>Ga0209610_1000520_pt1 | contig 20249 bp, 16 predicted proteins | sample LakKivw275mmetaG_FD_184137 | JGI IMG/M metagenome (GOLD analysis project Ga0209610, IMG submission 184137) | Anoxic lake water microbial communities from Lake Kivu, Rwanda to study Microbial Dark Matter (Phase II) - Lake Kivu water 275m metaG... | ecosystem: Environmental > Aquatic > Freshwater...
ATTGGAAAAAGCCCAGGATGGGCGGGCTTTGCTGCGTGAAGAAGTAACTGAGGAAGATATTGCCGAGATAATTTCCAAATGGACTCATATTCCGGTAAGCCGATTAGTGGAGGATGAGCGCCAGAAGCTGATGCGGATCGAGGAAAAGTTGCATGAGCGGGTAATTGGGCAGGATGAGGCGATTGCGGAAGTGGCGAATGCTGTGCGTCGCGCTCGCGCGGGTCTCCAGGATGAAAATCGTCCGATCGCAACATTCATCTTTACCGGCTCAACCGGTGTTGGTAAGACCGAGCTGGCGAAAGCCCTGGCTGAATTTCTGTTTAACGATGAGAATGCGCTGATTCGGATTGATATGTCCGAATATATGGAAAAGCATGCCGTTGCACGGCTGATCGGTGCGCCACCGGGCTACGTCGGTTATGAAGAAGGTGGTCAGCTGACCGAAGCCGTCCGGCGCAAACCCTATGCGGTTATTTTACTGGATGAAATTGAAAAAGCTCATGAAGATGTTTTCAATATTTTATTGCAAGTACTCGAGGATGGTCGTCTTACCGACAACAAGGGTCGCACGGCTAATTTTAAGAATACGATTATCATCATGACCTCCAACTTAGGTTCGCAGGCGATCATGAGTCAAACCTCGGGTGTCAATGAAGATAATATCAATGTTATCTACGCTACGATCCAGGAGACGGTTCTCTCCCAATTACGTGAACATTTGAAACCTGAATTTATGAACCGGGTAGATGAAATTATCGTTTTTAGACCATTGCTGCCGGAGCAGATTGAGCAGATCGTGCAAATTCAGTTTAATCGCCTTTTTAATCGTCTGAAAGCCCAGGGATACCAGGCGAAATTGACCGACAAAGCCCGTTCGATCGTGGCTTCTGCCAGTTGGGATCCGGTGTACGGTGCCCGGCCGGTAAAACGGATGATTCAGAAGCGCATCTTGGATCCACTGTCCTTGGAAATATTAGCCGGGAAATTTGCGCCCGGTGATAAAATAATGATTGACGATCAAAACGGCGGAATCGTGTTTTTGAAAGGTTAAAAAGTGGAACAAACTTTGGAGTGAATTGTATAAATGGCATTTTTTATTATACTTTGTGAGGTAATGATTAATCTCTAAATTAGGTCACGAAAAAAACAGCGATTGACTTGTAAGGGAGGAAGAAAAATGGGACAAAGAGGCTTTGGAATTATTACTATCGCTCTACTGATCGCGTTGCTGGGATGTTCAAAAGAACCGGTGAAAACTACTCAGGGGTACTGGGACTCAGCCCGATTACTATTTGCGAATAAAAAGTATGCGGAGACGATCAAGGAATACCAGAAGTTAATTAAGCATTATCCCCAGGATTCCCTGGCTATTGCGGCGCTGTTCGCCTCGGCTGAAATCTATAAAAATAACCTTTCGGATTTCCATAAATCGTTAGATGTTTATCAGAAAATTATCAAGCAGTATGCTGCTGATTCCAGGACTCCCAATGCGATGTTTATGATCGGTTATGTCTATGCCAACGATTTGAATGATCTGGATAATGGTCGCAAGTGGTATAATAAATTCATTGAGACCTATCCGGATCACATGCTGGTTCCATCGGCTCAGTGGGAAATTGAAAACTTAGGAAAATCGCTGGATGAGATACCCAATTTGCAGTCAATTACGAAAGAAAGTGATTAATTCAAGGTTACAAAATGGCTTTTAATCTTTCTGAATTGAATGAGAAAATAAAGCGCGAGAGCGGTTTTATCCACGCGCTGAAGCAGGAAATATCCAAAGTGATTGTTGGGCAGGAAGGAATGATCGAACGGTTGATGATTGGTCTGCTGTGCAATGGTCATATTTTATTGGAAGGGGTACCTGGATTGGCAAAATCTTTGACGGTCAGCACCCTGGCAAGAATAATCAATACCTCATTTCGGCGTATTCAATTTACTCCGGACCTGCTGCCTGCCGACCTGATCGGGACGATGATTTATAATCAGAAAAAAGGCAGCTTCGAGACCAAGAAGGGACCAATTTTCAGCAATATAATTTTGGCTGATGAGATCAACCGCTCGCCGGCAAAAGTCCAATCGGCGTTGCTTGAGGCGATGCAGGAACGCCAGGTTACAATAGGCGAGCAAACCCACCAGCTCGACGATCCTTTTATGGTGCTGGCAACCCAAAATCCGATTGAGCAGGAGGGAACCTACCCGCTACCTGAGGCTCAGGTCGATCGCTTCATGTTGAAAGTGATTATTCAGTATCCCAACAAAGCCGAGGAATTAGAAATTATCCGCCGGATGGCTCACACCGATGGACAGATCGCAGTGAATTCCGTTATTCAACCGCAGGATTTGAAGCGTGCCCGCAAAGTGGTTGATGAGATTTATATCGATGAAAAAATTCATCGCTATATCGTTGATATCGTCTTTGCTACCCGGCAGCCAGCCTCTTATAATTTAGCGGATTTGGCAAACTTGATTCAGATTGGTGCTTCGCCGCGGGCTTCGATTTACTTAGCGATGGCCAGCAAAGCCAAAGCTTTTATTGAAGGTCGCGGTTATGTTACTCCGGAGGACATCCGCGAGGTCATGTGGGATATTCTCCGCCACCGGATAATTCTAACCTTTGAAGCCGAAGCCGAAGAGGTTACCGCCGAACAAATTATCCGTCGGGTCGTGGATACTATTGAGGTTCCGTAGATTATCAATTTTCAGTCATAATTTCCCAAACGGGGAATTTTAACGCCAAGGTAACGGATATGACTATCAGGGAGTGAGAATCTATTATTGAATGTTACCAAAAGAGATTTTACAGCAGGTCCGTTATATTGAATTGTATACCAGACATCTGGTCAATGACGTTTTCAGCGGCGAGTATCATTCGGTTTTCAAGGGTCGGGGAATGGAGTTTGCCGAGGTCCGTGAATATCAGTATGGTGATGATGTCCGCACGATTGATTGGAACGTAACCGCCCGTTATAATCACCCCTATGTCAAAGTCAATGAGGAGGAGCGTGAATTAAATGTAATGCTGGTTGTCGATGCTTCCTCCTCCGAGGTATTTGGCTCTTATCAGAAGTTTAAATCTGAGATTGCCGCCGAAATCTGCGCCGTACTGGCAATTTCGGCGATTAAAAATAATGATAAAGTGGGTCTGCTGATCTTTACCGATGAGGTTGAAAAATTCATCCCGCCGCGGAAAGGTCAGGGACATGTTTTACGAGTCATCCGGGAGTTGTTATATTTTAATCCAGAGTCTCGCCGAACCTGTATTGCTAAAGGCTTGGAATATCTTTTAAAGGGCTTGAAACGTCACTCGATTATCTTCATCATCTCAGATTTTGATGATGAAAATTATTCCAAACAATTACAAGTCCTGAATAAAAAACATGATGTGGTGGCAATTCAGCTGCTGGACAATCGCGAGCAGGATCTGCCGAACATCGGGTTATTGAAGCTCGAGGATGCCGAGTCCGGTGAAACGATCTTCGTTAATACAGCGGATAAACAATTTCTTAAATTATATTCCGATAATGTTACTGAGAAACGCCAGCAGCTGGCGAAGGAAGCCAGGATGATGGATCTGGATCTCATCCAAATTAATACGGCTGAATCCTACGTCGAACCATTAGTTCGTTTCTTCAAAATGCGGGAACGCCGGTTTAGATAATGTTTACATAGAGCATGGTAAAAAGGGAATTCTGTATACTGATATTGGTCTTGAGCATTGTTACCACCGGAACAGGTCAAGAGTTTCCCGTCACGATCGAAACTCATGTGGACACCGCGATTGCCACGATTGGTGACCGGATTCAGCTCCGGATTAGTCTAAGCTATCCGACCGACTCGCGCTTCGAGTTGCCCCAGGTTGAAGAGCATTTGGGTGAATGGAATGTCGTCAGGCAAAGTTTAAGCGCGCCGCATAAAATCAAGAACGGTTTTCGTCAGGATTGGATCTTGGAGCTTATGGTTTTTGATACCGGTAGAGTAATTATCCCGTCCATTCCGATAAAAGTATTTACCACTGCTGATTCGACCGCAGCCCCTCTGATTTTTGATACGGACGAGGTGAGTGTGCAGGTTATTTCCGTCCTGCCACCTGGAACTACCGAGCCTAAAGATATCAAGCCGCCATTTCCGATTCGCACCATTATTCCCTGGCGCTGGATTATTTTTAGTACTTTAATCCTGGTGGTTGTACTGGGCTGGTACCTCTACTACCGGCGCTGGAAGCGGATGCAGCCCTCTGTGCCTTTGGAGGAGGAATACCTCGAACCGCCCCACTTGGTAGCATTGCGGAAGTTGAATGAATTACGCCAGGGCTTATATAAGACGGAAGATGAGATTCGTGCCTTTCATTTCAGTCTTTCGGAGATTATTCGGGAATATTTGGAGCGGCGCTATTTTATCCGGGCGCTCGAAATGACCAGCCAGGAAATTCGGCAAGCTTTTGATTTGCTGAAAATTGACGGTCAGATTATCAAGGAGTTCGTCAAATTGTTTAACCGACTGGATCTGGTTAAGTTTGCCCGGCAAATCCCTAAACCAGAGGCACTGGTGGCTCATTGGGAACTTGCGTATCAGTGTATAGATAAAACTAAACGTGAATCATTTCTAAGCAGGAGGTCATTGTGATTGAAATCCACAATTTGGTAAAAAACTATGGCGCGACGAAAGCCGTTCGCGATATCTCCTTCTCGGTCAAGACCGGTGAGATTCTCGGGTTTCTGGGACCAAATGGCGCCGGAAAGACGACTACCCTAAGAATTATTACCGGCTATTTATCTCCGACGGCGGGCAATATATTTGTCGGGGATAAAAATGTTATCGAAGATTCGATGGACATTCGCCAGATGATTGGCTATTTGCCCGAAATGAATCCGCTCTATCAGGATCTGAATGTCTACAGCTTGCTCGAGTTTGTCGCGCGCGCCCGGGAAATTGACCAGCGAAAGTTCCGGGTCCGGTTGAATGAGGTCATTGAGATATGCGGTCTAAAAGGTGTCGTGCATATGAATATCAGTGAACTTAGCAAAGGTTACCGCCAACGAGTCGGCTTAGCTCAAGCCATCCTCCATGATCCCAAAATTCTGATTCTCGATGAACCCACTGCTGGTCTCGATCCCAATCAGATAGTCGAGATCAGGAATTTGATTAAACAGCTCGGGAAGGAGAAGACCGTCATTATCTCCAGTCATATTCTGCAGGAGATTCAGGCGACCGTGGATCGCATGATTATTATTAATAAGGGCGAAATTGTCGCGGATGGAACGATTGATAAATTGATGAGTGATTTTGAAGGGAAAACCCGGCTGCAATTGGAATTACTCAACGCCGATGAGGAGTCGGTCAGAGGGGTCCAGTCGTTTAATAGTGGAATTTTACTGACCGATCTTACACGTAATGAGGAGCTGACGACAGCCGTCTTAGAGTATCCCAATTCACTCGACCCACGCCCCGATATTTTTAAATATGCAGTCAAACACAAGTGGGTGGTTCTCGAAATGAGTCGCCACAAATCCAGTCTCGAAGATTTATTTAGGAAAATTACGATAGAGGGAGGAGTCAACCATGCGGCGTAACTTTACCATTATTTACCAAAAGGAGGTCCAGTCCTATTTCAATAGCCCGGTGGCATATATTACCTTAGTGGTCTTTCTTTTAATTAATGCCTGGTTTTTTACCAGTACTTTTTTTCTCATCAACGAATCTGACCTCCGCACCCTTTTTTCGGTTGTGCCGATTGTGTATATCTTTTTTATTCCGGCGATTACCATGGGATTGATTGCCCGGGAACGGAATACCGGCACGATGGAGTTTATCACCACGCTGCCCTTTTCCGATACCGAGATAATCGTTGCCAAATTTCTGGCCGGATTGACCTTAGTAGCAGCTGCCCTGCTCTTTACCCTGGTACACTTTTTTAGTCTGTTAATCGTCGGAACTAATATTGACATCGGGGCGCTAATTGCCGGTTATTTAGGTTTGCTGCTGGTGAGTGCCGCCTATGTCGCCATCGGTACTTTTTGCAGCACAATTACCGATAATCAGATAATCGCTTTTATCACCGGTTTTCTGATTATTTTTATTTTATTTATCCTCGATAAAATCCTGATCTTCGTGCCGCCATTTCTGAGTTCTATCCTGCAATATTTGAGTATTGGATTTCATCTGGAAAATATGTCCAGGGGCGTCATAGATACGCGCAACTTAGTTTATTTTGGTTCCATAATTTTGTTCTTTTTATTCGCCAGTATACGCTCTTTAGAAATGCGGAAATGGAGGTAGAGATGACAATTATATCGAATAAAAAACAGTTTATCCTCTATCTGCTGCTCTTGGCAGTAATTATTGTAATTTTCAACATTGTTGCGCGGGGACTTTTTGCCCGCTTCGATTTGACTGAGAACAATATTTATTCGCTCTCAAATTCCAGTAAAAAGGTCATCGAAAAGCTGGATGACCGGCTCTTAGCTAAAGTCTATTTTTCTAAAGATTTGCCCGGTCAGTTGGCTAATTCCCGGCGTTATCTCCAGGATTTACTGGAAGAGTATGAAGCCTACTCCAAAGGGCGTTTTCACTTTGAATTTGTCACTCCCGATGAAAATGAAGCAGCTCAGGAAGAAGCCCGCAATTATGGGATTCCGCCGATTCAAGCCCAAGTCATCCAGAACGATAAGTTGGAAATTAAGAACATTTATGTGGGGTTGGTACTGCTTTATAATGATAAAAAGGAGACCTTGCCGGTGATCCAGACCAGTGAAGGGCTGGAGTACAGTCTCACCGTAGCCATTAAAAAACTGATTGCGACCGACATGAAGGATATTGGGATTGTTTCCTCTGATAATCAAACCATTAGTACCAATAAGCTGCAGCAGCAGTTGAGTCAAACCTATAATGTCCGGCAGGTCTCATTGGATCAAGAAATTCCAACTGAAGTGCAGACGATCCTGATGAATGGTGCGGAAGATACCCTGGGTCTGGATCAGCTCTACAACCTCGATCAATTTCTGATGCGTGGTGGAAAGTTGATGATTGGTCAGGCACGTCAGATAGCCCATCTCCAGGAAGGTTATGCCGCGGAGGTTAAATCTAATATGTTTGATTTTCTGGAACATTATAGCTTGCGGATTGGAAAGGACCTGCTGGTTGATCGGAATTGCGGCCAGATTAGCATCCAGCAGCGGCGTGGCTTCTTCAGCTTTACCAATGCGGTAAGTTATCCCGCTTTTCCTTTAATTCACAATTTCAATCAGGATAATATAATTGTTAAAAATCTGGAGCAGGTACAACTGTTTTTTGTGAATGAGGTGACCCCATCTGATTCGACAGTGAATTTCATTCCGCTAATGAGCACTTCGGATAAGACCGGGGCAATCACGGCGGGGATGGTTCCATATATGGGACCTTATGGAAATTATCAGATGGTCGAAGGTTATAACATTTCTCCGCATTTGCCTCAGGCTCAGATGAATAATCCGGCAATGGTCTCTTTTCCGCTGAAATCCAAAAATATTGCCGCAATTGTCAGTGGTCCTTATCAGAGCTATTTTGTCGATAATCCGGAATACAATCAAAAGAGTGATTTTCTCAGTGAAACGGAGAGTACCGAAATTCTCTTAATTGCCGATAATGAATTTTTTGATGACAACCGGGCAGCCGGAATTCCGGAAAATGCCGATTTTATGCTGAATTGCATTGACTATCTTGCCGGTGATCAGGAATTACTGGCAATTCGTTCGCGGACTGTCACGGCTCGACCGTTAAAGGATTTGTCCAATACTTCTCGCCATTTTTGGAAGTGGTTGAATATTGTTTTACCGGCGCTGCTGGTCATCATTTTCGGCTTGGTACGCTGGAGGCAGAATATTACCAAACGTAAAATTTTGGAGGGGCTTTATGGCTAAATCAAAAAATCTGTGGATTAAATATGCGATTATATTGGGAATAGCCCTGATACTACTTTTGGTGGTGAGTTTGAAAAACAGGCGCTATGAGCCCAAGATTAGTGACGTGTTTAATGTCAAAAGTGAAGATATCAGTGCGATTACAATTTCGAAGGATACGACCTCAATCACCTTAGTCAAAGGCGATACTACCTGGATGTTTGCCGAACCTGACACGGGACTAATTAAAAACCTGCGGATCGAAAATTTTTTCAAGAATGTTGTTGATGCTAAGAAGGGTGGCTATATAACTCAGAATCCGGATAAATATGACCAGTACAACGTTTCCGATACTAAAGGATTGAAAGTGGAATTAAAGAAGGGCGAGTATGTTCTGGGATCAATCTATATTGGACGCTCGAAAACCAACTATTCCCAGGATTATATCCGTTATCCCGACGATCCGAAAGTCTATCAGAGCCAGGGTAAACTGCTTAGTTCGGTCAGTGAGCGAGCCGGTTTCTGGCGCCGCTAACGGACTATTCGATTAGGCGAATCTCAGGGGAAATATCGTGATCGAGGTACAGAATCTGACGAAATATTACGGCGATCTCCGGGCGGTGGATGGAATTTCGTTCACGGTTGAGCGGGGTGAAATTTTGGGTTTTCTCGGACCTAATGCCGCCGGAAAAACGACGACGATGCGAGTGATTACCGGTTATCTGCCGGCTACCTCCGGAAGCGTTGCGATTGGCGGATTTGATGTCTTTAAGAACAGTCTTGAGGTAAAGAGACAGATTGGTTACCTACCCGAAAATCCGCCGCTCTACCTTGATATGCGGGTAGTGGATTATTTGCGCTTTGTCGCCGCAATCAAGGGAGTTGATCACCAGCAAATTAACCATGAGATTGAAAGGGTTGCTAATAAATTAGCGCTTTTCGAAGTATTTGATGTCCTGATCGCCCAACTTTCCAAAGGCTTCAAGCAGCGTGTTGGCTTGGCCCAGGCACTCCTCAATAATCCACCGGTACTGGTTCTGGATGAGCCGACAATCGGTTTAGATCCTAAGCAAATCATCGAGGTCCGGGAGTTGATCAAAAGCTTTGGGCAGAATCATACGATTATCCTTTCCACCCATATCCTGCCCGAAGTCAGCATGACCTGCAATCGGGTAATTATTATCAATGAAGGCAAGCTGGTCGCGGTTGATACGCCCGAGAATCTGACGGCTAAATTAAAAGGCTCGGAATCAATCCTGTTAGAGGTCGAGGGACCCGCTGACGAGGTGATGCAGACTATTAGGCAAATTCCCAGCGTAAAGTCAGTCTCTTCGTCGTCCGTCCAAAAGGCAAATTTTTCAAAATATATCGTCGAAGCCGAAGTGGGTGCAGATATTCGTAAGGAAATCGCTACCGCAATTGTTCGGCATAATTGGGGATTGCTGGAACTGAAAACCGAGAGTTTGAGCCTGGAAAAGATTTTTCTCCAACTGACAACCAGGGAGGAGGAGCATTGATGCGTAATATTTTGGCTATTTTCAGGCGGGACCTCAAAGGCTATTTCAGTTCACCGATAGCTTATGTGATCACTGGACTTTTCGTGGTGGTTACGGGGATCTTTTTTTATCTGTTACTTTCCAGTTTCATCCAGTACAGCTATGCTCTGATGATGCAGCAACAGAGCGCCCCGCTGAATGTCAACCTAATGCTGATTCGCCCCTTTCTGCTGAACCTGAGTGTCATCATTTTGTTTATTGTGCCAATGATTACAATGCGTGCCTATTCCGAAGAGAAAAAATCCGGGACGATAGAACTATTAATGACTGTTCCTCTGACCAACTGGCAGATAATTATTGGCAAATTTCTGGCGACTTTTGTCCTATTTTTAGTGATGATCGGTGTTACTCTTCTTTATCTGATATTTTTATTTTTATGGGGTAATCCTGAGATTGTCCCGATTATAATCGGCTATTTAGGATTGCTGTTGTTCGGAGCGGCATTGATTGCCACTGGTAATTTCATCTCCTCACTAACTGAAAATCAGATTGTCGCTGCGGTGGGGACATTTGCCGTGACGATGTTTTTATGGATTATCGGCTTTGCCGCCGATTCCGCCGGTAAGGTGCTAAGTTCAATTCTCGGTTACCTTTCGATCGTCGAACATTTCGAAGATTTTTCAAAGGGAATTTTCGACACCAGTCATCTGGTTTACTACCTTTCGGTGGTCGCGGTCATGCTGTTTTTGACTTTTCAATCGGTCGAATCCGCAAAGTGGAGGAGCTAGTTCGATGAAACTGTCACGCTGGCTTCTGATCACTGGTCTACTGCTCCTGACGGTGGGTTTGATCATTTATTCCGTGACTAATCTCTGGCAGTTAAAATCACTGGTTATCATTGCTCTTGGCTGCGGATTGATGGTTTTTGCCTTGATTCGGATTGACCTTAAAAAATTCCTGCGGGATCGCCGGCTGATTTACGGCGGCAATATGGTGATAATAGTTGTGTTAGTTATTGCCATTGTCGGGATGATTAATTTTTTCCTTGCCCGACATACCTGGCGGATAGATACAACTGCCAGCAAGACCTTTAGTTTATCGCCTCAGACGATTAAAATTTTAGATAATCTGAAGGGTGATTTGGAAGTCTTGGCATTTGAAAAAAAGATGAATAAAGGCTCAATTGAGGATCTGCTGAAGGAGTATGCCCATATTACCCCCCGCTTTAAATGGCAGGTGATTGATCCGGACGAAAAGCCGGCGATTGCCAAGCAATATAAAATCAAGCAATATGGCAATCTGATAGTTATTGCTGGTTCGAGAGAAGAGCTGATCAGTACCGCTACTGAAGAGGCATTGACGAATGCGATTATCAAGGTGACTCGCGAAAAAACCAAAAAGGTAGCCTTCATCAGTGGGCATGGAGAGTTGAGTACCAGGAGCACTGAAAGGGACGGCTATGCTGAGGCAAAGACGGCGGTTGAAGACCAAAATTATACCGTAACCGAGCTGCTGCTTGCCGGTCTGGATTCAATCCCCGAAGATATTTCGGTGATCATTATTCCTGGTCCCCGCAAAGATTTTTTTCAGGGCGAACTGGATCTGATTACTCATTATCTTGACCGCGGCGGCAGTGCGCTCTTTCTGCTCGATCCGTCGCCAGGTAACGGCATGAATAAATATCTGCGCAACTGGCAAGTCAATATTGGCAATGATTTAGTGGTTGATGCCAGTGGTTTCGGGCGCCTGTTAGGAGCCGGACCAGAAATTCCGCTGGTCTCCTCCTATGGCGATCATCCGAGTGTGGCAGACTTGAATGGCTTAATGACTTTCTTTCCCCTGACCCGTTCGGTTCAGCCCATCGAGTCCCAAGATTCACAAATTTCCGTCACAACTATTGCTGAAACTGGTCCCAATAGTTACGCAATTGATCCGCAAAGAGTCAAGGAGAGAGAACGGATTGCGATCAATCCCGATGATCCGCGTGGACCAATTTCCATCGCTTGTGCGACTACAATTGATCGTCAGGATGGTTGTAAAACGCGGATTGTCACCATCGGCGATGCCGATTTTGCCAGCAATGCCTATTATGCCAGCCAGGCAAACGGTGACTTTTTTATGAATATCGTCAGCTGGCTGCTGGCAGATGAAGATTTGATTTCGATTCGACCCCGCGATCCCGAGGTACGCCTGGTGAATGCGACCCCGGCGCAGATGCGAATCGTTTTCTGGCTGGTGGTAATTATCTTGCCGCTGCTCGCTTTTGGTGCCGCAATCCTGGTTTTTGTCAGAAGGAGATAATACATGAGGGGTAGGATGACCCTGACTCTACTGATAGTGTTTGTCCTTTTGGCTACCTTGCTCTACTTTTTTGAATTCAAGGGCGACACGCAACGCAAAGAACATGAGCGTAATGAAGGGCTGGTCTTCAAAGTACCTTTGGATAGTATAGCAGTTTTTTCACTTTCTGCCAATAATCAGTATTTATCTCTACAAAATAAAGATGGTCGCTGGAATATAACCGCACCTGTCACTACAGAGGCTGATTCTGATGCAGTGACTTCCGTTTTAAAAGCGATCCTGGATACCAAAATAGAGCGTTTGATTACTGATTCGGCAACAGATCTGGAACAATATGGTCTGGAGCAGCCGCGGGGCTCGGTTACCTTAACCCAGTTTGGCGGCGAGGAACAAAAGTTACTCGTTGGTACCGAGAATCCCACCGGCGGATTTATCTACGTAAAATTTGAAACGGTACAGCCTATCTATACGGTGGCCAGTTCACTGTGGAATCAGATCAACAAGCAACCATTTGATCTACGGGATAAGAAGATCGTGCATTTTAAATCGCCGGATGTGGTTGAATTTGAAATTGATTCCAAAACTAAAGGCAGGGTGCTTTTAAAACGGGAAGGTGGCGATTGGGTTATCTCCGAGCCGGTGCAACTTAAGGCTAATTTTAGCGAAGTGGAATCTTTTCTCAGTCGGCTGACTAATAGCAGGATTAAGGAATTTATTGAAGAATCGCCGACTGGCATTCGCCGGTACGGACTCCTAAAACCTTTGATTGCAATTCATATTGCCTGTAAAGATGAACAAGCAGGTACGAGTTTGATTGTTGGTGATTCCTTAGAAGGAGAGGAGACCGGCTTTTATGCTCGGGAGAAATCCCGACCATCGCTGTTTACTCTCGAAAACTGGACCGTACAAAACCTGAATAAGGGTCCCTTTGACTTTCAAGAAAAGAAATTAATTAATACAAATAGTGCAAATGTCACCCGGATTGTGGTCAAACGGGATGAAGAGCTTGGTATCGTCGCTCAGTATGACTCGGCCAAGTGGAAACTGGTGTGTCCTGATTCACTTACCATAGATGATAATCGTGTACGCTCCTGGGTCAATGCAATCCGCAATTATGAGGTTGATGAATTGGTTTCTTACCAACCGGCGGCGATGACGCGCTATGGACTCGGACAACCGGCTATCCGCATTATTCTTTATCAGAATGATTTAGAACTGGGTCAGATTCTGATTGGTAAAAAAGTCGGCGATTATTTTTACACCAAATCAGCGGATCAACCCTATGTCTATCAAGTCAAAGCCGCGAAGGTTCGCGAGATAGAGAAAGAGATTCAAGATTTTGCAGTTTTATAGTGATTGAGATTTTCGCGATAGGAACTGTCTTCCGGAGCGAGATCTACCGCTTGCTGCATTGCCTCGATTGCCTCATCAACATAACCCGCTTCGAAAAGTAACTGCCCGAGAGTATCCCAGATTGAATCGGCTTTCGGTTCGATTTCGACCGCCTTTCGGGCAAGGGCAATCCCTCGCTGATATCTATCCTTCACCCGATTCTGGAAAATGAACCAAGCATAGCTGTTCATCAGAGCTGGATTGTCCGGCAGAGTATTGACTGCCTCTTCATAGATTTGGAGGGCATTTGGTTGATCCTGTTTACGATCATAATAGTGAGCCAGACTGCTGTAGGCAAAATATTTTTGTTGGTCATTGTTACAGTTTTGGGCGAAGTGCCGGAGTGGATTGGGATTATCCTCATCATAGGCATAGTATTCGGCAATGTTAAATTCGGAGTTGAGGTATAGTTCAGATTGCTGGTCGGTTTCGAGCGCTAAAACCTTTTGGTAGTATTGACGTGCGGTCTGGCCATCTCCACGATCATTTAATTTATTGGCAATTTCGTAATTCAGATTGACATTATTTGAATCGGTCTGGTGACGAGTGAGCAGATCCTGTAAGGTGTTGCGCCCTTCAGCATAGTCCTTAATTTTTTGGAAATATTCATCCTTATTGCCATTGAATCCGACGATCCGATCGAGTTCATTACCTGCAGCTGTCAGTAGCAGCATAGTTGGATAACCGGGAACTAACCACGCCTCTCGCTGTTTCCGACCAACCTCGGTGTCGCCATTGAGTTTAAGCGCGATAAACCGGGAATTGACAAAATTGATAAATTCGGGATTCTTGAAGACCAACTGGTCTAAACGTTTGCATGCGCCTCACCAATCGGTGAAGAAATAGGCCAGAATCAGTTTGTTTTCCCTGGCGGCGTTGGCTCTTGCTTCGCTCAGATCAATGGTTTGGAACTGGATCGTGGCTGGTTTGGATTCCTGCCGAGATGTGCAAGCGACCACTCCGAGGATAAGAATTAAGGCGGGCAAACGTTTCATATTACTGATCTCACACTTTTAATTGGTGCTAAAATTAAATAAAAATGTTTTCCGAATCAAGGTGATGAAAAAATAATTAGTTCTTCTCCGGCTGATCAAAGCCGCAGCGAAAAGAAATTTTGGGGGAATTAATTAGTGCCTAGGATTCTTGTTTTTCCGAACCAGAATCTCCAGCAGGTTTGGAGAATCGGGGTTTCGGAGGACGGGCTTCATCAATTCTCAGGGTTCGCCCTTCATACTCTTTACCGTTGAAAAGCTCTTTAATTTTTTCGGCTTCTTCAGCAGATCCCATCTCAACGAAACCAAAGCCTTTGTTGGTAATGATGTTGACATTTTTTACTTCACCATGCTCTTTGAACAGCTCTTCTAACTGCTCATTGGTGATGGAATACTTCAGATTACCAACATACAGTTTACTACCTTGCATTAAAATTCTCCTCGTGATCTTCTCATTGTCAATGTAAGTCAATATTACGCAGTATAATGCAACACTGCATCAATACCAGGTAAATATTAGGCTTTGGAATTCACAAGAGAAGCGACGCAATTAGATGATTAAACGACCTCTTTCTCGATAAACATTCAGTGAATATTTATGATCCTCAAACAACGCCGAATATTATAACAAAAAATTGATCATTGCAAAACTTTTTTTTAAAAATAATATTATCCCAAGTTTTTGAGTAAAATCGGCGCCACTGGTGTTTGAAAAATTTGGCTCTCAAAAGGATTTCAATTAGATTTAAGCAAAATGGCTAATCTAAATACTTATACCGGCTCAATATCTGATGATCAGACCGCGCATCTGATTAGCCACATCCGTTCCCGAATTGAAAATAGGGAAAAAGTGGATTTTCTGCTGCCCTCGAGGCTTCGGATTCAAAATTTGAAAAAAGCACTTTTTTCGGCGGTAGACTCAATCCAGCCGGGACAATGCTATTTCGGAACATTTTTTAATTGGGCTTCCCGAATTCTGGATCTGAACCGACAAGCCTATCAGGTGATTGGGGCAAATGAAGAGTGGTTTTTACTGTTTTTATATCTGCAAAGGAACCGAATTCTGCCAGGTGAATTAACCACCGGTTCGATCACCTTATTGCGGCAGGTGCTGGCAGATTTGCGCGAATCCGGTTATACTCAGGCGGAGCTGGTTTCAATCGTTAATAGAACGAAGGATTCCCGACTGAGAAATTTTGTCGCTATTTTGGATTATTTAAGAAGCTTCCCCATTGCTACCACAGATTCAATCATGCAATTGGCTTGTGAGGCACTCGAACCACCAGCCTCGGAGCGCTTAGGTTCCAATTTAGTCATTAGTGGTTTTTATGAGTTTAATCCGCTGCAAAAACGCCTATTGCGAAACCTGATGCCGAGGTACGAGCGAGTTTTGTTATTTTTTCTTGATCGTAAACTTCACCCGGTGATGAATTATTTAGCGCCACCAGAGAGCTATTTCGGGGAAGTTAAAATTCACAAAGTGATACCTAAGAGTAGCGAAGATTCGTTTTTCGCCGTACTGGCGGATTCGTTTTTCAGAAATCAAATGAGGGTTAATTGTGCCCTTCAGGAGCGTGAACCCCGGGAATGGCAAAATTGTTGGTCACACCCGCGGCTGAAACTGGTTCGTTGTCCGAACCGCAGGATTGAGATAACAACTGCCGCCCGGACGGTCAAGCAATGGATTGTTGACGGTGTAAGGGGTGATCAAATTGCCGTTTTGTATCGCGGAGCATATGATTATTCAGTCCCGGTTCGCCTGCTTTTTCCGCAATTTGGGATTAGGGTTAACCGTAGTGGTCAGCCACTTATGGAAGCGGAACCGGTTCGCATTATCGGTAAAATATTCGAAATCAACCAGAAAAATTTCAGTCGGGATAGTCTCATTGACCTGACCCGCTACAATCCAATTCGTGCTTATTACGGATCGGAAATCATCCAGCGGTTTGAATACAAATCGGCTGCCTGGGGATTATCCTTCAATCAGGACAGCTGGCGCAACCAGTTAAAGCGTCGCAGAGAGTATTTGCGGACTCTGCTTCAAACCGCGGCAGGCGACGAACAAGATTCGTTCAACATTCAGCGGGAGCTGCAGGATTTAGCTGAAGTGTATCCGATTGTAGATCGTTTTCTGCACGATATTACTCTGCCGGAAAAGGCAAGCTGGACAAATTATACCGATCAAGTTACGCGCCTGTTACGGCACTACTATAATTCTGAAAATTATCCTGATTCTTATCGTGAAGTTTTTGACTATCTTGACCAAATATTACAGCGCATAAAAACTCTGACAAAGACCGATACGGTTGTTCACCTGAACCATTTCATCACGGTTTTTAATAACCTATTAAACGGGATTATATTGAATAATGAGGCTCCCCAGCCGGATTGTGGAATTACGGTTGCGAATATTATGGATGTCAGGGGTGAATTTTTTGAAGCAGTTGTCTTGTTCGGTATGACCGATACCGAGTTCCCTTTTCAGCGACGGGAAAACCTGTTCCTGAACAACCGGCAGCGGGCAATGCTGAATGAAATCGCCGGGGCGGAATTACTGCCGTTGACGGGAACCAAAATCGCCGAGGAAAAATTCCTTTTCTATCAGGTAATTAATCAGGTCAAAGGGAAACTATTGATTACCTTTCCCCAACTTGACAGCGGTGGCAATACCTTTGCTGAATCCCCTTTCCTGGAGGAGATTCTGGCATTTCACGACAATTCCCCATTAGGTCAATTTATTGCCTACGAGACAGTATCTGCCGCCAAAGTCCTTCCTGACCTTAAAGAGGCGGCTAATCCTGCCGAGATTCGGCAAAATATATTCCGGTGCAACTGGCAAGCGGGCGATCTGGATTCCCTAAAGCAGGGGATTGATGCAGCTGAGTTAGCAAACCTTCAGGTGCGAATTGACACCGAACGAAAACGTCAGCAGCAGCTACCCGGAGAATGGAACGGATTCCTGTCGTTATACCGGACGCCTGCTGAATCCTTCAACAAGCCCCTTTCCGTCACGCGACTTCAACAATATGCCTGGTGTCCATTTTTATATCTCTGTCAGACGGTTTGGAAAATTGATGTTGTGGAGGAGCCGGTTGCCGAGCTGACCCCGCTTGCCGAAGGCCTGTTGATTCACGCGCTGCTTGAGTTACTGTTAAGGCGGGCGAATTGCAGCAGTTTTACCGATTGGCAAGCGTTTTTAGAAAGTGATTTGACTTTAGACATTGAGCAAGTTGTCGCTCAGATAAGCGCGCAGTATCGCAGTGCCTTTGGTTTTGTGGCGGAGTCGGTTTGGCAAAAAGCGCTGCTTGACTTAAAGCGTGGCTTGGAGCTGTTTATTGAGCGGGAACGGGAGGCGCTAAAGAGTGGTTTCTATCCCCGAATGTTGGAACACCAATTGGCGGCTAATTTACCATTTGCAATTGACGCAGAGGGACAGTTTTATGCTATCCCCTCAAAGGCAAAAATTGACCGGATTGATCTCAATGAAAACGGTGAGTCTGTCGTCATCGAATACAAGCGTTCAAAGAGCTCGGTTCAGGATCCGATCAAAGGTTTAGAAAAGGGGGTTCATTTTCAAATTCCCTTTTATCTGCTATTACTCCGTGAAATACACCCGGAGCTTAATCTGGTTGGCGCTTACTCATATGTTTTTCGGGAAGGTAAATTAGCAAAGGGTCTTTTTACCAAGCCCTATTTCAAGAATGTTAAGCAAATTTCGGCGGCTGATCTGGCTAAATTGCTAACTGCGGTACAAGAGAAAGTCACAACAATATTACAGAGTATCTGCACTGGAAATTTTCTGTTGAATCCCTTTGATGTCAAACAGCGTTGCCAACTGGGAAAGTGCGATTATTATGAGGTTTGCCGGGTTGCGCCCGGTCAAATTGAGTCGCGAGCCGAAGATGATTGAGTTAGATAAAAAAGATCACCAACAACGCTACCAAAGCTGCCCCGGAAGCGGTACAGATCAGATTGACCATATCGTTATTAATCCACCTTATTCCGGAAATCAGGGTGGTTTGATATTTTCCGCAATGGATTAATTTTTCGGTTGTTTTTTGACAAGCAGGACATTGGTATTGGGCCTGAATGGTGGCACCGATAATCGAATCTATCAGCGCCCCGAGAATCCCGCAGATGGCGACGATGGCAAAAAGTTTGAGAGTTAAGCCGGTAATTGGTAAAATTCCACTTAGCGTCAAGACGCCCGCCCCCATGAAAAAACCGGAGGTGCCCAGCACGGTTACCCCGCCGGATGTCCCGACGGGAACTTTGGCGAAGGTCAGAATGTGACGCGGCTGTTTGTGCGACAAGATGCCAATTTCAGTACCCCAGGTATCGGCGGTTGCGGCGGCCAGTGAACCGAGAAACATCAGGTAAAAGAGATCGTTTCTGGTATAGTGATAGGCAATCGCCATCAGTAAAGAAATGCCACCGTTGGCGTAAACTTGGAACAGATCGCGCTGACCACCTTTCGCGACTATCGTACTCAAGATATTGTTTTTCAGTTTACCAATTTTGGAAAGGATTGAGGAGAGGATGAAAAAGGTTGCCATGGGAATGACCCAGTAAATGCCGCCAATGGAGAATACGATTGAGCCGAGTAGCATTGCGCCGGCGGTGCCGCCGGCAGTAAGTGCTTTCAAACGATAAGCGGCATATGCCAGCAAGAAAGAGAACGCGATCCAGCCAACGACAGTCAGCTGCCCCTTCAAAGGCAGTTGCTGAATCGTATCTAACATGAGGGCGCTCAATAACGGGAGGGTCAGATTATCGGAACCGGCAAAGGAGATGGATTCACTGAGGGTGGCAACGACTGCCACGGCAAAACCAATGAGGATCAAATTGAAAAGAGGAATCGGGTTTTTAGCTTGTATATTTTGTAGCAGTTGGAATGTAATGGTAGTAATTAGAAAAGCGCTGATGAATACAGTCAATGAACCTACTATTGTTTTGGCATCTTTCCAGAACACAAACTGGCGTGCATGTCGGGCGCGGTTGCCAATAATTGAAGCCAGGGGATCCGAAATGGTCATGATCAGCATGCCGACAATTAAAATTGCCGGGTTGGATTTCCAGTAGAGCAGAATGAGAATGAGAAACGAAACCGGAAAGAAGACTGTGCCCAGTGAAAAACGTGAGGTCGTGTGAATGCCCTTCATTTGACCGGCTCGGAGAGCATAGGCATTTAAAATGATGAAGATGACGGCTAACAGTGCCGGTTGAACCGGTGAAGCAATGATGAAGGGACTTAATATCACCAGCAGACCGACTCCAATGTGGACAAACTGGCGGGTGTTTTCACCGGAGATTTTGAGACGCTTTCTTAAGATCTCACTCAGCGATACAAAACCGAGGATCAGAATCAAGAAGATGGCAAAGGTAATCCATTCGTTATCAAAAGGCTGGAATATTAACACGCTGACTCCCTCATTTATTGGCTGTAATTTTTATATTTTAGAGAATTTTTTCAAGAGGTTTCGAATAATTAATTCTATTTTAATTAGATGAACGATTACCGGAAAGCTAAAGAGCAGCTCCAGGAATCCTATTTAGTATCAGCATCGGCGGGTACGGGCAAGACCCGGGTGCTGGTGGAGCGCTACATTAATATTCTGCTCCAGAATCCAGCCGACCTTGAAGGCATCGTGGCGATTACTTTTACCGAAAAGGCGGCGGCTGAGATGAAAGCCCGGATTCGCCAGATGATTCGCCGAATCAACGATCCCGCACTGGATATTTCGGTAATCCTGGATCAATTGAATACGGCACCGATTGCGACTATTCACAGCTTTTGTATGCGCCTTTTGCAGGAACAAATTCAGGCTGTTGGCATGGATCCCCAATTCAGGGTGATTGATGCCATCGAGGAGTCTCTTTTACGGAAGGAGATCCTGGAAGTCTTTCTGGATCAAAATCTACAAGCTGCCGATTCCCCGATTCAGGCACTACTTAAACATTTCGATTTATACCAGCTGCGCGAAATGCTTGATGCAGTCTGGCAGAAACGAGCGGACTGGCTCTTCATGTTGGAAGGAGTCTCCCAGAAATCTGCAAAAGAGCTGATTCAGGATTTTCGGGTGAAGCATCACGATTATAGCCTATTGGTGCTAAAAGAGGGGTTTGGTTCTCCAGAAGCGCAAGAGAATTTAAAGTTACTGAATTCATATCAAGCTCGTGATCCTGACGAT
>Ga0209610_1000521_pt1 | contig 20159 bp, 8 predicted proteins | sample LakKivw275mmetaG_FD_184137 | JGI IMG/M metagenome (GOLD analysis project Ga0209610, IMG submission 184137) | Anoxic lake water microbial communities from Lake Kivu, Rwanda to study Microbial Dark Matter (Phase II) - Lake Kivu water 275m metaG... | ecosystem: Environmental > Aquatic > Freshwater >...
GGGCCTTGGTCTCCATCTCGCAGAGGCTTGCGATTGCGGCCTCGTAGTGCTTGAGCATGTCCGGCCTCATGTCATCGAGTATTGCCTTCACCTTGCCGGCATCGGTCTTTATCGTCCAGTTGTTCAGTCTCTGAGTCGGGTCGGTCATGATATCTCCTTTACTGTTTACGGACATTCTGTATTGCTGGTCCCCGCGCGGCCGGGTCTCCCCACACCCGCGGAAAACCAGGGACAGTCCCACTGAGCGCCTGCGTCGAACTCGGCGCGGTACATTCCCCGTTTTCCGCAGTCCCTTTCCGTGCGCCTCACCAACTTATACTCCTCACCGGGTGCCACCTGTGAAAAGAACTTCACTTTCCCGAGACTCTCACTTCACACTCGCGCTCTCCCATCTATCTGTATGGCCGCAGCAGCCGGATTTGCTCAACTATCTTCGTCTACCTGCTATGCGGCAGTGCGGCAAGTCGCTGAAGCACCTCGTGTTATACGCAATCTGGCGCTAAAGCAGGCTACAAGTGACATCTTGGGAATCGCCCTGTGAACCGTCCCGGGAACGGTTCACGTGGTGGCTCGGAAGAGGATTTGCAGATAAAGATGCCCCGTGACTTTCGGTCCGGTTCTCCGCGCGGTGCTCAGCGCGAATCCGAGCGGGACTTGCGGACGGGTTGCCACTCCGATTCACAACTGTACCCGGTAAGCGACTCATGGCGAGGTCATCAGGCCGATTTGCGGCAGGAATCTCTGAGGCACTCCGAAGGCGACTCTCAAAGAGACCTGCGCCTTGACTTCGGTGGTGACTTGCGCACGCGCTCTTGGTCTTGCCCGTTTGACCCCGGACGCCGCTTTCGGTAATCTTCTTCAGGCCCGTCAATGGTCGTGAACTTCCTTTTGCTGATGCTGGCAGCAGCGCTTTTTCAGGAGGCAGATCGATGAAGACGTTTGTTGTTTTGATGGCTACGGTCGCGATGACGTTTGCGGCCGATGCAGTCACTTGGTCCGAGCGGCAGGATGGCGGCATGCTGTCTCTGGCTCCGGCGACGCTGGAAGTCGGAACCGTCCTGGAGCCGGGCGGCCTGTACGCCACGCTGGCTCTGCCCGGAGCCGGCCTGGCAGTGGGAGTAGGCAGTCCTGCAGTTCCGGTCTATCGGCAGCTTGTCGAGATTCCATACGGCTGCGAGGTGAAAGTATCGGCTGACATCGGTACGACCGAGACGCAGCAGCTTTCCCTCCCGGTGGTTCCGCGCCAGGCTCCCATCCCGAAAACCGGTGCGGCTCCGGCATTCGCGCTCGACAGCAGGGTCTACTCAACCGACGCGTACGCGCCCGAGCTCGGAGCCCGGCTGGTCGAGGTTGCGATTTCGCGCGGCCGCCGCGTGGCGGTGATAGAGATTCGGCCCGTCGGCTACAACCCGGTACGCAACACCGTGGAGTACGCACCGGAAATGACGGTGACCGTGAAGTGGACGGGTGCGGACTGGGCGAGGACCCGCGCGATGCTCCGCCGCTATTCGTCGGCGCAGTTCGCGGGTCGACTCGAAGGTATCGTCGTCAACGAGAAGCGGTTCCGAGCCAATCTCGGCCCGGCCCTGCCCGTCGGCTGCCTGATAATCGTGCCGGACGCGTGGCAGTCGAACATCGCGCCGCTTGCCGAATGGCGCCGGCGCAAGGGTTTCCACGTCTTCGTACGCAACCTGACCCAGGTCGGCGGAAGCAACAAGGACACGGTCAAGGCCTATATCCAGAACGCCTACGCCAATTGGTCGATTCCGCCGAGCTTTGTGCTGCTGGTCGGCGATGTGGACCGCATCGGCTGTTTCACCGGCTCGGGCGACGGCAACCCGCCCACCGACTTGAACTACTCACTCTGCGAAGGGAGCGACTACTGGCCTGACCTCGACCTGAGTCGCGCCTCGGTCGCGAGCGCTGCCCAGCTCGACTCGTTTGTGGACAAGCTGATGCGGTACGAACAAAACAACTGGTCGAGCGGTACCGCCTGGACGAAGAAGGCCTATTTCGTCGCGTCAGCCGACGGCGGCAGCCACCAGATCGCCGAGAACACGCACAAGTACGTGATGGCAAAGATAAGACCGATGGGCACGGATTGCGACTCGCTCTGGACCTACTACCAAAGCGGCACGCCGGTTGACTCGGCCCTGAACACCGGCCGCGCGTGGGTCACTTATTCCGGCCACGGCTCCGAAGAAGGCTGGTCCGACCCGGGCATCATTTTCCATTCGGACGACGTCCGGGCGCTGTCGAACGCCGACATGATTCCGTACGTCCAGACCTACGCCTGCCTTTGCGGCGACTTTTCGTCGTCGAGCTACCCGGAGTGCTTTTCCGAAACGTGGATTCGGCTCGGCCGCAAGGGCGGCATCGTCTCGATGGCCTCGTCGGTTACGTCCTACTGGACCGAGGACGACACGCTCGAACGCCGGGTCGCCGACTACATGTTCGACTCAAGCTACACCTGGGTGATGGGCGGGTTCAACAAGGCGAAGGTGAAACTCTACCAGCAACTCGGCGACAACGGCACCACCCGGCGCTACTTTGAGATGTACAACTGTATGGGCGACGGCGCGACCGACGTCTATTCGCTCGAACCCAGGCCGCTGGTCGTGACCTATCCGGCGGTCATCCCGGTTGGCTCGTACGCCTTGCCGGTCTCGGTCACGTCCGGGAGCAATCCGGTGGCGGGGGCGCTGGTCTGCGCGTCAGCGAAGAGCGACACGAACGCCTGGGCCAGCGGCTACACCAACGGTTCCGGCCAGGTGACGCTGAATATCACGACCCTCGCACCCGACACCGTCTTTGTGACCGTGACCGGCCACAATCTCGCCCCGCATCTCGGCCACTGCCTTGCCCTGCCTCCGAACGGCCCGTACGTGATGTATCTGCACCACACGATTGACGACTCGGCCGGCGGCAACAACGACGCCATCATCAACCCGGGCGAGACCATCAATCTGCCGATGTGGCTGAAGAACTGGGGCAGCCAGCCGGCGCAGGGAGTCACCGCCCGGCTGCGCAAGAGCGACCCCAACATCACCTTGCTCGACACGCTCAAGACCCTTGGCGACATCGCGGCCGGCGATTCGGCCTGGACCGGCGCGAACTCTTTCAAGTTCGCAGTCGCCGCATCCTGCACCAACGGCTACGCGCTCCAGTTCACGGTCGCGGCCAGGGACTCACGCGATTCGACGTGGACGTCTCCCCTGACCCTGCTGGTCGGAACGGCCAGGCTCGGCTATGTCTCCTACGTGGCCGAGGATCCGCCGCCGGGCGGCGACGGCAACGGAATGATTGACCCGGGCGAGACCGGCGACGCCATCGTCACCCTCCGCAACACCGGCCTGGGCAACGGCTACGGCATCACCGGGATACTGCGCTCGACCGATTCACGGCTGCACGTCACCGATTCAACCGGCTCGTTCGGCTACATCGCGAAGGACTCGACCGGCTCGAACAACGGCGACCGCTTCACCATCTTCGCCGACTCCTCGATTCCGCGCGAAACCCAGATACCGTGCACGCTGGTCGTCACCACCGGCACGCGGGACATGACCGCGCTGTCGGACAGGGGCCTCGGCGGCCAAATGTCCTCCATTTCGGATCGTGTCCCAAGTGCGTCATGGAAACTCGGCTTCAGCATCAGTGTCGGCGTCATTCGCACCCGCGACCCGATTCCGGACGGCCCGCGGACCCCGGCCCAGTACTGGGCCTACGACGAGGTGGACTCGGGCTATTCCGAACGGCCCGAGTTCGACTGGGTCGAGGTCGCCGGCGTCGGCACCCGTCTGGACCTCGCCGACGACACAACCTGCCAGGTCAACCTGCCGACCGAATTCGGCCCCTTCCGGTTCTACGGCCAGAACTTCACCACGCTCTCGGTCTGCTCGAACGGCTGGGTCGGCCTCGGCGCCACCTCTGACCACACGCTCAGCAATGTTTCCCTGCCCTCAGCCACGCTTCCCATCCCGGCGCTGGCCCTTAACTGGGACGACTGCTATCCGCCGTCCGGCCACGGCATCTGGCACTACCATGACGCGGCTCATCATCGGTTCATCATCGAGTACGACTCGATACCGTACTGGTCCGACCAGGCCGCGTTTGAGAAGTACGAGGTCGTCATGTACGACACCACGCTCGCGGCCGAGGACGGTAACTGCGAGTTCGAGTTCCAGTACCTGACCGCGGCCCAGACCACGAGTTCATGCGTGGGTATGCAGGACCCGACCCTGGCCATCGGCATAACCTGCCTGAACGAGAACGCCTATACGCGCGGCGCGTCATCCTGGGTGCCGGGCCATGCGGTCAAGTACACGACCGACGCGCCCCGGGTGGCGGTGGAAGAACCGGTGGCCGGGACTGCTTTGCCGCAGCGGCTGGCCCTGCTGGCCGCGGCCCCGAACCCGTTCCGGGGCAGGACCCGGCTCAGTTACGCGGTCCCGCGCGCGCTGAAGCTCGACCTCGCGGTCTACGACCGGGCCGGTCGTAAAGTGGCCAGCCTCTTCTCCGGCCTCGCCGAGCCGGGCTTCTACACCGCGGCCTGGAACGGCCGCGATGACCACGGCCGGAGTGTGGCCCAGGGCGTCTACTTCTACCGTCTCACGAGCGAGAACGCCACCCTGACGCGCAAGGCGATCAAGGTAGAATAAGCTCGACGAACTTGAGGGGCGGGACTCATGTGTCCCGCCCTTGCGTTTGACCGGAGGACGTAGTTTGAATCCGTCCCTCGCCTGACCTTGATGTTCGGGCGCAGTCTTGTAGAATGTTATGGTGACGTTGCCCATGGGCACGGGTCGCCACCCGCTGGATGCGGTGTTCGCTGTCCCTGAGTCCGGGTACCCCACTAACGAAATAGACCTTCATAGTTTTCTTTGTCGGGAGGTATGTACGTGAGACCGAATGTCTGCTGCCGTTTTCTCATCGTCGCCGCGGTACTGCTCGGCCCGGCCGCGCTGTTGGCCGAGCCGCTCCATCCGTGCGGCCTGATTCGCGAAGACCCGCGCACGATTCCGTGGATGGTTCAGGATAAGCTCGTCCCGGGCGGTTCCGGCCGACTGGGCGTGTCGGCCGACCTGTCCAACCAGATGCCGCCGGTCGGCGACCAGGGCCAGCAGGGTTCCTGCACCGCCTGGGCCATCGCGTATTATCAGAAGACCCAGTACGAGAAGCGCGAGCACAACTGGAGCGACTCCACGACCAATCACCAGTTCAGCGCGGCGTTTGCCTATAACCAGCTCAACGGCGGCGTCGACCAGGGCGCCGGGTTTTCGGAGGCTCTGGCGCTGATATCAGACCAGGGTTGCGCGACTGTGGCCGACTGCCCCTACAACGAGAACGACTACACGACGTGGCCTTCCGAATCTGCCTATGCCCGCGCCATCCCGTACCGCGGCGGCGCCACCCACTGGTTCTGGATGCAGGACTCGGCCGGCATCGAGAAGGCGAAGGCCCGGATCGACAGCGGCTACACCACGGTTATCGGCATTTCGGTCTACTCAAACTTTGACAACATCCAGAACTACGGCTACAAGTATTGCGTGGCCGACACCTACGGCGGCAACCGCGGCGGCCACGCGGTGACGATTGTCGGTTACAACGATACTATCTCCACCCACGACGGTCCGGGCGCCTTCCGGATGGTCAACTCATGGGGCCTGGGCTGGGGCCAGGCCGGATACTGGTGGATGTCCTACGCCGCGGCGACAAATGCGGTTCTCTCGAACCAGGCCGGTTTCTACCTCGACGACCTTATCGGCTACTCGCCGACCATGCTCGGTCGCGTTAAGATTACCCACGCGGCGCGTGATAAGATCGGCATCCGCCTCGGCGTCGGCACCGTCTCATCCCAGCTCTGGGTAAAGGACTTCCGGAGCTGGCGCTCCGCGAAGACCGACCGGGCGTTCCCCAACCACAACATCGTCTTCGACATGACCGAAGGCGAACCGCTCATCACCGGCGGCCAGACCGATTCGGTCTTCGTACGGTGTACTGACGATGTCTCCGACTCCAAGACCGGTACCATCAACTACTTCTCGACCCAGGAGCTGACGTGGAATACTACCGGCGTCTCCTCGGATACGCCGGTCAGCATCCCGGACTACAACTCGGCGGTTTATGCCCGGGCCAGAATCCCCAAGCTCCATGATGTCGGCGCCTACTGGCTGACCGCGCCCACCGGCCTGGTCGATTCGGGCTCGGCCACTGCGCCGAAGGCCCGAGTCAGGAATTATGGCATCAACACCGAATCCTTCTCGGCGGTCTTCCGCATCGGCGCGTATGCGGACACTCAGACTGTAACCAGCCTGGCGCCCGGGGATTCGGCGACGGTGACTTTCGCCCCGTGGACCGCGACCGTGCGCGGAGTGAACGCTACCCGCTGCTCCACTTTCCTCAGCGGCGACTACTGCCCGGGCAACGACAAGAAGACCGGCTCCGTGATTGTGCGGGTGCGCGACATCGCCTGCACCCAACTGCTTGCGCCGCCGGACACGGTCGACTCCGGCGCCACGATTGCGCCGCGGGCCGTTATCAAGAACATCGGCAACCGCACCGAGACCCTCGCCGTGCGGTTCGCCGTCGGCGCCGACTACGCGGATACGGTGTCGGTCATACTCGGGGCCGGCAAGAGCGACACGCTTGACTTCGCGGGCTGGACCGCGCTCGCGCTCGGCACCTTCCCGACGGTCGGCGCAACGCTGCTTGCCACCGACATGAACCCGGCCAACGACACCATCGCGGACTCGGTTGTCGTCGGGATCTTCACCGGCATCGCCGACGAATCCGGTCAACCGCGCGTCCTCGCGCTCGAACGGCCGGTGCCGGACCCGATGCGAGGACAGGCCACAATCCGCTTCAGCCTCCCGCGCCGCACTCGGCTAACTCTCACGGTCCGCTCCGTCACCGGCTCCCTGGTCCGGACTCTCGCTGGTCGCCAATCGCTAGTCGCTGGCCTCTACTCCCTATCCTGGGATGGCCGCGACGACGCGGGGCGCAGCGTCGCGCCCGGCGTTTACTTCTGGCGGTTCGAGAGCGATGATGTCACGCTCACCCGCAAGACGGTGAAGTTGAACTAGTCCGAAGATTACTCTTGAGGGGCGGGACGTCGTCGTCCCGCCCCTTTCGCGCGTGAGCCCCGTGTTTCAGAACGTCCGGGCGACGATTCTCGGCCGGCACACTGATAACCGTGCTTTTATGTCAGCCGGTTCTGCCCGCTTGACGTCACCGCCCGCCTCGGTAAAATCAAATGATGACGTGTCCCTGGGCTCGGACCGCCGCCGGCCGGTTGAGTTCGTCTCCCCGCTGAAATCCATGCTGCCACCCTCGGTGTTGACCATCTGCTCTCCCCGGTTGGGAGTGCCGGCATGAGATTCAAGCGCGTCGCCCGTTCTCTCGTCCTTGTCGCCGCGACGCTCTTGATTGCCGCCGCCCGGGCGCAGCCGATTTCCGACCGCAATCATTCGTCACTCGACACTCGACATTCGACTTTGTCCGGGTTGCATCCTTGCGGCCTGATTCGCGAGGACCCGCGCACGGTTCCATGGATGGTGCAGGACACACTCCTTCCCGAGCCTCCCCGCCACCTGAGCGTGTCCGCCGACCTGTCCAACCAGATGCCGCCGGTCGGAGACCAGGGCCAGCAGGGCTCGTGTTCCGCGTGGGCAGTCGGGTACTACCAGAAGACCCATTACGAGAAACGCGAGCACAACTGGAGCGACTCCACCACCAATCACCAGTTCAGCCCGGCGTTCATTTATAACCAGATCAACGGCGGCGCCGACCAGGGGTCGAGTACTACAACCGCCTTCGCCCTCATCACCGACCAGGGCTGCGCGACCGTGGCCGACTGCCCCTACAACCAGAACGACTGCACGACCTGGCCTTCCGAATCGGCCTACGCCCGGGCCATTCCGTACCGTGGCGACTCCGCCCACTGGTTCTGGATGCAGGACACCCTCGGCATCAACAAGGCAAAAGCCCGGATCGACAGCGGCTACACGACGGTCATCGGCATCGAGGTCTACCACAACTTCGACCGGGTCGATAGCTTCGGTTACAAGTACTGCGTGGCCGATACCTGCGGCAGCGACCGCGGCAGCCACGCCATAACCATCGTCGGCTACAATGATACCCTCTCGACCCACGACGGCCCGGGCGCCTTCAAGATTATCAACTCCTGGGGCATCTACTGGGGCCAGTCCGGCTACTGCTGGATGTCGTACGTCGCGGCCCGGAACGCCGTGCTCTCACATCAAACCGGGTACTACCTCGACGACCTCATCGGCTACTCGCCGACCATGCTGGGCCGCGTGAAGATAACGCACTCGGCCCGGGACAAAATCGGCATTCGCCTCGGCGTCGGCCGACCCTCGTCGCCGAACTGGCAGAAGAACTTCCGGACGTGGCGATTCCCGATAACCGACCAGGCTTTCCCGAATCACAACATCGTCTTCGACATGACCGAAGGCGAACCCTACATCACCAACAACACGACCGATACGGTCTTTGTCCGCGCAATCGACGACGTGTCGGACTCCAAGACCGGCACTATCAACTACTTCTCGGCCACCCACCTGGCGTGGAACGCTACCGGCGTATCAAGCGACACGCCGGTAGCCATCCCGGACTACAACGTCGGCGTCTACGCCCGCGCCCGCATCATCCACGCGGACGTCGGCGTCACCCAGATTACCGCTCCGACCGGCACCGTTGACTCCGGCACGACCATCACCCCGAAAGCCCGGGTCAAGAACTTCGGGTCGTCGAATGCCTCGTTCCCGGTCACGTTCAAGATCGGCTCCTTCTACACCAATACCCAGAATGTCTCAAACCTCGCGGGCGGCGACTCCGTACTGGTGTCATTCACCAACTGGACCGCGACGCAACGCGGCACCCATGCCACGCGCTGCTCCACCGCCCTTTCCGGTGACCAGAACCACGCCAACGATACGCTGCCCGGCTCCGTAACGGTCAGGGTCACCAACGTCGGCGTGACCACGATCGTCGCGCCCACCGGCATCATCGACTCGGGCACGGCCGTCACGCCGAGAGCCCGGGTGAAGAACTACGGCACCGGCTCTGCCACGTTCCCCGTGACGTTCAAGATCGGCTCCTTTTACAACAACACGCAAACAGTCACCGACCTCGCGGCCGGCGACTCGGCGCTGGTCTCGTTCACCAACTGGACCGCAACGCAGCGCGGCACCCACGCTACCCGCTGCTCCACCGCGCTCGCGGGTGACCAGGTCCACAGCAACGATACGCTGGCCGGCACTGTAACGGTGCGCGTCAGCGACGTGGGCGTGCGGACGATTGTCGCGCCTTTGGGCACGGTCGACTCCGGTTCAACCATCACTCCGCAGGCCCGGGTCAGGAACTATGGCACCGGTGCGGCAACGTTCCCGGTCTTTTTCAAGATCGGGTCCTTCTACTCCAATTCCCAGACCGTCACCAACCTGGCCGCTGGTGATTCTGTGGTGGTCTCCTTCACCAACTGGACCGCCACGCAGCGCGGCACCCACGCTACCCGCTGCTCCACCGCGCTTTCCGGCGACCAGGTCCACAGCAATGACACCCTGTCCGGCACGGTGACGGTACGGGTGCTCAACGCCGGAGTGACCACGATTGTCGCGCCGCCGGACACCGTCGACTCCGGCACGACGGTCACACCCCAGGCCCGGGTGAAGAACTACGGCACGGCAGCGGCGACGTTCCCGGTTACGTTCCGTATCGGGTCGTTCTACAATAACACCCAGACGGTCACGAATCTCGCGGCCGGCGATTCGGCGCTGGTCTCTTTCACCTCCTGGAATGTGCTGCAGCGCGGCACGCACGTCAAACGCTGCTCCACCGGGCTCGCCGGCGACATGGTACCGGTCAATGATACCCTTTCCGGCCTGGTGACCGTGCGCATTCCCGATGTGATAGACGTCGGCGTGACCACGATTGTCGCGCCCACCGGCACGGTGGACTCCGGCGTGAGCATCACCCCGCAGGCCCGGGTCAGGAACTACGGCAACCTCGCCGCCACGTTCCCGGTGACTTTCCGCATCGGGTCCTTCTACAGCAACTCCCAGAATGTCTCCAATCTTGCGCCGGGAGATTCTGCGCTGGTATCATTCACTTCCTGGACCGCGATTCAACGCGGGACGCATGTCACACGCTGTACGACCGCCCTCACGAATGACCAGAATCACGCCAACGATACACTGTCCGGCACGGTCACGGTGCGCGTCACCGACGTCGGGGTGAGAGCTATCATCGCGCCTATCGGCACGGTCGATTCGGGCACAACCATTACTCCGCAGGCACGGGTCAAGAACTTCGGCACCGTCGCCGCCACGTTCCCGGTCACCTTCCGCATCGGCACCGGCTACACCAACACCCAGACCGTCACGAGTCTTGCGGCCGGCGACTCGGTCCTGGTCAGCTTCGCCAACTGGACCGCTTCCCCGCGCGGCGTGCTGGCCACGCGCTGTTCGACTGCTCTCTCCGGCGACCTGGTCCACGCGAATGATACGCTGGCCGGCACGGTTACGGTGCGGGTGACCGACGTCGGAGTAAGAGCAATCATCGCGCCCACGGGTACGGTTGACTCCGGCTCGACCATCACGCCGCAGGCACGGGTCAAGAACTCTGGCACCGTCGCCGCCACGTTCCCGGCAACCTTCCGCATCGGCACAAGCTACACCAACACCCAGACGGTCACGAACCTCGCGGCCGGCGATTCGGTATTGGTGTCATTCAGTTCCTGGACCGCGGGGCAGCGCGGCACCTTTGCCACGCGCTGCTCAACCTCGCTTTCGGGCGACCAGTACCACCCCAATGACACGCTCTCGGGCACAGTAACGGTGCGAGTGACCGACGTCGGAGTGAGGGCAATCATCGCGCCCACGGGCACGGTCGACTCCGGTTCAACCATCACTCCGCAGGCCCGGGTCAAGAACTATGGCACCGTCGCCGCCACGTTCCCGGCAACCTTCCGCATCGGCACGAGCTACACCAACACCCAGACCGTCACGAGTCTCGCGGCCGGCGATTCCGTGGTCGTATCCTTTGCGAACTGGACTGCGGGCCAGCGCGGCACCTTTGCCACCCGCTGCTCGACCGCGCTTTCGGGCGACCAGGTCCCGGCCAACGACACGCTTTCGGGTACGGTGACAGTGCAAGTACTCAATGTCGGCGTTACCGCGATCGTCGCGCCCACCGGTACGGTCGATTCGGGCACGGTCATAACGCCGAAAGCCCGAGTGAAGAACTACGGCAGCGCGGCGGCCACGTTCCCCGTCACGATGCGAATCGGCTCAAGCTACAGCAATACTCAGACGGTCACGAGCCTCGCCGCCGGTGACTCGGTTCAGGTCAGCTTCACCAACTGGACGGCGGCGCCGCGCGGCCTGTTGGCCGTGCGCTGCTCGACCAGTCTCGCGGGCGACCAGGATCACTCCAATGATACGCTGGCCGGGACAGTGCTGGTGCGGGTCACGAACGTCGGCGTCACCGCGATTGTCGCGCCCACCGGCACGGTTGATTCCGGTACAACCATTACGCCCAAGGCCCGCGTGAAGAACTACGGCACCGATGCGGCCACGTTCCCGGCTACTTTCCGCATCGGCTCCTTCTACTCCAACACGCAGACGGTGTCGAACCTTGCCGCCGGCGACTCCGCCCTCGTCTCGTTCACGAACTGGACCGCGGTCCAGCGCGGCACCCACGCCACGCGCTGCTCGACCGCGCTCGCGACCGACCAGTATCACCCGAACGACACTCTGTCCGGCTCGGTGACGGTGCGGGTGCTGAACGTCGGCGTCACCGCGATTGTCGTTCCCACCGACACGGTCGACTCGGGCACCGTTATCACGCCGAAGTCCCGGGTCAGGAATAATGGAACTGCCGCCGCCACTTTCCCGGTGACAATGAAAATCGGCACCGGCTACAACAACACCCAGACCGTGACGAACCTTGCCGCCGGGGACTCGGTGTTGGTCAGTTTCACCAACTGGACCGCGGGACCGCGCGGCCCGCTGGCCGTGCGCTGCTCAACCAGCTTGTCCGGCGACCAGTACCATGCCGACGATACGCTGTCGGGCACGGTGTTCGTAAGGGTTGCCGATGTCGCGGTCACGGCGATTGTCGCGCCCACCGGCACCGTCGACTCGGGCACGACCGTCACCCCGCAGGCCCGGGTGAAGAACTACGGCACCGGCTCGGCTACGTTCCCCGTCTTCTTCCGCATCGGCTCTTTCTACTCCAATTCGCAGAACGTTACCAACCTGGCCGCCGGCGACTCCGCCCTGGTTTCTTTCACGGACTGGACCGCGCTCCAGCGCGGCACCCATGTCACGCGCTGCTCCACCGCCTTCACGAACGACCAGAACCATGCGAACGACGCCCTGTCGGGCTCGGTGACCGTGCGGGTCACCAACGTCGGCGTAACTTCGATTGTCGCGCCCGCCGGCACCGTGGACTCCGGAACGACGATTGCGCCCCAGGCCCGGGTGAAGAACTACGGCACCGGCACGGCCACGTTCCCGGCCACCTTCCGCATCGGCTCCTTCTACTCTAACACGCAGACGGTGTCGAACCTCGCCGCCGGCGACTCGGCCTTGGTTTCATTCACGAACTGGACCGCGACCGAGCGCGGAACCCACGCCACCCGCTGCTCCACTGCTCTCGCAAACGACCAGGTCCCGGCCAACGACACGCTTTCGGGTACGGTGACGGTGCGGGTGCAGAACGTCGGCGTTACCGCGATTGTCGCGCCCACCGGCACGGTTGATTCCGGTACAACCATTACGCCCATGGCCAGGGTGAAGAATTACGGCACCGACGCCGCATCCTTCCCCGTCACCTTCCGTGTCGGCACGGGCTACACCAATACTCAGACCGTTACGAGCCTTGCCGCCGGGGATTCAGTTCAAGTGAGCTTCGCCAACTGGACCGCGGCCCCGCGCGGCCTTTTGGCGACGCGCTGCTCGACCGCCCTCTCCGGCGACCAGGTCCATGCTAATGATACGCTGGCCGGCACGGTAAACGTGCGAGTCACCAACGTCGGTGTCACCGCGATTGTCGCGCCCACCGGCACCATCGACTCAGGTACGACCGTCACCCCGCAGGCCCGCGTGAAGAACTACGGCACCGATGCGGCCACATTCCCGGTCTTTTTCGAAATCGGCTCCTTCTACTCCCACTCCCAGACCGTTACGAACCTCGCCGCCGGCGACTCGGCTCTCGTCTCATTCACGAACTGGACCGCGCTGCAGCGCGGAACCCACGCGACCCGCTGCTCAACTGCCCTCGCCAATGACCAGGTCCACGCCAACGACACGCTTTCGGGTACGGTGACGGTGCGCGTGCTCGACGTGGCGGTGAGGGCGATCGTGGCGCCCACCGACACGGTCGATTCGGGTGCCACTATCACGCCGAAGGCCCGGGTGAAAAACGTTGGGACGTCCGCGGCCACTTTCCCGGTGACGATGAAGATTGGTGCCGGCTACAACAATACCCAGACCGTCACGAGCCTTGCGGCCGGGGACTCGGTACTGGTCAGTTTCACCAACTGGAGCGCGGCCCCGCGCGGCCTCCTTGCCGTGCGCTGCTCCACCAGCTTGTCCGGCGACCAGTACCACTCCAACGACACGCTGTCGGGTTCGGTCATGGTGCGGGTAACCAATGTCGGCGTAGCCGCGATTGTCGCGCCGGCGGGCACCGTCGACTCAGGCACGTCCATCACCCCGCAGGCCCGCGTGAAGAACTATGGCACCGGCGCGGCCACCTTCCCGGCCACCTTCCGCATCGGCTCCTTCTACACGAACACCCAGACCGTGTCGAATCTGGCCGCCGGTGATTCAGCCCTCGTCTCATTCACGAGCTGGACCGCCACCCAGCGCGGCACTCACGTCGCCCGCTGCTCGACCGCGCTTTCAAGCGACCAGTATCACCCGAACGACACTCTGTCGGGCTCGGTAGCGGTGCGGGTGCTCGACGTCGGCGTAAGTGCGATTGTCGCTCCGCCCGACACGGTCGATTCGGGTATGACCATCACGCCGAAGGCCCGGGTGAGGAACTACGGCACCGGCTCGGCTACCTTCCCGGTCTTCTTCCGCATCGGCTCGCTCTACGCCGACTCGCAGAACGTCGCTGGTCTTGCGGCCGGCGACTCGGTCGAGGTCGCTTTCGCCGCCTGGACCGCACAGCAACTTGGAACTTTTGTCAAGCGCTGTTCCACCGGCCTCGCGAACGACCAGGTCCACGCGAGCGATACGCTGTCCGGCCTCGTCACCGTTGTCCGCCCGCCCAGTGCCGACGTCGGCGTGACGGTGCTGGTCGCGCCGGTCGGCACGGTCGATTCCGGCGCCGTCGTCACGCCGCAGGCCCGGGTCAGGAACTGGGGTACGTCCGCCGCGTCGTTCCCGGTCACCTTCCGCATCGGCTCCTTCTACTCAAACACTCAGGCGGTTTCGAACCTTGCCGCCGGCGACTCGACCCAGGTCAGTTTCGCCAACTGGACCGCGCTCGAACGCGGCACCCACGTAACGCGCTGCACCACCGCGCTCGCCGGCGACGAAGACCATACGAACGACACCCTCTCCGGCTCGGTAGCGGTGCGGGTCACGAATGTCGGCGTTACGGCGATCGTCGCACCCGCCGGTGCGATTGACTCCGGCGCCACTATCACGCCGCGGGCCCGGGTGAAGAACTACGGCACCGCTTCCGCGACGTTCCCGGTGACCATGTCCATTGGCACAGGCTTCAAAATGGGGACTGTACCTGATCGCGGCCGCGTCTCCGCGGCCGGGGACTGTCCCCGTTTTGAATCGGATCGCGTCGCAAGCCCCGCGCGCGGACCGGCCTCAATCCAATTCGCGCCGCATAGCGCCAACTCTCTGCTGGCCGGCTCTAGCCCCGCGCCGTCCCGCTCGTCGTTGCCGCTCGTTCCGGGCTACAACAACACCCAGACAGTCGCGAACCTCGCGCCCGGCGACTCGGTCGAAGTAAGCTTCGTCGACTGGACTGCTTCCCCGCGCGGACTCCTCGCCGTCCGCTGCTCGACCGACCTTTCCGGCGACCAGGTCGAGGCCGATGACACGCTCCGCGACTCGGTAATGGTGCGCGTGCGCGACGTCGCCTGCACGCAACTCCTCGCTCCGCGGGACACCGTCGACTCCGGCTCAACCGTAACCCCGCAGGCGATAGTCCAGAACCTCGGCAACACCAGCGAGACATTCGACGTGCGGTTCGCGGTGGGCACGGGCTATGCCGACACCGTCCCGGTCACACTCCTGGCCGGGGCAACCGATACCGTGGAATTCGCGGGCTGGACCGCGCTCCTGCCCGGAACGTTCCCAACCCTCTGCGCCACGCTGCTTGCAGCCGATATGAACGCGGCCAACGACTCGCTCGCGGACTCGGTTACGGTCGAGACCTACACCGGCGTGGCCGAGCAGCAATTCCTGCCCCGGGTGCTCGCGCTCGAACGGCCCGCGCCGGACCCGATGCGCGGACAAGCCACAATTCGCTTCACCATCCCGCGTCGCACCCAGCTTGCCCTCACTGTCCGCTCCGTCACCGGCTCCCTGGTCCGGACTCTCGCTAGTCGCCAATCGCTGGGCGCTGGTATCTACTCCCTATCCTGGGACGGCCGCGACGACCACGGCCGGAGCGTCGCGCCGGGCATCTACCTCTGGCGCCTCGAAGCCGAAGACAAAGTCCTCACCCGCAAAGCCGTCAAAATCAACTAGTCCCGCCCCACCTCCGTTTCTGCGTCCTCGAGCTTCTGACATCCAGCATCTGGTTTCCGACATCCGACTTCGTCCGCTCCTGATACAGCTCGTGGACTGTCCCCTGGGATTTCTTCCCGGCACGGTCCCCGTTCTCGCATCCAGGATTGTCGCGGGTTCTCCGCAGATTCGACCCGCGCGCCGGAGGCGCGATTGAACCCTCAAAAGTACGTCGCATTGTTCGTCACAAAGTCGCGGCAGATGAGCCGTCAACTGTGTCACGAACTGTATCGCGAACTGTGTCGTCAACTGAACCCTGCACTCAACCTCAACCTGAATCTCAACATCAACGTCCGGCTGAACCTTAACCTTAACCTCAACCTGATTCATCAGTCGTACCCGTCATTGTTCGGTTCATTGTTCGGCGCGTTTTACCGGCAAAAGAACCGGTGATTCAATGACTTATTCTATCTTGCGCTGAATCGGCGACTGGGACTCCCTATACGGCCTCCGGGCCGTGGGGCCGGCGGGATTCAGGCCGAATCCGTCCTCCAATTCTGAATTCTGGTCTCTGACTTCTGAACTCTGCTTTGTCCGAGTCCTCTTCGTGTCTTGGTGCCTTTGTGGTTAGTGCCGGCCCCCGATCCGTGTTTATCTGCGTTGGCCTCAGAGGCCCCTGTCCGACAGCGCATCCGTGGTTACAGACTCCAAAATGAGCAGAAACGCGTTTGGTGTCCACATAGATATCTGAGGGCGGAAGCGCGGGACATGACCAACAAGGGACATGACCCAAATGTTCGACATTTGGGATCGTGTCCCGAGCCGAAACATGTCCCAAGCCTCCCCAAAGACCGCCAAACGCAAACGCCGGGAATCCGGCAGGAGGATAGAATGGAAAGTCTGATGAAGCCCGTAACCCTGACCCAGGACGTAGCCCGCGTTCTGGACGAAATCCGCGGGGGCGCGGAGAACGCGCTCTACTGCGCGGGGCCGGATGTGGCCGAAGAGCTGTTCGCAAAGCACATCGTCTCGCTCATCGAAGGCGCGGGTCTGCCCGTGCTCCAGACGATGCACTACCGCTGGTTCCTGCGGGAACTCGCGCGGCTGTGGCGGACGCGCACCGGCCGCGACCTCGCGTTCCACCTCGAACTCTGCATCAGAAAATGGGTCGGGCTCGGCCTCGAACCCAAAACGCTCCAGTTCCTCGTCTGCGAGGCGCACGAGAGACTGAAGGGGAAGGAACTCACCACAAAGGCACCCTCCCAGGAGGGGACGAAGTCAGAAGTCAGAGACCAGAATGCAGAAGTCAGAAGTGACGATGGACGAGGAACGATGAACGACGGGACGTTCCCCGGCATCATGTCCGGTCCGCGACCTCCGGCAGATTCGGCCACTGGACCCCTTGATTCCTCGAATCCTGGAGTCCAGCCATGAAACCGACGGACCTGAGAAGCATCCGGTCGGTCGAGACCGCGGTAAGGAGATACGCGTACACTGTCCGGCAGGGCTCGTCGCCCTGCCGGGCTGACCGCAACGCGGAAGGCCAGGCCGCGAACTACCGCGAAGCAGCCGAGCGGACCGAACTCCGAGCCGAACAAATACGCCACGTCCTCAACGAGCGCGGCGTCTCCCTCATCCAGTTCATGGTCTACCGCAACTTCGGCCTGCACGTGGACAAACTCTGCCGAGGCTACTCGGGCGAATCCCTCCGTCTGATGGTGCTCGACGCAATCACGCGTTGGACGTGCTACGGCTGCAACTCCGAGATTCTCACGGAAATCTGCCTGCAGGTGTTCGGGTTGGCTGTGGGCGGTAAGCCGTGAGCTGTAAGCCGCCAGCGGTCACCCATCTGCGAGCAGGTGTTCGGGCTGGAGTTGGGCGGCGCCGACTAGAGCTTCGTGGCGCCGGAATCAGAACGGAACGCTATCTTCGTGATGTACGGTCGCGTAGGCGAGCTCACTATTGAGTCGGAGTTCCACCTCGTAGTCAGCCGGATGTCCTGCTGCATGTAGAGTTACCTGTAGAGAAGACTCGGGCACGCGCCCCGCTCCGAACTTCATGGCCTGGTTCGTGTAGTAGCCTTCCTTTCGCCATACGAAGCGCCTGCCCGAAGGCAGCGCTGTGAACCGAACGTCCGCCAGGAACGGCCCGGGCGTCTGAGAAGAAGGGTTGAAGTTGAACTTGGCCTTCTCTCGGGTCAGCGTGGCACTCTCGACGAACGACCACCGTTTGTAGAAGAGACTTGCCTTCGTGCCGATGCGCTCCGCCCACCTCGCGCGCGCCTTGTCGGAGAGCAAATGCAGCAGCGTTTCCATCTCAGCCGTGGTCCGACAAAGAACCGCCTGCAGGGCAGAGAGGCGGAGTTCCTTGGGGACTATGGCTTCCGCATGCCGTCGGAACGTCAGGTCCTCTTTCTGCTCCCCTGGCATCCAGGTGTTGTGGTACACCAGGCGGAACGGAATGCGAGACAGGAACCCGATATCGTCTCCGACACTGACGCGGCTGGTTGCCGCCAGATTCCCGTCGCTGAACCGTGTTGCGTCGCGCGTGAGGATACTTGCAGCATCGAACTTGAATACAACTGGAACCGGACAAGAGGCCCCGCGGACATACTCGCCAGCGGGGCGGTGGCCTTCCGTGTTGAATTGCATCGGCGTTAGCGGCCGGAAATACAGCCGTACGCAGTCTTTCCACTTGTCCGGGGTCTGGCTGATGATCTCAGCCGACGCGCAGTCTCTCTTGAGCCATCCCCGGCGCTGCGCTTCGCCACGTGACAGCAGCACTCCACTATTCAAGACGGAAGCGGCGGCCTCCACGTGCTCGAATCTGTAGAGCGAGCCCGGCCAGCTTCTTTGGTCGGCTGTGAGCCACGGCTGCTCTTTGAGTTTGGACAGGAAATCCCGGATGGCCGGGGCGTCCGCTTTCTTCGTGGTCACACGGAGGACACCGGCTGAAGAGATGTCCGCTGCGACCGGCTTTGTTTGGCGGGCGGAGCGTGGAGCCGGAGTCCGTTCTCGGCACCTGGGGACTGCACCGACGGCGTTGAGATCTTCACGGGTACGAGATAGGTCAGCTTGGCCAGCGCCGCCATGACGTAGTCGGCAAGTCCGGCCAGGCTCGCAGGCATCACATTCTGGGTGCAGAACCCGTAGCTGCGTACATTCTGCCAGAGCTCGAACAGGCACGCTCTGGATATCAGAACTCCGTCAGCGCCCACCGGGCATACTTCGGATGCCTCGGCGTCAGGCGACTCACGAGCGACCACATCGTACGGAACACCGCGCAGCACGATCCCAGCCTGACCCTGTGCGACCGCCTGAGCGGAGAACTCCTCTCCGCTGTTGAACGAACGTAGTCTGACCTGCCGCTTCAACGCTGTCGTGAGGTCGCGCCACACTTCATCAAAAGGCAGGGCCTGCGGTTCACTGTGCAACCATCGCGACATCGACGAGACGTCAAAATGCTCAGGCGTTCGTCGTTCGCGGTCGTAGAGATAGATGAACACGTCGATCGGCAGCTTGCCGAGGTACCGCTCCATGAGAGGCCGGACAACGCCCTCCCAATCCAGGCCGCCATTCCCGCAGCCAAGCTCGGGAAAGGCTACGCTGGTGATGCCCTTTACGGCGTAAGTATCGACGAACTTCTGCAGGCCGCGCTCGACGTACTCCGGCTCGGAAGGCTGCCGCCAGTTCTTCTTGGTGGGGAAGTTCAGCACCCACTTGTGGGACGTCTTGTAAAGGAAGAGCTTGCCTATATCCAGTTGTCCGCTCTCACAGTATGCCTGATACTGCGCGAACATCTGAGGGTAGACCTGCTTGAAGTTCTTCGCAATGCCCTTGCCCATCACACCGACAGTGTTGACTGTGTTCACTAGCACTTTCGCCGGGGACTCAAAGAGGCTACCGTGGACGTACGCTATCATCGGGATGCCGCGACCGATCTGATTGTCCGGTTATGGGACCTGTTCACCTGCTCAGCATAGCTGGTCAGCGTCGGCCGGTCAAGAAGACAACAAGCCCACCTACGCCGCCGGCCGTCAGCCGTCACCCGACGCCGCCGTCAGGGTGTTCCCCGCCCCCAATTCTGCTTTCTGGTCTCTGGTTTCTGAATTCTGATCTATCCGTTCCAGGGAATGCGGTGAGCCGTAAGCCGTTAGCCGTCCCCGTCGCGCTCCGGAATCAGCCGAGCCGCACGAGAATCAGGAGTCCTCTATTGCGTCTGCGGTGTCCCGTCAGGCTCAGCCGGTTCTCTGAGGCCCCGGAGGGCTCGCACGGTGGTGTCCCACCTCTGCTTGTCAATCGCCAGCGCCCGCTTGGTCGCCTCTTGGTCGGTCCCGAAGAGCGCGAAGAGCATCCTGACCATGCAGGCGTGGCAGAGTTTCACGTCTTCCCTGTGGTCCGGCGACCACTGTTTGCGAAAGTATCTGCTTCCTCG
>Ga0209610_1000522_pt1 | contig 20148 bp, 23 predicted proteins | sample LakKivw275mmetaG_FD_184137 | JGI IMG/M metagenome (GOLD analysis project Ga0209610, IMG submission 184137) | Anoxic lake water microbial communities from Lake Kivu, Rwanda to study Microbial Dark Matter (Phase II) - Lake Kivu water 275m metaG... | ecosystem: Environmental > Aquatic > Freshwater...
GTTAACTTATGGTTAACTCTGTTCACCAATGACAAGTGAGCTCGACATCGCAAGGAAGATTCGACAGATACGGCTTCAGAATAATCTCACCCTCGAAAGTGTGGCTGAGGTTACAGGTCTCACCAAAAGCTATCTCTCCATGGTGGAGAATGGTAAAAAATCTCCCCCCATCGCCACTCTGAGCAAAATTGCCAGGGCTTTTGGTGTTAATATAGGAGCCTTTTTTGAACAAAAAAAGCCTGAGGACCATTTCATCTTTATAAGAAAGGGCAGAGGGAAAGTAGTCGTTCGGGATGGGACTATTTTTGGATATCGATATGAGTCCATCGCTCCGACGAAAAGGCCCAAAAAGATGGAACCCTTTATCATCACTCTCCCATCTAAAAGTAAGGAGGGAGAACTGTTTGATCATGAAGGAGAGGAGCTGCTTTACGTATTAGAGGGGAAGACCAACTTCTTTTATGGGGATAAAAAGTATTTATTGAAGGAAGGAGATTGCATTTACTTTGATTCAAGTATTCCTCATCGAGGGGAAGGGGTCGGGCGTAAACCCGCCAAGGCATTGGTAGTCATATATTCATTATAGGGAGGTGTCAAGGAGAAAGCAATTTAAAAGGTGGATTCTAAAAAGGAGGTGCGGTCATGAAGAAAAAAGAATTTCGATTTGTTTTGGGGTTATGCGTAATTGGATTGGTTTTGGCAGGGTTTATTGATGGAGGGCCGGTTATGGCCCAGGATACTATCAAGATCGGAGCAGTCCTCCCCCTCAGCAAGGCTGCCTTTGCTCAGGCAGGTGAGGAGCAGAGACGAGGGCTCCTCATGGCATTGGAGGATATCAATCAGGCTGGAGGTGTATTGGGTAAGAAGGTGGACCTGATTATTGAGGATGATACAGGAGAGCCCTCTGTCGGTATTGCCGCTGCTGAAAAACTTCTCACACGGGATAAAGTTGTAGCATTGATCGGTGGCTATTCCAGCACTATCACCTTCGCGCAACTTAATGCCATTCAACGATTGGAACCTTTTGTCGCATGGGTAGGTGCTTCTTCAACCAAGGTGGAACATGAGTTCGGACCGAAGAAATGGTTCTTCCATTACCACCCATGGGATTACCATCGCCAATCGACTATCCGAGATTTTCTTCTTTCCGTGTCACCCAGACCGAAGACGGTTGCTGTGGCATATGAGGATGGGATCTATGGTACGACCAGCCGGGACTATGTGGTGAAATATTTAAAAGAGAAAGGATTCGAAATCGTTTTTGATGAAAGATTCAAGAGCGGTTCCTCCGATTTCACCCCGATGCTCACTAAGATCAAAAAGGCCAATCCAGACGTCTTTTATTGGGTCGCCTATGCCGGAGACACTACTCTGATTATGAAACAGGCAAAGGAAATTGATTTTAACCCGAAGCTCTTTCTCTCGGTGGCAGTCAATTTTCCTCAATACAAAGATTCTCTCGGACCTACTGGAGATTATGTGGCGGGTGTCGATGTATGGATTCCAGGGATGAAACTCCCTGAGACGGTAAAGTGGTTAGAGAAGTTCAAGAAGGCTTACCCTGGCCGAACTCCTGAATATTGGGTTCCTCTTGCCTACACCAACTTGATAACGGTGGTGGATGCTATCAAGAGGGCAGGGTCGACGGAGAAGGAAAAACTGATCGCCGCAATGGAAAAAACAAACTATAACTCCCCCTTGGGGAGAATGACCTTCAAAAAGAGTGAAGAAGGTGGGTTGCATCAAGCTATTGACGAACAGATCATTACTCAATGGCAGGCAGGTGTTTCCCATGTTGTCTATCCGGCCAGCAAGGCGACTGGTAAATTGAACTATCCGACACCAAACTGGAAAAATCGATAGAACGAGTGGTCGGTGATCGGAAAGTGCCCCGTCCCGCTAAAGCGGGATAGGCGGGCTCCCTGCCTGCTGGTCCAGGTCCCGCCTTGATGGGGTGGCCAGAGTGCTTCATTAAATTCTAACTTTCCTACACATTCCCCTCTCTCTTGTTAGAGAGAAGGATGGCCTGTCTGCCCCGCCTACCGGCAGACAGGCGGTAGGCAAGGGTGAGGAATGGAATGGAAAAGAGTTTATTATGGATTGGCCCAGTTTCTTTCAAAGCATCGCCAATGGAATACTGATCGCAGGCCTCTATGCAGCTGTGACGCTTGGACTCACTCTGGTTTTGGGGGTGATGGGAATTGTCAATTTTGCCCATGGTGAAATGGTCATGCTGGGGGCTTATAGCACCTTTTGGTTATTTTCTTTATTAGGAATTGATCCAATGCTCTCGATCGCTATGAGTGGCCTTATCCTATTCTTCATCGGACTTCCCATTTACCGATTCACCATCCGGCCGATTTTAAAGGATCCTCCGCTGAATCAACTCCTCCTTACTCTTGGCATATCAATCTTCCTTCAAAATATGGCGATGATGTTGTGGAAGACCGATTCTCGTTCAGTCATCACTTCTTATTCTGGAATGTCACTCCATCTCGAGATGGTTCACATTGGGTTGACGCGTTTGATCACTTTCATGATTTCTGTGGTGTTGACCGTCCTCCTTGTCTTTTTTCTCTATAAAGCAAGGCTGGGGAGGGCAATGCGAGCGGTCAGCGAGAACAATACCGCATCTTGGTTGATCGGTATCAATGTTCAGAAGACCTATCTTCTTGCTTTTGGAGTGGCCTCGGGACTGGCAGGAGCCTCTGGCGCCCTAGTCAGTACAATTATGTATACCTTTCCCATGGTCGGTTTCAAGTTAAGTCTGAAGGCCTTCTGTATCTTGATCTTAGGGGGATTAGGGAATATTTCAGGGGCTCTCTTCGGAAGTTTGATCTTGGGCCTGACCGAATCCTTTGTCGGAACCTATGTTCCGGAAGGATCTGGATGGGCTGAAGGGATCTCTTTTATTCTCATCATGATCATTCTCATCATTAAACCTACAGGACTAGCCGGGACTCGGAGGGAGTAGAAGGGATGAACCGTTCATTCTCATGGAAGACCGTTATTTTGCTTTCGGCCCTGGCCATTTTCATGATCTTTTATCCCAAAATAGTTGATTCCTATTTTCTTCATCTCACTGTCGCAACTTTCTTGGCGATGATTATGGCAAGCAGTTGGGATATTCTGGCAAGGACAGGACAAGTTTCAGTAGGGCAAGCCGGTCTTTTTGGGGTCGGCGCTTATACGGCTGCCCTTCTCTACCAAAGGGTACATATTCCCCCCGTGCTGGGGATGCTGGCAGGAGCGATCCTGGCTACGGTCGTTGCTTTTTTCCTTGGGTATCTGACCTTACGTCTTCGGGGAATCTACTTCGCTATTACGACCATTGCGTTTGCCGAAGCCCTGTCTGTGATCTGGTTGATGACCCCAAGGATTACAGGGGGAGCGATGGGTGTTTCCACCCCTCCTCTTTTTAACGGCAATCGGGAGCAGGCCTACTATCTCATTCTAATCATCCTTGCTCTCGTTATCTTTGTGGTCTGGTTGATTGAATCATCGAGACTCAATTTTGCCTTTACTGCGATTCGCGAAAATGAAGAAGTGGCTAATGTTATGGGCATCAATCCCACCCGGTATAAGGTTCTGGCTTTCCTGATCAGTGCATTTTTTACGGGATTTGCAGGGGGATTTTACAGTCATTATAACACCTATATTATCCCATATGAGGTATTTGGCCTCGGGATTTCCATCGCCTGCCTCGTCATGCCGATCTTTGGGGGCCTCTACACCATTGCTGGACCGATCATCGGCACAATCTTGATCAAGGCGATTGAAGAATATTTGAGGGTGACCTTTTCTTATGGTCATCAAATTGCCTACGGTCTGATTCTGGTAGTAGTCGTATTATTTATGCCGGAGGGGTTGCTCGGACTTTGGAAGAGAAAGATTTTCCCACTCTTCAAACAACCTCATAGGGTATGAGCGTTTTTTGAGAGGTAAATCAACGGGTATGACTCTGCTTCGGGTTAAGGATTTGTCAAAACATTTCGGGGGCCTTACCGCAGTTCAGAATGTCAGTTTTGAGATTCATCGTGGGGAGATTGTGAGCCTAATTGGCCCCAATGGTGCAGGTAAGACAACAATCTTTAACCTCATCTCAGGTGTCTACACACCGGATTCAGGAGGAATTCTGCTCGACAATGAAGACCTTGTAGGTCGAAGGCCTTTTGAGGTCTGCCAGAAGGGGATTGGGCGAACCTTTCAGATTATGCAACCTTTTCCTCACATGACAGTTCTCGAAAATGTTATGACCAGTGGTTTATTCGGGAGGGTGCCGAAGATATCAATGAGGCAAGCAGAAGAAGAGACCAAGGAACTCTGCCAACTCGTGGGGTTGGGTGATAAACAAAAGGCCTTTCCGAAAAATCTCACCGTAGCAGACCAGAAGAGAATTGAGATAGCCCGGGCCCTGGCCATCAAACCCAAACTCCTTTTGCTTGATGAAGTAATGTCCGGTCTTACTCCCACCGAAACGGGTGAGGCGATTAAGCTGGTTCGTCGGTTGAGAGAAAATGGTACAACGATCTTTCTGATCGAACACGTAATGAAAGTCGTCATGGGGATCTCGGACCGAGTGATCGTCCTTCACCATGGGGAGAAGATTGCAGAGGGGACGTCTACAGAAGTGGCAAATGATCCAAAGGTAATTAAGGCCTACTTGGGAGAAAAGGTCGAAGAATCTGAAAAATAATCATGTTGACATTGAAACAACTTGATGTCTATTACGGAAATATTCAGGCCCTTTGGCAAGTGAGCCTTGATGTGGAGGAGGGGGAAGTGGTTGCCATTGTCGGATCGAATGGCGCTGGGAAATCAACGATCCTCCGGACGATATCAGGGCTGATCAAACCGAAAAAAGGATCGATTGAATTTGACACAAAAAGAATCGATCCTCTTCTGCCTGACGAGATTGTACGAGCTGGGATCTCAATGGTCCCAGAGGGCAGAGAACTCTTTCCAAGAATGAGCGTACTCGAAAATCTTGAACTGGGAGCGGCCTACATTGAGAAGGCTTATGGGCTTACAGCACAGTCTTTGAGTTGGGTCTATGGCCTCTTTCCTATTCTTCAGGAACGGTCAGGACAACTTGCAGAGACCCTAAGCGGTGGAGAACAGCAAATGCTCGCCATTGGTCGTGCCCTGATGTCGAGGCCAAAGATTCTAATGCTGGATGAGCCTTCGCTGGGGCTTGCGCCGAAATTGGTGGCAGAAGTATTTCAGACAATCCTTCAGGTAAATCAGGAAAAGGTGACGATTCTATTGGTCGAGCAAAATGTACGGCAAAGCCTGGGAATGGCCCATCGGGCCTATGTCCTGGAAAACGGTCGGATCGTTATGGAAGATTTGGGAAGAGAACTGGTCAAGAATAAACATGTGAAGGAAGCTTATCTCGGGTTATAATTCCCGGTAGCCTTTCCTTGAAGAACAATGCGATTCACGACTCGCTAAATACAGAGACGTAATTTTTTTGAAGGGGGTTTTCAATGGAGAAGATCAGTCGGATTTCGGGATTTCATAAAATGGGTTTGGAGGAGAGGTTGAAGATCGTTCAATCTTTCTCCGATTTGAAAGAAGGGGAGCTTAAAACCCTAACCAAAGAAGGAGCCCTTAACTTTGACACGGCCAATCGGATGATTGAAAATGTGATCGGAACCATACAGCTTCCGATCGGAATTGCCACGAATTTTCTGATCAACGGAAAGGAATACCTCATCCCCATGGCTATTGAGGAGCCTTCTGTAGTGGCTGCCGCAAGCAATGCTGCCAGATTTGCAAGAAGCGGCGGAGGATTTTTTGTGACGAATACTGGTCCTGTCATGATCGCACAGGTTCAGTTAGTCCACATTCCTGACGCCCATGCCACAAGGATGGCCCTTTTCGAGAGGAAAGAGGAGATTTTGAATTTAGCTAATGCTCAGGATCCCATGCTCGTGAGCGTCGGAGGAGGGGCTAAGGACGTTGAGATCAGGGTCCTCGATACACCCCTCGGCGGAATGGTAATCATTCACCTGATCGTTGATACCCGTGATGCCATGGGTGCCAATGCTGTCAATACCATGGCGGAAGCCTTGGCCCCATTCGTTGAAGAATGGACAGGGGGGAAGGTTTATTTAAGAATCCTCTCCAACCTTGCAGATAAGAGACTGGTCAGAGCCAGGACAAAGGTGACAAAAGAGGCTTTGGGCGGGGAGGATGCTGTGGATGGCATTATCTATGCACAGACTTTTGCCGAGGCCGATCCATACCGTGCAGCCACTCATAATAAAGGCATCATGAATGGAGTGATTGCGGTCGTGATCGCCACTGGAAATGATACCCGCGCCATCGAGGCAGGAGCCCATACCTATGCCGCAAGGTCAGGCCAATATAGCCCGTTGACGGCCTGGGAAAAAGATACTGACGGAAATCTTGTTGGGACCTTAGAACTTCCTATGGCTGTCGGGTTGGTCGGCGGAGCGACAAAGGTGAACCCAGTCTCACAAGTGGCAGTGAAAATACTCGGTGTGAAATCAGCCGTAGAATTAGGAGAGGTCATTGGTGCTGTAGGGCTGGCCCAGAATCTAGCGGCCTTAAGAGTTTTAGCCACCGAGGGGGTTCAGAGAGGTCATATGTCGCTCCATGCCAAAAACATCGCCGTGATGGCCGGGGCAACAGGGACTCTCATTGATGAAGTGGCAAGAAAGCTGGTCGAAGAGAAAAAGGTCAGGGTGGATCGGGCCAAAGAGATTTTGAAAAAACTGAAGAAGGTTGAGAAATAAATGAATCTTTCAAAATCAGTCACGATCGTTGAAGTGGGCCCCCGTGATGGACTTCAGAACGAGGCTCATTTTGTCCCAACGGAGCAGAAGATTGAGCTGATTGATCGCCTCTCCGGGACCGGACTGAAACGAATTGAAATCACTTCCTTTGTCCATCCGAAGGCCATTCCTCAACTAAAGGATTCTGAAGAGATTGTTAAAAGAACCCGGCGAAAAGCGGAAGTCACTTATTCCGCCCTTGTTCCGAATGAGAAGGGCCTGGAAAGAGCCTTAGCTGCAGGAGTTAAAGAGATTGCCCTCTTTGTCTCTGCTTCCGAGACCCACAATCAAAAGAATGTCAAAATGTCGATCGCCGAATCCCTGAAAGGATTTTGTAAAATCGCTGAAAGGGCATTGTCCTATGGGATCCGGATAAGAGGGTATGTGGTGACTGCATTTGGATGCCCTTACGAAGGAAAGGTCCCTCCAGAAAAGGTTGAGTTCATCGCCGGAGAGTATCAGGCCATGGGAGTCCATGAGATTGCCTTAGGAGATACGACAGGGATGGCCAATCCTCTTCAGGTCAGCAGGATGGTCGACCGGATCAAACCTCGATCGGGCTCGGCTGTCCTTGCTCTTCATTTTCATGATACCCGAGGCGCAGCTCTGGCAAACATTCTGGCCGCCCTCCAGGAAGGAGTGACCATCTTCGATGGCTCCATTGGAGGGCTGGGAGGATGTCCCTATGCCCCTGGCGCTTCTGGCAATGTGGCCACAGAAGACCTCGTCAATATGCTTCAAGAGATGGGAATCGAAACAGGGGTGGACCTCGGAAAATTGATCGATTGCGCCAGATTTGCAAGAGATATCATCCAGCGAGAACTTCCAGGCCACCTTCTCATTGCAGGAAGAGTTTGTTGGAAAAGTTCTTGATTTTTCTCTCCCCATCTGATAACTTTTTTTATCATTCTTCCCATTTTCAATGAATCTTTTTATCTCTTTAAGGAGAGGTCATGATCCCTGCCTCCGAAGTCAAATCCGGGATGATCCTCCAGATTGAGAAAACCCTCTACAAAGTCCTGTCTTCGGAATATCATATGAGCGGAGGGAAAATGGGCGGTGTGGTCCATATCAAGTTGAAAGAGCTTCGAACAAGTCTTCTTCTGGAGAGGAAATTTAGACCCGAAGAAAAACTGAACCATGCTGAACTCGAACGAAAGACAATGGAATTTCTTTACAGGGATACTGAGGGATATTACATGATGGATCCCGATACGTATGAGCAAATTCAATTGGAGCGGCATCTCCTGGAGGCCTTTCATCCGTTTCTTCAACCCAATATGAAACTTCCGGTAGAATTTCTGGATGGGGAGGCTGTCAATGTCGTCTTCCCAGATTGGGTTGCCTTAGAAGTCACTTCCACTCTTTCCAGCATCAGCAGCCTGACCGATGAGGTCTACAAGCCGGCAACGCTCTCTAACGGAATGCAGATTCAGGTCCCTCAGTTCATCAAGGTGGGTGATTTCATTAAGGTCAGTGTGACAACAAAGAAATATGTTGAAAGAGTGAAACGATAAATATAAACGATGAACATTGAACTATAAACTTTGAACAAAAGAACAGAATGTATATTGAGAAAGAGGAAAGATCATGAACACGAGAGAGGCGATTTTGGATTTCCAATATTCGGAAAAGATGAAATCCGGATTAATCATCGGGACAGGGTTGTTAGAACAGGTGATGACCATTAGAAACGATGGAGAGTTGATCGGGGGCCAGAAGGTTTTGATCGGATATTTGGAAGCGTTACTTCGGGAAATACGGATTGCAGAAAATGTGCTAGGCCTGGGGCATTATGAAGATCTGGAGAGGAAATTGATGGAGGTGATTGGAAGGGTTCAGGTCTCCCGATTTCAGGAGGCCTTACGTTCATTTTCTGAGGCCATCTCCCTGTCCACTACCTCATGCCAGAGTTCAATGAATTTTCTGATGGAGAAGAAATTGGTGTAATGATTTGTAGGGCCTGCTAATTGCAAGGCTGAAGCCTTACCCTACTCAAATTTCATGTCAAATTATTTTGCTTTTAGTTTAGTTTTAGATTTTGAATTTGCTTCGAGTTTCGATATTCGGATTTTATAAAAAAATAAGGAGGTTGCCGATGCCAGACAGAACCATAGAGGCTTTTGAGTGGAAAGGCCCGAGGCCCAAAACCGTTGGAGTCCTCATCCTTCTTTTCATCGTCTTTATACTCTTCTGGGGAACTTTCGTCATTGTTCCGGCAGGACACCGGGGGGTGGTGCTCTGGTGGGGAAGCGTGGAAAAGAGGATCATGGGAGAAGGGCTCAACTTCAAGGTACCCGTAGCCGAAAGGGTGATTAAGGTAGATGTCAGGGTTCAACCCCACCCGTTTAAAGAGATCGATGCGGCCTCAAAGGAATACCAGATGGTGAAACTGACCGGGATGATGAATTTCCACATCGATCCGTCCTTTGTGAATGACCTCTATCAGAAAGTCGGGCTCGATTTTGCTAATAAAGTCATTGATCCGGCCTTTAATGACTTTGTCAAAGAGGTCGTCCCGATCTATCCGATTACCGAGATCCTGCCTAAAAGAGAGGAGATCCGGAAGAGGGCGATGACGAAATTAGGTGACAATCTTGCCCGGTATCACATTGTGGTGGATGATATCTACTTCGCCAATATCCGTTTCTCTCTCGAATACGAGAAGGCGGTCGAAGCCAAACAGGTCGCCCAGCAACAGGTGGAGACACAGAGGCAGATTCTGGCCCAGAGGGAGATCGAGGCCCAGCAGAAGGTAGCCACTGCCAAAGGGGAAGCGGAATCCATTCTGGTGGTCGCCCAGGGACAGGCCAAAGCCAATGAAGTGCTATCTCGTTCGATCAGCCCCATCCTGGTTGAATATAAAGGCATTGAAAAGTGGAATGGAATTCTGCCTCAGTTCACCGGGGGAGCGGTTCCTTTTATTGATATCGGGAAAATAGGAGGGACAAAAAAATAGAGTATGGATTTCGGATTTAGGAATTCGTATTGAATTTCGAGATCTGCAATCCAAAATCATCAATGTTTTTTAGGAAGTTTGACCGTGAAGGTCGTTCCTTTGTCTAATTCGCTTTCGACCCAGATCTCTCCGTGATGGAGTTTTACGATCTCTTGAACCAGAGAGAGTCCGATTCCCAGCCCCTTGGCCTTTCCAAGGGGTTTTGTCTTTTCTTGAAAGTGACGTGTAAAGAGTTCGTTTAAGGATTGGTGGGAGATTCCCACTCCAGTATCCATGATACGGACAAAAGCGAATTCATTATCCTCCTGGAGATGGACGCTGATTTTCCCTCCCTGACGATTATATTTGATTGCATTGGTGAGAAGATTATCGAAGAGTTGGTCCAGTTTTTCTTGAATGCCAGAGAGAATCACCGGTTCAGGGGGAAGGGAGGGCTTTAATTCTATTTGATGTTCTTTGGCCAGGGGCTCAACCGTTGAGCAGGAAAACTCAATGGTTTTATTGAGATCAATGGATTCGAAGATATAATCCTCCCTACGGATACCCAGCTCGGCTAAGTCCAAAAGGTTATCGATATTCTTTCCCAGTTTTACGAGATTCCTGTAGGATATCTCCAAGAATCTCTTCTGAGGTTCAGTTAATGATCCCACTTTCTCCTTGAGGATCATCCCGAGGTACCCCATCACTGAAATCATCGGGGTCTTTAATTCATGACTCACATTGGATAGAAAGTCATCTTTCATTTGATTAAGCCGTTTTAACTCCTCATTGGCCAGTTGGAGTTTTTTCAATGCCTCTTTGAGATCATCCTCCGTCTTTTTTCTTTCTGTCACTTCAGAGCTGACGACGATCACCCCCAAATACTCATCTCCGGGTCCCCAAACGGCGGAATAGGTGTTGTCGTAAAATCTTCCCTCAACCATCTGGATATTCATCCGGTGATGGCCTTTCACCTTAGCCGATCGCAGGTCCTCAATAATACTCAGGATTTTTGAATGGGATTTCGGGGGATGGCAATCCAGGATGGATTGGCCCAGCACCTTTTCCAATTGAATATTTCGAATTTTCTCAGCAGCAGGATTGCAGTAAGCGATCCGGTCCTCTCGATCAATAAAGACCACTCCTTGTTCCATGGAAGCAAAGATAGATTTCAGGATGGATAATTTTATTTTCATAGGAATGAGCCATGTTAAGGATAACACAGGGTTAAATACCAGACAAGTGATAATCATATTTTAAATGAGGTAAAAAAATGCTTGACTTTTAATGAATAAAAGGAGTAATAAAAAGTTATGAAATTAAAAGGATGGTTATTCATCTTAGCGGTTCTATTGGGGATTACACTGTTCTTCTCCTACGGACTATCAAAAAACAAGGAGCTGCCTCCCGAGTTTTCAACCTATGGCGGGAAATTATTTAAGGGAATCCAGGATCCCGAATTTCAAAATTACGACTTAGTCCTTCGGAACCACCTCGTCAGGCGTATCCATAAAAATTTTGGGATTGAGCTTGATCCAAAAAACTATTCTGGCTTTGACCTTCTCGAAATCGAGGCTCTCGCAAAATGTAAGAAATCGGACGAATCCCTGGATATTATTTTAAAAATGTTCCCCAGGTCTAAATAAGCCTCTTTCTTTTACCTTTCAGATCGAGATATCCTTCATTCTTTTTACGGACAAGAGAGGCCCACTCTTTTTATGAATAATTCTGTAAATAGAGGGGAGAGAGGGTGTAATGACTTGCGGTTAGCTCCATAAATCTGTTAACATATTTAAAATTTAATCTTAAAGGAAGGATCTGTATTTTATTTTTCCATACCTCTTGACAAAAAAAAATTATTTTTTATATTTATGTTTTTAATTCACTTGTTTAGGGAAGGGGAGAATGTTTACACTAAAATTGGATGATGTCCCCGAGGAAGGACTGGACCTGAAATGGAAGGAGGACCCCCTCACCCTGTCCGGGTATCTTGAAACCCTTTCCCATATCAACTTTAAATTTGAAGCTCCCCTTCAATCGGAAGCCAAAATCAGGAAAGCGGGCCAGTTGATCCTGATCAAAGGGAACCTTCAGACCATTCTCCGATTGCAATGTGTGAGGTGTCTGAAAGATTTCTCCCACCCTCTGCAGGCCGCCTTCGATCTGGCCCTCCATCCCTTAAAGGGAACCCAATTTTCAGATGAGATGGAACTTTCCAGAAAGGATATGGAATTGAGTTTCTTCGAGGGTGGAGAAATTCATCTCTCTGAGATTGCCTGTGAACAGATCTTTTTAGAAATCCCTTTAAAACCACTTTGTGAGGAAACCTGTAAGGGGCTCTGCCCGAAATGCGGAAGAAATCTCAATCTCTCTCTTTGTGATTGCGTCAAGGAAGAATTGGAGTCAGGATTCTCAGTCCTTCAGAAGTTGAAGGTAAATTAAGCATACCCCGTCCTTGCCTTCCCCTTGTGGGAAGGGGACAGGGATGAGAAAGGATATTTCCAGATGGGAGTTCCCAAAAGAAGACAGTCGCCTTCCAGAAGAGATAAAAGAAGAACCCACGATAAACTAAAGCACCCTACCTTTTCACTCTGCCCTCAATGTCATGAACCGATTCTGCCCCACCATGTCTGTCCGCATTGTGGAATGTATAAGGGAAAAGAGGTTATCAGAGTTGAAGAGGAAGAATAGCATAGAAGGTTGAGATGAAGATTGCCGTCGATGCGATGGGAGGAGATTTTGCTCCCCAGGCCATTGTGGAGGGGGCCTTCATGGCCTCCAAGGAATATGGCGTGAAAGTGGTTCTGGTAGGAGATGAGGACCAGGTCGCCAAAGAGCTATCCAAATACCCGACCTCGAAGCTTCCCATCTTTATTCATCACGCCTCTCATGTCGTCGCCATGCACGACTCTCCCTCGACTGTCCTTAGAAGGATGAAAGAAACTTCCATCAAGGTAGCCCTCGATCTGGCCAAAAAGGGAGAGGCGAATGGAGTGGTTTCTGCGGGGAACTCAGGTGCCGTCATGGCACTGGCCATGTATATCTTTAAAAAGCTGGAAGGGGTAGACCGCCCCGCCATTGCGACGATTCATCCCGCGTTGAAGGGGAGTACGGTGCTCATCGATTCCGGAGGGAATGTGGATTGCAAACCCTCCCACCTTATCCAATTTGCCTTAATGGGAGATGCGTATGCCAGGTATATCCTGAGGAAAGAGGAACCCAGGATCGGCCTATTGAGCAACGGGGAGGAGGAAGGGAAGGGGAACGAGTTGACCAGAGAGGTCCATAAAACCCTCTCTGAGATGGATATCAACTATGTGGGATATGTGGAGGGGAGAGACCTCAACAGCGGGCAGGTTGATGTGATCGTATGCGATGGCTTCGTCGGAAATGTGGCCTTGAAAATCAGCGAGGGGTTATGGGAGACGATCCACGGAATTCTCAAATGGGAGGCCAAGGACAATTTAAGGGCAAAGGTTGCCTACTTTTTTATGCGACGGGCCATCCGGCGCCTTGAGAAGAGGTTTGATTATTCCGAGTATGGCGGAGCCCCTCTCCTGGGAATTAACGGGAATTGCGTGATCAGCCATGGTGTCTCGAATCCGAAGGCGATTATGAATGCGATACTTCTCGCCTCAAGCCTGGCCAAAAATAGGTTGAATGACCATCTGATCGGGGAAATGAAAGAGAAACAAGACCTGCTTCGCCTTGGCCAGAGACGACCCGAAAGGGTCATCGAACGGGTGGAGAAGATCCATTGATTTCAATGAAGAAAGATGGGAGGGTGATCGATTGGATTATTTTCTAACCCCTGAACAGCAGAGCATTAAGAATTTAGCCCGGAAGATCGCCGTTGAGAAAATACTTCCCGTGCGGTCCGAGCTCGACGAAAAGGAGGAGTTCCCCCGGGAGATCATGAAAGTCTGTGCGGATGCAGGTCTCTTCGGGGTCTCCATTGAGGAGGAATACGGAGGCTTCGGAGGAGGAGTTCTTGAGAACTGTTTGGCCGTTGAGGAGATGAGCCGTATCTGTTTGGGAGTGGCCACCAGTTATGCGGGCAGCGGGTTGGGTGCCCATCCCATTATGCTTTACGGGAATCCGGAGCAGAAGAAGAAGTACCTTCCGGATATCGCCGGCGGAAAAAGACTGGCGGCCTTCGCTCTGACAGAGGCGGATGCAGGGAGCGATGCGGGGTCGATCCGGACCACCGCTACCCGAAAAGAAGGTGGCTATGTCCTGAACGGGACCAAGCAATGGATCACGAATGGAGGAGAAGCAGAGATCTATACGATTATTGCCATGACGGATCGTTCCAAGGGAGCCAGAGGGGCTAGTGCCCTGATTGTGGAGAAGGGGACTCCAGGATTCGGTTTCGGGAAAAAGGAGAAGAAGCTGGGCATCCGTGCCTCTGCGACGCGGGAACTGGTCTTTCAGGACTGCTTTGTCCCCAAAGAGAATCTCATTGCCAAGGAGGGGATGGGATTCATCGTCACCATGAGGACATTTGATCGAACCCGGCCCGGCGTAGGGGCGCAGGGAGTCGGTGTCGCTCAGGGAGCACTGGATGAAGCGGTTCGATATGCTCGGGAGCGGGAACAGTTTGAAAGGAAGATCATCTCTTTTCAAGCAGTTCAACACCTCCTGGCTGATATGGCCACCCTGGTGGAGGCCGCCAGGGCATTGGTCTATTCGGTGGCCCGTTATATCGACCATTCGAAGGACCTCAAAGAAATCTCCAAGGTCTCCGGTATGACAAAGGTGTTTGCCAGTGATGTGGCCATGAAAGTGACGACCGATGCGGTTCAGATTTTTGGAGGTTATGGCTATATGAGGGATTATCCCGTTGAAAAGATGATGAGGGATGCCAAGATTTTACAGATCTATGAAGGGACTAATCAGATTCAACGTAATATCATCGGTTTGGAATTAAGCAAAGAGTACGCCGGAAAGAAATAAAGCTCCCCGCCCACAGGGCGGGGCTTTCGGGTTAAGGTAGTGTCATTAATATTGTCGGCTTTCATCCCCGCTTACAGGGCGGGGCATTCAGCCGACTTTCCCGTAAAGATACATAGGCAAAGGGGAGGGAGTCGGTTTAGTTTTCGATCAACGGCCTTTTTAATGCCTCTCCTTAATTTGAAGGGTTTTATGAAAAAGATTGCTTTTGTCTTTCCCGGCCAGGGTTCTCAGCAGGTCGGAATGGGGAAAGAATTTTATGACAATTTCAAAATAGCCAGAGCGGTTTTTGAGGAGGCCGATGACAGCCTTCGATTTTCCATTTCGGCTCTCTGTTTTAAGGGACCGGAAGAGAACTTGAAGTTGACCGAAAATACCCAGCCGGCTGTTCTCACCACCAGCATTGCGGCGTTAAAAGTGCTGCAGGAGGAAACAGAAATCCAGCCCCAATTCACAGCCGGCCATAGTTTAGGAGAGTACAGTGCCCTGGTGGCTTCAGGGAGTCTTTCCTTTAGAGATGCGGTCAGGGTAGTTCGACTCCGTGGAAAGTTTATGCAGGAGGCAGTTCCGGCAGGGGAAGGTGCCATGGCCGCTGTCCTCGGGATGGAAAGACAGGAGGTTGAAAGACTCTGCGAAGAGGCATCTTCAGGAGAGGTCCTCACTCCAGCCAATTTTAACTCCCCGGGTCAGATCGTCATTTCGGGTCATGTCCATGCCGTTCACAGGGCGATGGAGATCGTAAAACAGAGAGGGAAGAAGGCCCTGCTCCTCCCGGTGAGTGCTCCCTTTCATTCACCCCTCATGAAACCAGCAGGAATGAGACTCGGTGAAGTGCTGGAAGGGATATCATTGAAGGAACTCGACATCCCTGTTGTGACCAATGCGGAGGCGATAGCCAACACCTCGGTGGAGAGGGTGAAACCCTTACTCATTGATCAGGTATCGAGCCCTGTCCGATGGGAAGAATCGATGCGGAAAATAGTTGCGGAGGGAATTGAACAGATCGTGGAAATAGGCCCTGGAAAGGTCCTTACTGGACTGATGAAGCGGATCGATCCAGAGGTCGATCTAAAGAATGTGGAGGATATTCAATCGCTCAGGAAGATGATTTAAAAGGAGAGAGGAAATTGGAACTGGCAGAAAAGATTGCACTGGTGACAGGTGCGGCTCAGGGGATCGGCAAGGCCATCGCCCTTCTTCTGGCCCGGCATGGAGCAGACGTCATCGTTTCGGATATCAACCTGGAGAAAGCCGAAGAGACGTCTAAAGAGATTGAAGGGATGGGCCGCAGGACTCTGGCTCTTAAGGTGAATGTGGCTGATCCCGGGGATGTCGAGAGAATGGTAGAAACCATTATTGAAAAATTCTCAAGAATCGATATATTAGTGAACAATGCGGGGATTACCCGGGATAGATTGATCTTGAGAATGAGCGTAGAGGATTGGGATGCTGTCCTCGATGTTAATCTGAAAGGAACGTTTAACTGCACCAAGTCCGTCATCAGACATATGTCCAGACAGAAGAGCGGAAAGATTGTCAATATCGCTTCCGTGGTCGGAATGATGGGAAATGCTGGGCAGGCCAACTATGCGGCCTCAAAAGCGGGTGTCATCGGATTTACGAAAACCATTGCGAGGGAGTTTGCCCAGAGGGGGATCAATATTAATGTGATTGCTCCCGGGTATATCCAAACCCCGATGACGGAGGTCCTCCCTGAGAAGGCGAAAGAAGAGTTAAAAAAACTTATCCCCATGGGAAGATTGGGCCAACCCGAAGATGTGGCTCAGGCTGTCCTTTTCCTTGTTTCAGAAGCGTCAAGTTATATGACCGGACAAATTTTGAATGTCAATGGCGGGATCTATATGTGAGGAGGTGATTGAATGGACATTGAAAAGAGAGTGAAGGAGATCATTGTGGAACAGTTGGGGGTGAACGAGGGCGAGGTGTCCTTGGAGGCCAAATTCGTTGATGACCTGGGTGCCGATTCTCTTGATCTGGTTGAACTGGTCATGGCCCTGGAAGAAGAGTACAATATGGAGATCTCCGACGAGGATGCTGAGAAGATTCTGACCGTAGGCGATGCCGTGGAGTACATCAAAGCCCATGTTCAATAGGGAGGGATAGGACTGCCTCTCTCCTTATCGTGAAACAGGACAACGGAGGTTAAATGTCTTGAAGAGAAGGGCGGTTATCACAGGATTGGGATTGGTAATTCCTAATGGAATCGGTGTTGAAACCGCATGGAAAAATGTCTGCGATGGAAAATCGGGGATTGGACCCCTTACACGATTCGATACCACGGGTTTCGAGACCAAGATCGCAGCAGAGGTAAAGGATTTCGACCCGGACCGGTATATTGAGAAAAAAGAGATCAAGAAGATGGATCTCTTTATTCAATATGCATTGGCCGCAGCCCAAGAGGCCCTGGAAGATGCCCGGCTTAAGATCACCCCTGAGAACTGTGACCGAATCGGTGTGATCATCGGCACGGGGTTAGGAGGGCTACCCACCATTGAAAAATATCACAAAGTCCTTCTGGAGAAGGGGCCTGGAAGGATCAGCCCTTTCTTCATCCCCATGCTCATAGCCAATCTGGCCTCCGGGCAGATTGCCATTCACTTCGGGGCAAAGGGTCCGAACATCTGTCTGGTCACTGCCTGTGCAACGGGTGCCCACTGTATCGGAGATGCCTTTCGGGCGATTCTCTACGGAGACGCAGAAGCCATTATTGCCGGTGGAACGGAGGCCAACATCACCCCCCTTACTGTGGGGGGGTTTAATGCGATGAAGGCCCTCTCGACACGAAATGATGAACCTCAAAAGGCCTCCCGGCCTTTTGAAAAGAATCGAGATGGATTTGTGATTGCAGAGGGGGCAGGGGTTCTCATCCTGGAGGAACTGGAGTTTGCTCTTCAAAGAAAAGCGAAGATTTATGCCGAATTAATTGGTTACGGTTATACGGGAGATGCTTATCATATTACCGCTCCCTCTCCGAATGGGGATGGGGCGGCCCGATGTATTCAGATGGCCATTCAGGATGCAGGACTTCGACCCGAAGAGATCGATTATATCAATGCTCATGGGACTTCAACCCCGCTGAATGATTTAACAGAGACCATCGCCATTAAAAAGGTTTTTGGTGGACATGCTAAAAAGATACCGATTAGCGCAACGAAATCGATGACAGGCCATCTCCTCGGTGGTGCCGGAAGCACCGAAGCCATCTTTACGGTCCTGGCCCTGAGGGACGGAATACTTCCCCCCACCATCAATTATGAAGAGCCTGATCCGGAGTGCGATCTGGATTACATTCCCAATACCGCCAGGCGGCAATCGGCTCGAGTGGGGATGTCAAATGCCTTTGGGTTTGGCGGGACCAATGCCGTTCTGGTCTTAAAAAGGTTTGAGGGATAGGATGGTGCAAATCGGATTGGCCTGCGACCATGGAGGTTTCGAACTTAAAGAGGAATTGAAGGCCTTCTTGAAATCGAAGGGCTATGAACCCCTGGATTTGGGCACCTTTAGCGAAGATTCGGTGGATTATCCGGATTTCGGCGTCCTGGTTGCCGAGAAAGTCTCGAAGGGGGATCTGAGAAAAGGGATCCTCATCTGCGGAACGGGGATCGGAATGTCCATCGTGGCCAATAAATTTAGAGGTGTCAGGGCTGCCCTTGTAAATGACCTCTATTCCGCACGTTTCAGCCGTGAGCATACGGATGCCAATATTCTGGTCATTGGTGGCCGCATCGTTGGTAGAGAATTGGCAAAAGAGATCGTCCAGGTATGGCTGGAGGCCTCCTTTGCCGGCGGAAGGCACCAAAAACGATTGGATAAGATCGGAGCCATCGAAAAAAAGAATTTCAAATAATCTGAAATCCGAATATCGGGTGAAGCTTCCCGAAGAGATCAATCCGAAACAAATTCGAAATTCAAATTTCATAACCCTTTTTAGGATGGAAAAGGTTGTTTGACCTCCCTTATCCCCCTTTGTGAAGCTCCCCGCCCACAGGGCGGGGCTTGCGTGGCACTTGCCGGTCAAGAGGGAAATTTTTATGATTTCAGTTTTTATGCTTCGGATTTTACCCTCATCAAGGTTCTCCTTTGAAAGCGGAAAAGAAAAAAAAGATCCGGTCCCAAAGACCCTCCTGGGATGAGTACTTCATGGATATCACTCATCTCGTTGCCAAAAGGGCCACCTGTTTGCGAAGGCAGGTGGGGGCCCTCCTGGTCAAGGATAAAAAGATTCTGGCAACGGGTTATAATGGAGCTCCTTCCAGCCTGGAACACTGTCTGGACAGCGGCTGTCTTCGTGAGAAATTGAGGATCCCTTCCGGAGAGCGCCATGAGCTATGCCGTGGCCTTCATGCCGAGCAGAATGCCATCATTCAGGCCGCCTATCATGGCGTCCAGATCCGAGGGGCTACCCTCTATTCTACCAATCACCCCTGTGTAATCTGTAGTAAAATGGTCATGAATGCAGGCATCGAGCGAATCGTCTATGAGGAGGGTTATGCCGATCAATTGGCAAGTGAAATGTTGAAAGAGGCAGGGATGAGGGTGGAAAAATTCAATCGGAAACGGAGGGGGAGTAGGGGCAATTCATGAATTGCCCCTACGGGGTTGCTGAAAAATGAAATGTCCGTTTTGTGGTCATCTCGAGAGTAAAGTGGTGGATTCCCGCCTCGGCAAGGATAAGGAGACCATTCGGAGGAGAAGGGAATGTATTGGGTGTAAAAAACGGTTTACGACAAGCGAGAGAGCAGAGGATGCCCTTCCGTTAGTGATCAAGAAGGATGGAAGAAGAGAGCTCTTTGATCGCGCGAAGATCTTCAATGGCCTCAAAAAGGCCTGTGAAAAAAGACCGATCAGTATCACCCTGATCGAAAAGATTGTCAATCGGATTGAAACCTTTTTCATGGAAAGAGGGGATAGGGAGATCCGAAGCTCAGAGATCGGAGAGAAGGTGATGGAAGAGCTTCATCAATTAGACGCAGTGGCTTATGTCCGCTTTGCCTCCGTCTACCGGCAGTTTAAGGATATTCACGAATTTATGGATGAATTGAAAGACCTCCTTGGGAACAGAGAAGAAGTCAAAAAGAAGGAAAAGTGAAGCTCCCCGCCCACAGGGCGGGGCTTGCGGGAAAGGTAATCTTATTTATATTGTGCCCCTTGACCCCGCCTACAAGGCGGGGCTTGCGGGGCACTTGCCGGTCAATCGGTTAGAGGTTAAGGTACCCATTTCATCATTCGGTTATGATATTCGTCTTTCAAACTCTTTAACCGTAACCCTTTGACGATATACCAAAGGGGCTTTGTCAGTGTAACCGGAATACCATCTTTAGGAATTGATGATGAATACTGACGAACATTGGATGAGGCGGGCAATCATGCTTGCCGAAAGGGGAAGGGGAAGGACATCGCCTAATCCCATGGTAGGGGCCATCCTGGTGAAGG
>Ga0209610_1000523_pt1 | contig 20140 bp, 18 predicted proteins | sample LakKivw275mmetaG_FD_184137 | JGI IMG/M metagenome (GOLD analysis project Ga0209610, IMG submission 184137) | Anoxic lake water microbial communities from Lake Kivu, Rwanda to study Microbial Dark Matter (Phase II) - Lake Kivu water 275m metaG... | ecosystem: Environmental > Aquatic > Freshwater...
TCATAGATTTTACCCAGCCCAACCGGATTTAGTCTGCCATTCTTTAGTTCCTGCGCCCGGAAACCGAGACCTTTGCTCATGGGCGTTATACCCAGCATTATCTGGCCGGTGTAACCGCCGAACATAACCGCTCCCAGCCCCATGGCTTCAGCCGCCAGATGGATATTCTCCAATATTAAATACGCCGGTGCCAGATTGTTCATCATCAGGTTCTGTTCAAAGGATGTTAGATTCACCTGCGGTCCCCTGAGCTTACCGGCATCCAGCCAGGGCTGCAATCCGGCGAACTGGCCTTTCTGGTCGTCAAATATTCTGTAACCAAAACCCTCGGTCTCGAAAATTCCGAGTAAAAAGTTAATATATTCCCCAGTCTGGTCGATGATGGGAATGAAGACCGTCGTGCCGGGCTTGTTCGTGTTCCAGTGCATGGCACCAAGAAGCGCCCTGGGCACGAACTCCACCCGCTCGTCCATTATTTTGACGCAGTCCTCCTTATAATAGGTCATGATTCTTTCCCAGTCGGCTTCAGTCTCCATTTCCACGGGCTTCGTGGCTTTCTTAGGGTCGTAGACAAACGTGCCGTTATCGTCCGTAAAAAACAGCTTAGCATTATGAACATTCGATGGATAAGGTGTAGCGCTGCCCAGCCAGGCATTGAAGCCTCCTCCGGCAAGTCTGGTGGAAAGGTCACCGGCGATGCTTCCCGTTATGCCGGCTCCCGACCAGCACAATATTGCCGTCTCGATATCATTCAACGGAACCGGGGGCTTGGTTGATGCATACTGTGTGGCGCCGTCAGGCAAGGTGCAGCCCAGTGGAAATCTTCTCGACCTGCGGTGGGCGATAGCTTCCAGCAGCGGATATTTAAATGCCTGCTTTACCTCTTTTTTATCAGCCATGGACATATTACCTGTCTCCCTTCAAATGTGTAGATTTTTGGTTCCACTGAACGTGACAACTGCGAAGGATTCGCAACAGCATTTGAGGCTGTCGTTTGGGCTGGCCTACGACTTGGATTTTTCCAGAAGTCCGGCAGCGCCCTGCTGTATATTCTGGCGGGTATTTACCGCCGTGATCGTCTCATAATTCAAGCCGATGTCCAGCGGATATGACATGGCCACATTCATGGCTCGCTTGGCGCCCTGTATCAACGGCGGAGCAATGGCCACTATCTCCTGAGCCAGCTTTTTCGCCTCTTCCATTAATTTATCCAGTGGATAAACATGCTGAATCAGACCTATTCTCAGCGCCTCGGCAGCATCTATACGGCGTCCCGTAAAAATCAGCTCCTTGGCTTTGCCGGCACCAATGAGCTTGGTCAGGCGCTGGGTGCCACCGAAGTCGGGAATAGTTCCGAGCTGTACTTCAGGTATACTGAAAACGGCAGTGTCTGAGGCCAGACGAATATCACAAACCAGCGTCATCTCAAATGCCATGCCCAGGCAATAGCCATTTATAGCAGCAATGACCGGAACGGGCAGTTCTTCTATTTTCCTGTAAGCCCTTCCGGCTATCTGGAGAGTCTCGAAGTCCGACCGGGAAGGCTGATTTAATACAGTGTCAGCACCTCCGGACATGGCAGCTTTCAAATCCAGGCCGGCACTGAAAGCACGGTCGCCGGCGCCGGTAAGTATAACGGCTCGTATTTCAGTATCAGAAAGTATATTTTCAGCAGCCGTGGACAGCCCCTCCAGCAACTCACCGTTTACAGCATTCCTTACTTCCGGCCGGTTAAGGGTAACTAATGCCACCCTATCTTTTACTTCAAATAACACCACATTGCTCTTAGACATATCTAGGTCTCCTTTCGATTAGTTCTTCACAAAAATAAATCACAGGAAAAAGCTACTTCTCTTTGGACGACGAAAATACGAAGGATATCCGGATATTAAAGCGGCTCTTGCTTCTTCTTCAGTGTAGCGATCAGACTGTCCAGAGGTATAGCGGTCAGGGTCAATGTTTGAAGTCCACCTCTGGCACTCAAATGTATGGCCACTTTAGCCGCAATCTCATCACTGGGTGCTTCGACAATGTTGACGAAATCATACTGCCCCAGCAGCCCGTACTGGGCCAGTATTTTAACGCCCATGTATTCTACTTCTTTGTTAAGCTCCTTAAGCAGCTCAGGATATTCTTCCATCCTTTTCCGGCCTTCGCCGGTTAGCGTGGTCAGCATAAGATAATAGGCCATGGCTACCTCCTTCCCGGTGGAATTGTGTCGCATTCATTATATTCTCAGTCGGCGTGAAATTCTAGCCCTACCTTGACACCTCGAATAGGAAAGTTTACAATTTGACGTTGCCAAAAAACGTTAAGGACGATTTATAATTTATTATAGGAAGGAGTGATGCCATGTGTCCGAAGTAAGACTTTCACAGGGAGAAAGCTTTGAGAGTCTACTACGACGGTTCACCAAGAAGGTACAGCAGCAAGGCATAATCAGCGAAACGCGCCGTCGTGGGTTTTATGAAAAGCCCAGCATAAAACGTAAGAGAAAAGAAGCAGCTAAACGGCGAAAAAGCTCCAGGAGCAGCAGCTAAAAGATGTCCCTAGCGGAAAAAATCAGGTCCGACCTCGAACAGTCAATAAGAAAGAAAGACCAGCTACGATGTTCCGTGCTGCGTCTACTGTTGTCGTCTGTGCACAATGCTGAAATCGCACAGCAAAGAAAGTTAGACGACGACGGTATATTAATTGTCATAGATAAAGAAGCCAAGATGCGCCGTGAGAGCATCGAGGCTTTTAAGAAAGGCAACCGCCCCGAATTAGTGGCTAAAGAGAAAGCGGAACTGGCAATTCTTTTGGAATACCTGCCCGAGCAGATGACGCGGGAACAGATTGTGGCCGCAGCCAGTAAAGTAATCGGCGAACTGGGGGCATCAAGCATGAAGGACAAGGGCAAGGTTATGTCCCAGCTTATGCCTCAGCTCAGGGGAAAAGCTCAAGGGCAAGAGGTCAGCGAAGTCGTTAACCAGCTTTTAAGCGGCACCTAGATTAAAATCTTGCCCGGTTTGAAACATAATTAGCAGGCGGCAGACCATGCCGCCATCTTTTTACTGTGAGTATCGTTATGAAATTCGGCATCATCATTTTCCCAGGCACCTGGAGCGACAGGGACTGTTACTATTCCCTCAACAATATATTAAAACAAAAAGTTGATTATATCTGGCATAAGGAGACCGACCTTTCCGGATATGACTGCGTTATCCTGCCCGGTGGTTTTTCCTACGGAGATTATCTGCGGCCGGGAGCGATAGCCAGATTTTCACCGGTAATGACAGCCCTTGAAGGTTTTGCTTCCCGTGGGAAACTTACAATAGGCATCTGCAACGGATTTCAAATTTTGTGCGAATCCGGACTGCTCCCTGGCGTACTTCTTAGAAATATCCACCTGGAATACCGCTGCCAGTGGGCGTACCTTAAGGTTGAAAATAAGTCTACCGCTTTTACCTCAAACTGCCAGAACGGGCGGGCGTTGAAGATACCCATATCGCACTATGAGGGTAGATACTATGCCGATGATGCCACGCTCGCACAACTGGAGAACTACAATCGTGTTGTTTTCCGCTATGCCACTCCGGAAGGCCAGGTAACGGAGGCATCAAATCCCAACGGCTCCTTGCATAACATCGCCGGCATTATCAACAAAAAAGGCAACGTCCTGGGCATGATGCCGCATCCGGAACGCTCCTGTGAGGCACTGTTAGGCAGCACAGATGGAAACTTAATCTGGGAGTCAATAATTGCCGGTATCTAAAGAAGCGCTGGACGAAATCGCTCTGAGCCAGCAGGAGTACCAGCTTATTGTGGAAAAGCTGGGCAGGGAACCTACCGAGGTCGAGCTGGGCATGTTCGGTGCGCTGTGGAGCGAGCACTGTGGCTACAAGCATTCCAAAGCCCTGCTCAAACAATTACCTTCCACCAGCAAACGGGTACTGGTTAAGCCGGGCGAGGAAAATGCCGGGGTTATCGACATCGGCGACGGGCTGGTAATAATAATGAAGATAGAGTCCCACAACCACCCTTCGTATATCGAGCCTTATCAAGGCGCGGCCACCGGCGTCGGCGGCATCGTGCGCGATATTTTTACCATGGGAGCCCGACCGATTGCCCTGATGAATTCTTTGCGCTTCGGCCCGTTAACCGATGCTCACAATAGATATCTTTTCGGCGGTGTCGTTGGCGGCATCGCCGGCTACGGCAACTGCCTGGGTATACCCGATGTTGGCGGCGAGATTTACTTCACAGACTGTTACTCCGACAATCCTCTGGTAAATGCACTGTGCCTGGGCATCGCTGAAGCCAGGCATCTGGTCAGGGCCAGGGCTTATGGAGAAGGAAATCTATTGATGCTGGTTGGCGCCGATACCGGTCGTGACGGCATTCACGGCGCCTCAGGCCTGGCTTCAAGGACTTTTGAAGACGAGCGCGAACTCAGGTCCACGGTCCAGGTAGGCAATCCATTTCTGGAGAAGCTGCTTATAGAAGCCTGCCTCGAACTTTCCAAAACCGACTGGATTGCCGGCATGCAGGACCTGGGTGCGGCCGGTTTAACCAGCTCGGCGGTGGAATCAGCCAGCAGGGGCGGCTGTGGTATTGAAATCGACGTCCTTAAGGTCCCGCGCCGCGAAAAAGGCATGACACCTTATGAGGTAATGCTGTCGGAGTCACAGGAAAGGATGCTGGTGGTGGTCAAGAAAGGCTATGAGCATAAAGTAAAAGCTTTATTTGACCGCTGGGAGCTGCGCTCGGATATAATCGGCTTTGTTAACGGCAATAACCTCGCCAGGATTAAAGAGGGAGATAAAGTGGTTGCCGAAGTGCCGGTGAACATGTTGAGCTCATCTCCCGTATATCGAAAGCGGGTAAATAAGCCGCAGTGGATTGAGGGGCTGCAGTCCTTGGATGTGGCTTCGGTTCCCGATTTACCGGCCAGGAAAGTAAAAACAACACTGCTCCGCCTCCTGTCATCACCCAACATCTCCAGCAGACGGTGTGTCTATCGCCAGTACGACCATCAGGTTGGCGATGATACCGTGGTGGTTCCCGGCAGCGATGCCGCAGTAATTCGTATTAAAGGCACGAAAAAGGCAATATCACTGACAACGGACGGCAACGGCCGCTATTGTTACGTAAACCCGTACCTGGGCGGTGTTATCGCCGTGGCTGAGGCCGCCAGAAACCTGGTCTGCAGCGGAGCTCAGCCGCTGGCAGTTACGGATTGCCTCAACTTCGGCAACCCGGAGAAAGACGATGTCTACTATCAGCTGAAAGAATGTATTGCCGGCATGGCACGCGCTTGCCGGGAACTCAAGCTGCCGGTCATCAGCGGCAATGTCAGCCTTTATAATGAAACCAGAGGCGAAGGCATATATCCAACGCCGGTGGTGGGAATGGTCGGGCTTATCGATGACGTGGCCAAGCACTGTACGTCGGGATTTAAAAAGGAAGGTGACCTTGTATTCTTGCTCGGGGAAGGTATAAATATTGACGGCAGCATTGGCGGAACTGAATATCTCGAGCTGATGCATAGAATGGTCAAGGGCAATCCACATATTGATTTGGAGAAAGAGAAGAGGCTGCAGCGCTGCTGTCTTGAGGCAATCAAAAGAGGTCTGATAAACTCAGCCCATGATTGCTCTGAAGGAGGACTGGCCGTTGCCCTGGCTGAAAGCTGTCTGGCTAGCGGCATGGGCTTTATCGGTTCCCCATGGGATATAGACGGTCGGTTGGACGCAGCACTTTTTGGTGAAGCACAATCCAGAATAGTCGTGTCAATAGCGCCTAAATCATCCTGGAAATTGCAGAAACTGGCGGACCGTTTCCAGGTTGACGCTGTCAGACTCGGGGTCGTCAGTGGCAGACGATTTATACTCAATGGATATGTTGACTTGCCTCTTAAGGAGATAGGGGAGGCGTGGAGTGGTGGTCTCGAGAAATTGTTATAAACATGAACGGAGGAAACACTTGGCCGAAATCAGTGCTTTCTTAGGTGTTCGCTACAACCAGGAACTTGTAGAAGATATGGCAAAGGTCATCTGCCCGCCATACGATGTCATCTCACCGGAACAGCAGAAGGCTTACTATAAAAAAAGCGACTACAACGTAATCCGCCTTGAGCACGGCATGGCCATGCCCCATGACTCCAAGACAAATAACAGGCATACCCGCGCCTGCACTACTTTCAATCAATGGCTCAAGGAAAGGGTGCTGCAAATAAACCACGTGCCTTCATTCTATATCCACGAACATACTTTTACATATCAGAATATTAGGAGAAGACGTCTCGGATTAACTGCCTGCGTCAGGCTTGAACCGTGGGAGAAAAAGGTGATATTTCCGCACGAGAACACGGTACCTGGTATTAAGAGCGACCGATTGGAACTTATGCTCGCCTGTCCGGTTAATTTCAGTCCGCTGCTCGGTCTCTACGAAGACCTCGGCCAGAAGATTACCAAGCTTCTGGGAGTTCAGTCAGGTCGTAAGCCGACAATCGAATTTGCCGACGGCGGGGAAGCGCACAGGCTCTGGGTGGCTAACGAACCAGAATTCGTTCAGAGAGTAAGTCATTTTCTGGCCTCCAAGCCGATATACATTGCCGACGGCCATCACCGCTACGAAACGGCCCTGGCCTACAGGGATGAAAGACAGCAACAATCAAAAAATGTTAAAGGCAATGAAGCCTATAACTTCGTCATGATAACACTGGTCTCCTTCTCCGATCCCGGACTGGTGGTATTGCCGGTACACAGGCTGATAGGTAATTTATCGGGCGACTCGCTGAGCAAAGTTAGAGGAATACTCGAAGCGCATTTCGAATTGATACCGAGCGCTTTAGATGAGGGCGTCATACCCGAGACCACCGGAGCTACCGCCAGGGTCCTGGGACTTGAGCCCGGGAAAATTGTAGCGCTGAAGCTCCGCCAATCATCGGCTTTAAAAGAGTTAATGCCGCAGGGCCACTCCCACACCTACAACAGGCTCGATATAAGTATTGTCCAGCACCTCATCATTGACAAGCTGGCAGCCATGGACAAACACGTCAGCGTTGCCTATACGCCGAATGCAGCGGAAGCCAGCAGGCTCATAGAAAACGGAGATTATAAGCTGGCTTTTCTGTTGAACAATATACCGGTGTCCACAATTAAATCAATTGCCGATTCCAATGACAAGATGCCCGGCAAATCAACCTATTTCTATCCCAAGCTGCCCACTGGCCTGGTGCTTAACCGGCTGGAGGGCACTCTATAAGACAACATGCCCTGAAACGACTATTAATAGCGAGGGTAACATAATTGATGTCCTGACTGCCCAGCTCATTTTCATTTCTTAAGTCTTCGCAGAACGGCCTCGCTCTTCAGCTCCCGGAGAGCATCGGCAGCAATCCATCGAGCCGCCTTCGAGTCCAGTAGCTGTATCTCCTCCGCCGTTTTTATTGCCGTTTTGTTCAAGTTATAGTTCTTTTTCCCTATCGTTCTAAGAGCCCAGTTGACGGATTTCTTGACGAAGTTGCGCTCGTCGGTGGCTGCCCGAACTATCACTGGCAGTAACCTGATGAACTGCTCATCGCCGGCTTTTTTATCATGCCACGCCATACAGGCCAGTAGCGAAAAGGCAGTCCTTTTAACGAGCTCCTCTTCCCGGTCCGACCAGTCGACAATTTTATTCCAGGCCAGCGGGCTCTTTTCAAAAAGATTCATGCATACCTGGTCACACACATCCCAGGAGTCAATGTCTTTCACCCATTGCTCCATCTGCCGCTCGGTTACTTTATCAGGTTCATCAACAATGGCTGCCACGATTCTGGCTTCGGCTATACCGGTTTTCCATAACTCAAGCGCCAGCTCGTGGTTTTTGCCCGTTTCTTTGGCCAGTTTTCTCATCTCAGGAACGGATACGCCCAGTCTATGTTCAACTGCCATTCCATATCTGGCCATTCCTTCCAGCTGGTCCGGCCTGGCTTTGCTCCGTAGCTTATCGAGAACGTCTTTAACCCAAGCCATTGCTAATTCCTATTAGTTCCTGATGCAGATGACGTGAGGGTTTTCAATCTGTAACGCGTGATTTTAGATTAATAATTTATTTGCTGATGGCAACCGGATAATTGCTCGTCTTGTTACAGGGCATTAACCTTGCCAAAGCTGTAGGCTGCGTAGTTATCGCGCCCCTGTTCCTTGACCCAGTACATGGCAATATCGGCGTTCCTTATCAAAGCCTCTGAATCCTCGCCATCATCGGGGTAAGCAGCGAATCCGACGCTGGTAGTAATACGAATCTTATAGCCGTTTATGGGATACGGTTTTCGAAAGGCTTCCAAAATCTTCTTGGCCACTTTTACAGCATCTTCTATCCGGTTGATTTTGGGCAGCAAAACCAGGTACTCATCTCCACCCACCCGAGCCACCGTATCGCTCTTGCGCACCAGTGAAACTAGCCGTTGCCCGGCAGCCATCAAAACCTTATCTCCCATGCTGTGACCATAGGTATCATTAACTATTTTAAACCGGTCCAGGTCCAGCATCATCACCGCCAACTTAGTCTTGTTGCGTCGAGCCGCCTCCAGGGCAACGTTGAGAACCTCGCTGAGCACCATCCTGTTGGGTAACCCGGTCAAGAAATCATGGGTGGCTATATCATGGAGTTCACGCTCCAGCCTGATACGCTCTGTGACATCGCGGGATATACCGCGGAAAGCGATGACCCTGCCTGTTTCGTCCTTTATGGCAGAAACTGATAGTTCCTCAAATCCTATGTTGCCATTTCTATCCACAAACTTGTAGGCGAGCCCTTTCATGGTTTCTCCGGTACGAAAAACCCTGTTGAAATCCCTGTAAATTACGTCAATATCTTGTTTAACTGTAAATGTTCTATAGTTCATCCCAATCAATTCTTCTTTTTTAGAATAGCCCAGGATCCGGCACATCGAATCATTGACGAACGTGAAATTACCTTCCAGGTCCGTTTCAAAGTAGTTGTCCTGTATTTCTTCGAGGATGGTCCTGTACCTCTCTTCCGATCTCTTCAAATCTTCTTCAAGTCGCTTGCGTTCGGTAATATCAAAGACAATCGCCATGCCGGAGGTCAAGATATTATTGCGAACAATGGGGGATACAGAAGGGTAGATCCAAACGATATGCCCGTCTTTATGCTTTGCCCTGAATTCCAGGTGATACTCTGCCTCAGGATGTGCCAGACCCTCTGCGAACTTCTCCATGACCATTGCTATGTCGTCTGGATGAATAAATTTAGCAAATGGTTCTCCGGTAAGTTCTTTTTGGGAATAGCCGAGCATTTTACAAAATGCCTGATTTACAAAGGTTATGCGACCACTCGGCTCTCCGATCAGAACTCCCGCTCCACCGGTCTCAACTATGCCGCGATATATTGCCTCGCTCTCGGCCAAAGCCTCTTCTGCCTTTTTTAGCTCGGTTATATCAAGGAAGCTACCCACAGTGGCACGCTTTCCTTTGAATTCAGTTGAGATGACCTTTTCCAGAACCCAGATTACTTCCCCGTTTTTCTTGGTGAACCGGTATTCATAAGGCACCGAGCTGCCGCCTTTTAGACTCTCTATGGCCTTTTTTCTTACCACCTCTCTATCTTCGGGATTAACCAGGTCCAGGGAGTATTTGCCCAGTAGTTCCGCCTCCGAATAGCCCGTCAGCTGCAAGAATAGCGGATTTACATATCGGAATTTACCATTCTGGACGATATAGATACCCGTCCCGGCACAACGCATCAATGCTTGAGCCAGCTCTGGCGACTCATCAAATTTGGCCATATCCGCTCAGTTCCTTAAAATTAGCCAATTATGATATTTATGGGTGAAAAAGGCAAGCTATCAACCAGGACCGATGGTTTTCACCGTATCTCATTACAGTAACCTTAACCAAACCTATAGTTTAAACCGTCTCTACATCTTGACCACTTTGGCAGTATGCACATCCCCCAAATCGAGGATTTGCTGTATCTGTTTTTCCGGCAATGGCTCATCAAGGGCTAAAATCATCAGCGCCTGTCCTCTGGGTTTAAGGCGTGCCAGCAGCATGGAGCTGATGTTTATATCCGCTTTCCCGGTTATAGTGCCCACAGCACCGATAAGACCGGGTCGGTCGCGGTGGTCGCTGAATAGGAAGTAACCGCCGGTTGGTACAATATCCACCCAGAAATCGTTTATGCGCACAATATGGGTTTCTCCACGCAAAACAGTCCCGGCAACTACCGTCGTGCCGGCATCTGTTACGGTTTCCAGTGTAATCATACTGGCGTAATTCTCGCAGGCCGTTTCTTTTTGCTCAACAATCTTTATTCCGCGCTGTGCAGCAATGACCGTGGCGTTCACCAGATTTATTCTTTCTTCACTGATGCCTTCCAGCAATCCCCCGATAATCGAAGCCTTTATAGCTGCGGTATCATAGCCGGCGATTTCACCGTTGTATTTGATGCGGATGTTATTTATCTGTCCTTCCATCAGTTGTCTGGCTAAACTTCCCAGCGTCGAAGTCACCTGTATGAAAGGCGCTAAAACGGATAGGAGCTCGGCGGGAATTTGGGGAGCATTTACGGCATATCTGGCAGGCTGCCCTTTTAGCACCGCCATTACCTGTTCCACTACCTCGAGAGCCACGTTAACCTGCGCTTCCGTAGTCGAGGCACCCAGATGAGGTGTTACGATTATCCTGTCATTCTTGAAAAGTACGCTATCGGTCACCGGCTCTTTGACAAAGACGTCCACAGCAGCTCCGGCAACTTTGCCTTCCTCCACCGCTTTAACCAGTGCTTCTTCGTCGATAAGGCCGCCACGAGCGCAGTTGATAATTCTAACGCCCGGTTTCATTTTGGCCATCTCTTTAGCCCCGATGAGCATTTTGGTCCGCGCAGTCAATGGCAGATGAAGAGTAATAAAGTCAGACTCTTTGAACAGTTGCTCCAATTGAACCAGTTCTACACCCAGGTTACGTGCATACTCACTCGAGACGAACGGGTCGTAACCCATGAGCCGCATGTTAAAAGCTTGACCCCGTCTGGCAACTTCGGAGCCGACATTGCCAAGACCAACGATACCTAGGGTCTTACCTCTTAATTCGATCCCCATATAATCGCTGCGCTGCCAGGCACCTGATTTTAGCTTGGCATTTGCCTGTGGTATATGGCGGGCCAGAGCCAGCATCATGGCTACCGTATGTTCAGCCGCCGCGATAGTATTGCCGGTTGGTGCATTGACCACGACGATGCCCTGTCTGGTCGCTGCTTCCACGTCGATATTGTCCAGTCCCACACCAGCCCGCGCGATAACTTGAAGTTTTTTCCCGGCTTGAATAATATCGGCAGTCGCCTTTGTCTCGCTCCTGACCACCAGTGCTTCATAATCGCCGATAATATCTTTGAGCTCATCAGGTTTCAAGCCGGTCTTAACATCCACCTCAGCCTGAGCCTTTAAGGCCTCTATACCTACCTTAGCTACCGGGTCAGCAACAAGTATTTTCATAGCTCCAACCCCTTTGTATGATTTCTATTTTTAAGCGTTACTATTTTTCGCCAATCTGTGCGAAGCGCCGTTTTCCGACCTTAATAATGCTGCCCTTCTTAATTTGTGCAATTTCCAAATCTTCGGTAACAGGTTCTCCGTCTATTTCTATGGCTCCCTGAGCCAGAAGCCTCCTGGCTTCAGAGCGACTTTTCGTTAATCCGGCTTCAGCCAGTTCAGCCGTCAATGTATTTTTACTACCTCCGGAAGTTCTGAGCGTTACCACCTCTTCAGGAACTTCCCTTCTTTGAAATACCCTGGTAAAATGCTCCTCCGCTTCTTTCGCCGATGTAGCTCCGTGAAACTGGGTAACAATCTCCTGGGCCAACCGCTTCTTGACAACCATTGGATTTATAGACTGTTTAGCCATCTGCTCTTTGAATCTGGCGATTTCCTCATCCGGCACATCGGTTACCAGTTCCAGATAGTCGATAATCAGGCTATCGGGTATAGACATGACCTTGCCATAAATTTCGGCTTGCGGTTCATCTACACCTATATAATTCCCCAGGCTCTTGCTCATTTTCTGGCTGCCGTCGGTCCCTATAAGTAGCGGCACCATAAAGACCTGTTGTGGCCGCTGCCCCATCATTTGCTGCAGCTCTCTACCAACGAGACAGTTGAATTTCTGGTCGGTGCCGCCGAACTCAACATCGGCTTTAATAGCTACCGAATCGTAAGCCTGAAGCAACGGATACAACAGCTCTGTGATGGCTATGGGGCGGCCTGCGCTATATCTGTTGGCGAAGTCCTCTCTGGCCAGAAACTGGGCCACCGTGAATTTGCTGGTAAGCTTTATCACCTCATCCAGGCCGAACTTGCCAAACCATTCGCTCTGCCATCTTACTTCCGTCTTGTCCTTGTCCACCACCTTAAAGAACTGGTCCATGTAAGTCTGGGCATTGACCTTCACCTCTTCGGCGGAAAGCATATTGCGGGTAGCCGATACGCCGCTGGGATCTCCGATCTGTGCCGTCCAGTCTCCTACGATAAGCACCACGCGATGACCCAATTTTTGAAACTGCCTCAACTTCCTCAAGCCAACCACATGCCCCAGATGTATGTCGGGACAACTGGGGTCGAAGCCCTGCTTAAGCCGGAGCGGTTTACCCGATTCCAGCAACTTCAACATCTCGGATTCAACGATAACTTCAGCGACGCCCCGCTTTAATAGCAATTTCAACTGTTGGCTGTCCATAATCCAGTCAAACCTCTGCTTATCTCATGCGCTCTTCTAAAATTTTCCGTGACTGCTCCACGTCCTTAACTATCTGGGCCTTCAACTCGTCAACGGTGTTGAAACGTTTCTCTCCCCTGAGCCGATCAACCAGGTCGACGGCGATTTTTTGGCCGAGTAAATCGCCCTGGAAATCCAGAATATAGGTTTCCACCAACCGCTTTTTTTCGTTAAAGGTAGGCCTGATACCGATATTAGTTACCGAAGGCAAAGAGTTGTCGTCGGTGTGCGTGATAGTAGCATAAATTCCATCGGCGGGCAATGCCTGGTCCGGACCTAAATCGAGATTAGCCGTGGGAAATCCCAGACTTCTTCCGCGCCTGTCACCGGTCACCACGACGCCCCTCAGACTGAAATACCGTCCTATCAACTTCCTCACCTTATTCATATCGCCTGCGGCCAATGCCTGACGTATGGTGCTGCTACTAACCACAAGGCCGTCGATTATCACCACTGGAATGACTTCAAAGCTGAAGTCCATTTCCTTCCCTAAAAGCTTCAGCTTTTCAGCATCGCCTTCCCTGCCTTTGCCCAGCGCAAAATCCGGGCCTACTATAAGTCCTCTCATTCTGAGGTGCTGCTTAAGCAACTCAACAAATCGTTTCGCGGTGAGACTGGCCAGTTCCACATTGAAGGGAAGGACTACAACAATATCAATACCCAACCCTCGGATTAGCTCGATTCTGGTCTCTAAATCATTAAGCCAGAGCAATTTGTTTTCGCTGAGTACGACCTCCGGATGAGATTTAAAGGTGACTACACAGCTGAGCAGATTCTTGTTCCGGGCTTCATCTCGTAAATGAGTCAGAAGCCGTTGATGTCCCAGGTGAACTCCGTCGAAGACGCCGACGCTTATCAGCGTATCTTGTTGGGGCCTTATTCGGGATAACTCTTTTTCAACCTGCACTAACGATTTCTCTGGTCGATGTTTTATTGCTAATTACGCCCGGGCTGATGAACCGGCAATGTTTCTGCCCACGGCATTAGCTATATGTCCCAACTGGGACATCAGTTGCTCAAAATTGGCAATGGTCAGCGACTGCGGACCGTCTTTAAGCGCCATGTCAGGGTGAGGATGGACCTCAACCATTATACCGTCAGCTCCTGCAGCTACCGCGGCCAAAGCCATGGGAATCACCAGATACCACTTGCCGGTGCCATGGCTCGGGTCGGCTATAATCGGTAAATGGCTGACTTTCTCAATGATGGGAATAACACTGACATCCATGGTATTCCGGGTATAAGTTTCAAACGTCCTGATACCCCGCTCGCAAAGTATTAGTTGCCCGTTACCCTGGGCCAGAATATACTCGGCTGCCAGAAGCCATTCCTGTACCGTAGCTGACATGCCACGTTTTAACATGACAGGCTTCCCTGCTTTAGCCACCTCTTCCAGTAAGTTGAAGTTCTGCATATTGCGAGCCCCGATCTGGAGTATATCGGCGTACTCGGCAACAAGTTCAATATCGCCGACGGACATAACCTCGGTTATAACCGGCATTCCGAGTTGTTTCTTAACACGGGCCAGAAGTTCCAGCCCTGGTTCGCCCAGTCCACGGAACTGATAAGGCGAAGTGCTGGGTTTAAAGGCACCACCCCGTATAATATGCGCTCCCGCAGCCTTTACCGCATTCGCCGTTTCGAAAAGCTGCTCTTCGGTTTCCACGGCGCATGGGCCGGCTACTACTACTATTTCCTTGCCGCCGATGGTAACATCGCCTACTTTAACCGTGGTATCCAGTGGGTGGAACTCACGGCTGCTCAACTTGTACGGCTTGCTGACGCGAATAACCTCGTCAACGCCGTGAAGCATTTCCAGCATATCCTGGAGCTCAGGAAAAATCTGGCCGACAACTCCGATAATGGTTCGTTCCACGCCTTGAGAGACGTGTGTTTTCAAACCGGCCCCCTCAATTCGCTTGACAACGGAGTCTACGTCCTTATCGCTTGAGCCGACCTTCATAACTACTATCATTTTTTATCGTCCTGCCAGATTCTCTCACCCTCGTCCCGTAGCGCCACGGCGCCCCCCAGGTAGACATGTATTAATTCCTCATTCTTTTTGTCCGTGTTGAACAACACCAGCACTCGCAAACATCCCGGCAAACTTCCGGGTACATTCATTTCATGTCCGCATAGCAGGGGCACACGTGTCCAACCAAGTTCCCGGGCGGCTGCTGCCGGGAATGCGGCGTTAAGGTCAGACGTAGTGGTAAAAAAAATACAGGTGATATCGCCGACATTGACATTGTTAACGTCAATTATTTTTTGCAGCAACTCCTTTGTAGAAGCTGCAATGGCTTCTTTCTTATTTTCCGTGATGGTAATAGCGCCTCGCAGGCCGCGGCACCACACTTTTCTTATCTCTACCTATCTTTAGTAATAGACCTATAGCCTACTGCATTAAGCCCTGCATCGTCAAGAGATTTCTTGCCTTATCCAATAAAAGCGGATAAACTAATAACGGGCAATCAGTTGCCCTTTTTTAACGGAGTTTATGATGGACAACAGCCAGAAATTTGCCATGGGGCTCAGCATATTCCTTGCCGTTCTCATGCTGTGCGGCGGCTCCATATTCCTGGGCTACATTCGTGGCTACCAGAGAGGCCAGGAAGGTGGCTACACGGAGGCGTATAGCGAGGGGAAAAATGCAGGCTACCAGGCAGGTTATCAATCAGGCTTGCAGGCAGGATACAAGCCCAGCACGCCGCAGCAACAAACATCCAACGAATATGTTTCAAAGAATCCCACTTACCAGGAAATGAAGGCATTCCTGGAACAGGATCCTAGTAATGACAAGACATACGTGGAGGGTAGCTATGTCTGCGTGGACTTTTCTGCGGCGGTCAACAATAACGCGGAGGCCAAAGGTATCCGCTGCGGCGTCGTCGATATCTTCTACCCCGATGGATACGGCCATACTATTATAGCGTTCGATACTACCGATAGAGGCCGAATATACGTTGAACCTCAGTTTGACCAGGAAGTTCAGCTGGTTGTGGGTAGGAGCTATTCCCAGCTTAATAATTTCACCTCAGCCCCCCGTAACGATACCATCCAGCGATATCTCGTTGTCTGGTAAACTGCGCCGACCGTACACTCCACATTTGCATAAATACACCTTGATATGACGTTTTGATTTTTGGCATGTGGTTTTTGACATTTTATTTTTAACTTTTATACATCCCCCTTTTAAGCCTTGTCAGTGTATGATAAAATAGCTGAAATACAGGGAGGTGGATTATGAAAGTTCGCGACGTCATGACCTGGAACGTAGCTACCGTCTCCAGCGATACCCCTATAATGGAAGCCCGAAAAATCATGGATGCGCACGGCGTCCGCCGCTTGCCCGTTGTCGACAAGGGAAGACTGGTCGGCATGGTCAGTAAAGAGCGTATCACCCGCACGGCTCCGTCACCGGCCACCAGCCTTAGTGTCTGGGAAATCAATTACCTTCTGGCCAAAATGACGGTAAAAGAAGTAATGACCAAAGACCCGGTTACAGTCGACCCGGACATGTCGGTAGAGGCTGCCATAGCCCTGGCACAAAAGAAAGGGGTTGGCGCGCTGCCGGTGGTAGATAACAATAAGCTGGTTGGTATTGCCACAACCAATGATTTCTTCTACAAAATATTGAATCCGGTGCTGGGCATCTCTAAACCTGGCACACGCCTGGTGATTTCCAAGGGTAGCGACATAAAAAGCATGCAGGATATTCTGGACTCGGTCAAAAAATCTGGAGCCAAAGTTATGGCGTTCCACAGCATGCCGCCTCTAGAGGGCAAGGAACAGGATATTTGCATCCATGTCGATAAGGAAGACGTCAAGACCCTCATCAAAGACCTGGCAACCAAGGGTTATACCAGCGAAATAATCGAACGGTAAAGCACTACCTTATTGCTCAGGAAAATGAACATTTCCTATCAGGCTGCCTAAAATTAAACAGGCAGCTTGATGTTATTTGCCTTTTAATTATATAAGCAAAATATATGCTGTTAGCCGATATCGCTCTCGTACTGGGTGCTTACCTGCTGGGCTCGCTTCCTTATATGACACTGCTGGCCAGGGCAAAAGGCATTGAGCTGTCACACGAGGAAGACCTGCATTTTGCTATATGGAGCAGAATAGGACGCCTCTGGGGCTTGTCCGGCGTAGCCATTGACGCGCTTAAGGGCGTTATCCCTGTAATTGTCGGCTTCTCCTTTCACCTTCACCTGGCTGCAATCGCTGCCTCAGGAGTGGCTGCAGTTGCCGGACAGATGTGGCCTGTGTTTTGGAAGTTCGATGGCGAAAAAGGAAATACCACAGGTATCGGATTTGTCATCGCGCTGACTTCGTATCTCACGGCTACTATTTCGCCGCTGGCTTACTGGGTTTTTATCATCTTCGCCATACCGGTTTTTGGAGGTGCCCTGGTAAGGACGATCCCCAGATTTTTTGCTTCGGGTCAAACGCTTAACCAGCGCCTGATGCTGAGCGGCCCCGCCAGCAACAGTATGCCGCTCGGCATGTTGACTGGTTTTGCCGTGGCGCCTATCGTCTCTGCCTGCCTGCGGCAGCCGCAGGAGATGACCTGGGCTTTTCTGGCAGTCTTCGCCATCATAATGATTCGGCGTCTAACCGCGGGGCTGAATAAAGACCTGAAACAGCCCAAAACCGGTATAGGTGCTATCTTACTGAACCGCTTCCTCTACGACCGCAGCTACTATTAACAGATCAAATGTCAAATATCAAAAGTTCAAAATATTTATAAAATCTCATTTTGATTTTTGATTTTTTATCTTTAATCTTCTTAAAATTTCTCTGGCAACCACTACGCCGCAGGCGGAGGCCTGTATCAATCCGCGGCTGACACCGGCGCCGTCGCCGGCCGCAAACATATTGTGTATCTGCGTTTCCAGGCACGGTGTGAGCTCAAGCTGGCTGGAATAGAACTTAACCTCGGCTCCGTATAGAAGAGTATGTCGTGACGCCACTCCCGGCGCCAGTTTGTCCATCGCCTGCAGCATTTCTACTATCCCTTTAAGGTGACGAAACGGCAGGGCGAAGCTCAGGTCTCCGGGCGTGGCTGCTTTCAGAGTAGGCTCAACGATACTGTGCTGAATGCGTTCAGGGGTCGACCGGTGCCCTTCCATAAGGTCTCCGAAGCGCTGAACCAGCACGCCGCCGCTCAAAATATTCGCCAGGCGCGCCAAGTATTTGCCGTAAGCTATGGGTTCATGAAACGGCTCGGTAAACATAGTACTGACCAGTATGGCAAAATTGGTATTTCCGGTCTTCCGTTCCGCATAGCTGTTTCCGTTTACCGTTATCACAGAATCTTCACCGCCGGTGGACTCCATAATCACTTCCCCGCCGGGACACATACAGAACGTCCTTATGCGGTCGTTAAAACTTTTGGAAAAGAACTCCAGCTTGGCCTCGTATAAAACGGAGGTCAATTCATCGAGTACCGGTGCCGGCACTTCCACTCGGACGCCGACATCTATTGGATTTGACTTCGTGCGCAGTTTAAGACGATTGGCTTCATTGGTCAGCCACTCAGCCCCCTCTCTCCCCGGCGCCAGTATCAGATACCGGCATTCCAGGACTTCTCCACGGTCAGTTTCTACGCCTGCAACCGCCTGGTTTTTAACTACTATCCTCTCAACGGCCTCTCGCAGCCTGAGTTCAATACGACCTGTAATGAAATCACGCATGGCCTTCAACACCTGACGGGACCGTTCCGTTCCAATATGGCGCAGCTTTACCGGAATCAGTTTCAGTTCCGCTAGAATAGCCCGGCGCCTCAACTCATCCACCTCTTCGCCTGTACCGTAGATCTTATCGTCGGCCCCAAATTTCAGATAAAGGCCGTCAAGGTAATCTATCAGCGCCTGCATGCGGGCCTCCCCCAGCAAGTCTCCTAACCGCCCGCCGACGGCCGATGATAACGTAAGCTTGCCGTCGCTGAAAGCACCGGCTCCACCCAGACCGCTGACCATATGGCAGGGTGAACAGGAAGGGCACCGCTTACCTTTTTCCTGCAGCGGGCACCTGCGGTCATCGATATCCCTTCCTTTTTCTATAATAAGCACTTTAAGGTTGCCGGCCTGGCACAGCTCAAGCGCGGCAAAAATACCAGCCGGCCCGCCGCCGACGATGATGACGTCATACTTTCCAGATTTCTTAGGCATGTCTATTTCATTTTCTCCCTAACATTGTTGGATGCGACGTGGGGCAAATCCTAATGGTGCGGCCGTTTGTCCGCCAGTTTACGTGACAGGCCGTTTTGCAACGTCCCCGGCCGCAGTACTTCATCCGCCGCCGAATAAGGGTCAATCAGCCCATTTTCAACCATGGTCATACGCCGGCTCAGTTCCTCGTCGTCCTCTACGAGTTTAAGAAGGTCGTCCGAAATTCTACGCTCGACTATTTCCAGAAACTCACGGCGGCGCTGGTCCTGTCTTCGCCGGCACAGGCGTCCCGTTTCCTCCAGTGCCCGTCGATGATTCTTTATCTGGCGGTAAAGTTCATCGATGCCCACATCATTTACAGCCTCGGTTGACACCACCGGCACCAGCCACCAGGCTTCTTCAGACCTCAGCTGTATCATCGTCCTGAGTTCGGTAACCAGATTATCCACTCCCGGCCGGTCAGCCTTATTAACCACAAAAATGTCTGCTATCTCAAACAAACCCGCCTTCATCGTCTGAATGGTATCGCCCGCCTCCGGCACCAGCACCACCACCACGGTATCCACGCTCTGCATGATATCCAGTTCGGTCTGGCCCACGCCTACAGTCTCCACCAGAATGAAATCTTTCCCGAAGGCGTCCAGCAATTTAACAACTCCGCCCGCAGCGCGCGGCAGGCCGCCGTGGCTGCCCCGCGTGGCCATACTCCGTATAAAAACTCCGTCGTCCAGATAATGCTGCTGCATTCTTATCCTGTCGCCGAGCACGGCGCCGCCCGTGAACGGGCTCGTGGGGTCGGCTGCGATTATGCCCACGCTCAGGCCTTCTCGGCGCATGGCTGCTGTCAGCTTGTCCACGATAGTGCTTTTACCCGCCCCTGGTGGTCCGGTTACGCCCACGCAATAAGCCTTACCCAATTGGGGGCATATCTGTTTCATTATCTGCGCTACATCGGCGCCCTCGCGTTCAACCTTCGTAATCAAGCGCGACAGAGACAAGACGTTCCCGGCCAGCATTTCTTCAACCAGGTTGTCCGCCGCTACCTTTTTTTGTTTTCTCACGACAGCCATGGCATCCATCATTCTATAATTGACTCCCCCCTTCGTCAAGAAAACCTGCCTCATTTCTACTAATTACAGCACACCGTCTGAACGGCATTGACATAGCACAATAGTCCTGCTACACGGCTGTATTATAGAT
>Ga0209610_1000524_pt1 | contig 20137 bp, 12 predicted proteins | sample LakKivw275mmetaG_FD_184137 | JGI IMG/M metagenome (GOLD analysis project Ga0209610, IMG submission 184137) | Anoxic lake water microbial communities from Lake Kivu, Rwanda to study Microbial Dark Matter (Phase II) - Lake Kivu water 275m metaG... | ecosystem: Environmental > Aquatic > Freshwater...
CCAGTCCCTCATTGTAGGAACAGACTGCACGAATCAGGTCCTTAAGAACAAGAACGCGGTCGTCGTGCCCCAGCACCTTCTCCAGTCCGTCCACAAAAACGCATCTTAGCGGCGCGTTACCTGCGGCGGCCAGAAGGTCTTGGAAGTTGGTGGAGATGCTGAGTTCATGCAGATAGCTGGTAGTGTCCGTCCCCCTGAGCTGTTCGGCTGCGAGAGCTATGACCTGACCCTCTGATGCCAGACTCCGCGCCACGAGACGTAGCAGCACGGACTTGCCGACCATCGGCTCGCCCGTCACGATAGTCACCGCATGGCCTTGAATCGCCCCAACTATGGCTCGGACAGCAGGTTCTCTGGGAAGCCGAGCCTTGTCCCCGATGGAATCCCTGATGCTGTTCAGACAGCGGTCGGAATGCTGCCGAAGCAGCGCAAGGTCATGCGCAAAGCTAGGTTCGTCACCTAGCTTCACGCTCCCTTGGAGACGTTGTCTCAGCGTGGTGCGGTCAACGGACCCTGCGACTGGTGCGAGTTCTCCAACCATGGCAACCATCTGGCTGAATGCTGCCCGGGCGGAACCGGCATCCCTTTCCGGCATGAGGTCCATGAGCCTGTTCCAAGTGTACGTGGCGTCCCGAGCGCCGGCGCCTTCGATGTCAAAATGGACTATGACTAGGCTCCTGAAGAACCACCACAGCTCTTCGTCGGTGACGTTGGAACCCTTTGCCTGCGAGGTCGCACGCCGGAACGTCGCGAGGTACTCGCGTTTCTCGCCCGAGGAGAATCTGCCTAGTTCGGCCTTCCGCACGAACTCGGTTTCGGACAGGCAGGCCCTGGCCCAATCTGTAAGGGTGCGCAGGTGCTCGAGTTTAGCGTGGAACGTCCCCACGGCGATGCCCATCTTGTCGGACCCGCGGTGGAAGTCCCATCCCGACGCACCGTTGAACGTATCCCAGCAGTCCTTCACCACCCGCTTGAATGTGCCATCTGACTCTGTGAACGTAAGCTCGTGTTTGACTTGGATGGCCAACCGGCCAGTCTGCCTGGCATCGCTACACGTGACTACCACGTCGTCCAAGACGTTGCTTGACCACCCGTGCTGGAACTGGACTCGGGTCGTAACGCCGGAGTCGTGGCCCCTTGGCACATCTGCGGCGAGTAGCGATACAAGGTAGGATGCCCCGACCAAGTGCTCGAACGTGACTCCTCCAGCACCCGTCGAGAACGGGTTAGGTGCCGAAGCAGGCTCAGGAGCGTCGCCGCGAGTGTCAGTCGTCATGGCCACGTCGGACGCGCTTGCCTTCTCCAGGTTCGAGCACGTAACGAACATAGTTGTACTCATCCGCGAACTTGACCCAGGTCTTGCGAAGTCCGCGTGTGCACGTTTGTTCCTTCAACCAGGCGAGTGCTGCATCCTCGCTCTGCGCCCGACTGGCGAGCAAGGTTGTCTGCACAAGGCGCTTCACCAGTTGCCTTGCTTCATCTCCGAAGCGCCTGTAGGTATGAGGATTTCTGCTTATCGAGTGCCCGGACCTCGCAGCGATTTCGCGGTCCCACAGAGGGAAGTACCGCGGGGCAAGGATGTGCAGAGCCTTGACCGTGCCGACAGGCGTGGATAAGCTCGCGTTGTTCTTGCTCCTGACGGTGAGCCGGCGCAGCAGCTCGTCGTAGAGACCCCGATCGCTGAACTTGGCTGGTTCCTTGTGCAAGTCGAGCTTCCGCAGTCTACACAGTTCACTGTAGTTTCGCCTAATGAAGTCCGACACCATGTCAAAGGAGGTCTTGCGTCCAACATGAACACGGGCATTCCAAGAGATCAGAAGAGCGGTCACGGCACGCGCGAGCATCTCGTAGTCTCGCTTTGCCCAGCACTGGTCAACGGCTCGCGATGCTACTTGGTACACGGCTTCGCGGGGTTCCTTCCTCTGGTAACTCCTTATTCGCGAGACGAGACGACGGACACGGTGGAAATCATCGGACTTGTCCGTCTGACCGTATTTCGGCATCGCCCCACGCATTCGGAGCCAGCTTGCAGCACTTTCGGTCATGGGCACGTTGCAGCGGAAAGGGGCACGGGCATCAAGCCAACGTGACGCCGGTGGCCGCCGATGCGGAAGGTGTAGTCCGGCCTGTCTGCGTGCGGCCACGCACAGGCAGGGGTCTTGGACGCGCCCGCTATCTTGATTGACTCTTCGTGGATGACCGGCATGAGGACTTCGGTCAGGCCGGCTTTGTTGGAGACGTCCCAGCCACACGCGGAGCAGGCTATCGGCTTGCGGCTAGCGGCTGACCGCCCTGAATCCGAATCCGAAGGCCGCAGGCGGAAAGCCGTAAGCTGTCGGCCGTAAGCGGTGTCGCGGAGTTGCTCTTCTTTGTAGTCAAGGGACTGGAAGACCTTGCTGTCGCGGGAGAAGCGGTCTACGAGGTCGGCGACGAGGGCCGGAGGAGAAGTACCCACTTGGGGTCAGAATAGCGGAGATTCAATATCGGTCAAGCCGGGGGCCGCGGTCGGTGCCCGGTTCGGCGGGCGGTTCGAAACCGGAGCTTGAGCAAGTGCTTGAGCCGAAGCGGGCGAGAGCACGTGCGTCGGAACAGGTGAGAGTACGTGAACCGGAATAGGTGAGAGTGCGCGAGCCGGAACAGGCGAGAGTACGTGCGTCGGAACAGGTGAGAGTACGTGCGTCGGAACAGGTGAGAGTACGTGAGCCGGAACAGGTGAGAGTACGTGAGCCGGAACAGGCGAGAGTACGTGAGCCGGAACAGGAGAGAGTACGTGAGCCGGAACAGGAGAGAGTACGTGAACCGGAACAGGTGAAAGTGCGTGAGCCGAAACAGGTGAGAGTACGTGTGCCGGAACAGGTGAGAGTACGTGAACCGGAACGGGTGAGAGTACGTGTGCCGGAACAGGGGTAAGTGTAGCCCCAGCGCAGGGGTCAATTTGGACTGTATCCGGCTAACATGCTACTTTACGGTTACTTGCGCTAGTTCTCGACCCCCCGGCCCATTCTACAACATTGTATAATTCGGTCGGGTCGGATAGCCCGAGTACGGGCGCTTCTGTGGCAATGGGAGCACATCTATATGTAGTGGTCAGGCCGTTCTCGACCACAATTCTGCCGTGGGGTGGTCGGCCCACGGGCTGCCTGGGGGGCTGCCTCCGCCGATGCAGCGCCCGATGCTTCACGTCATGCAACGATCGGTGCTTGTTCGTGAGAATCGACGCGAGCAACGAACCAAGCAACAGCCGAAGCAACGACTTGAGCGACTTCGCGAGCAACGCGTGGTGCGACGCGATACCCAACGTCGGATGCAGCTTGTGATGCAGCTGATGACGCAGCTACCGATGAACCGACCGACGCGACGCACCACGCAGCTCACGACACATTTGCCCGTGCTTCGATCCGTGCTTCGCCGCATGCTTCGCGCCGAACATCGAGTGGTACTTCGCGCGACGCAACCGGGCTTCGGCGCGAGGGTTGTTGTCGGGATTCAGCCATCGTGATACGAGGATACCGAGCGAGCCACTCTGTTCAGATACCATCTGTCCGGGCATCGGTGTTCATCTGTGGTTCGCCACTTGGTCGGTCTGCGGGATTTTTGTGTTCCGGGGTTCTTCAGCGTCTTTGAAGGAGTCCGGGGCGGGAAGACCCGCCCCGGCTTGTCGGAGGGAGAGGAAGTTACTGGCAGGAAACACGGAGACTTGGGACACAATCCCAAATGTCGGACATTTGGGTTATGTCCCGCGTCCCGCGGCGGCTCGGCGCAGGCGGGCGCGCTCGGAGCGGTTCTCGAAGATGATGTAGAGGACCGGGATGAAGACGAGCGGCAGGAAGGTGGAAACCAGCATTCCGCCGATTATTGCGCGGCCGAGCGGCGACCAGAGTTCGGAGCCTTCGCCGATCTGGAGGGCAAGCGGTATCAGGCCGAAGATGGTCGTGAGCGAGGTCATGAGGATGGGGCGCAGTCTAACCCTGCCGCCTTCCTTGACCGCGTCGATCAGGTTCATGCCCTGGTTGCGCCGGAGCTGGTTGACGTAGTCGATGTAGACGATGCCGTTGTTCACCACGATGCCCATGAGCACAAGGATGCCGAGCCCGGACGTAACCGAGATGGCGGTTTTGGTGAGGAAGAGCGCCCAGAGCACGCCGATAAGCGCGAAGGGCACGGTGAACATGATGATGAACGGGTCGCGGAAGGACTCGAACTGCGAGGCCATCACCATGAATACGAGCATCAGAGCGATGAGTACGACGAGTCCGAGGTCCTTGAAGGTCTGCATCATATCGGCATAGGCGCCGGCAAGCTTGATGCTGAAGTCGGGCGGCACCGCGATCGACCGGATGGCCCGGCCGGCGCGGGCGCCGAGCTGGCCGGAGGAGCCGCCGATCGCCTTGGCGGTGACACGAACGATGCGTTCGTTGTTCTCTCGTTCGACTTCGAGCGGGCTCGTGCCGCTTCGGACCGTGACGAGGCTCTTGAGCGGTACCGTGCCGAGCGGCCCGGTTACCGATGTGCCGAGAATCCCGTTGATTGAATTCCGCTGCTCGCGGCGCAGGCGCACGAGGATGTCGTATTCTTTGCCGGCGAGGCGGAACTGGCTCGCGGCATTGCCCTGGAACTGGGTGCGCAGAGCCGAACCGATCTGGTACGGCGTCAGTCCGTAGAGCGCCGCCTTCTGCCGGTCGACGACGAGCTGAAGCTCGGGCTTGCCCGGTTCGCGGCTGGCGCGGACGTCGGTGAGGCCGGAGATGGTATCGAGGGCAGCGACGACCTGGCGGGTCAGCGAGTCGGCGACGGCAAGGTCGTGGCCGCTGATATCGATTTCTACGTCGGAGCCGTTACCCATGCCGCCGGCATTGGCCATGGAACGCGCCGGCAGAACGCGCAGCTTCATCCCCGGAATCGTAGCGGCGAATTCCCTGATGTCGTCGTCCATCTGGTCAATCGGGTGCTTGCGCTGAGAGCGTTCCTTGAGAATCAGGTTGAGCTGGGCGCCGTTGGTGCCGATGCCGCCGAAGATGGTGGAGTAGATGCTTGCGCCTCCGCCGACCTGAGCCGATACGCCTTCAACGTCGTCGCCCCACTTGTCCATGATGTGCTGCTCAATCCGCGAGACTGCCGCATTGGTCGAGTCGAGACTGGTGCCGACCGGCATCTCGGCGGTGAGCTGGTGGTAGGTGCTCTCCTCGGCCGGCATGAACTCCCGCCCGAGGAATGGCACCAAGCCGAGGCTGGCAACGAACAGCACGATGGCAACCAGCACGACCAGGCGGCGATGTCCGACCGCCCAGCCGATCATCCGGCCGTACGTGTTTTCGAGCCCCTGGTACATTCGTTCACTCCATGCCTGCAGCCCGCGTTCCTGCGTTCCCGGCGCTCTCATTTTGAGGTAGCGGCTGGAGAGCATCGGAATCAAAGTCAGGGCGACGGCGAGCGAGGCGGTGAGCGAACCGACCACGGCCCAGACGAGTTCGCGGAAGAAGATGAGGAGCATGCCGCGCATCAGGAGCATGGGCAGGAATACGACTACCGTCGTGAGCGTGGAGGCGGTGATGGCCATGGCGATTTCATTGGTGCCGACGCTCGCCGCGGCGAAGCTTTCCTCGCCGCGCTCGCGGTGGCGGAAGATGGATTCAAAGGCGACGATGCCGTTGTCCACGACCATGCCGACGGCTATTGCCAGGCCGGCCATCGAGAGGATGTTGATGGTGAAGCCGAAAATGTACATGAAGAAGACCGCGAAGAAAATGGATATCGGTATGGAGAAGGCGACGAACATCGTCGCGCGGAAGCGGCGCAGGAACACGAAGAGAATCATCACGGCGAGGATGCCGCCGAGCAGAATGTTGATGGCGACGTTAGAGACGGAGTTCTTTATCTGGGTCGAGGAGTCGAAGAAGATCTGCACGTCAATTCCGGCGGGCAGGGCCTTCTTCAGCCGGTCGATTTCGGCCCGGACCAGAGCGGCAACCTGCACGGTGTTGGCGTCGGGCCGGCGCTGGACGACCACGAAGACGCTGCTCTTGCCGTTGTAGCGTGCGTATTGGGTTTCTTCCTCCGGTTGCCAGGAGATGGCGGCAATGTCCTTGAGCAGGATGGGCGCGTTGCCCTTCATGCCGATGACGGTGTTGCCGACCGCTTCCGGGTCCTGGTACTGACCCATCAGGCGGATGAGATACTCGCGACCCTGGCTGGTGACGGTGCCGGCCGGGTAGTTGAGGTTCTGGGCGGCAAGGGTCTGGTTCAAGGCATCGGTCGTGATGCCCGCCGCGGCCAGTTTCCTTACGTCGACCACGACCTGGACCTGGCGCCGGGTGCCGCCGGCCACCGAAACCGAGGCGACGCCGGCGACCCGCTGCAGCGACTGGGCGAAGTCCTCGGCGATGTCGCGCATCTGCATGGCATCGACGTCGCCGTACATACCGAGCTGGACAATCGGGATCATCGACGAGTTCAGCTTGAGCACGAACGGCTTCTGGGCATCATCGGGAAGCGAGGCCTCGGCGACCGCCAGACGGTCGCGTACGTCGGATGAGGCGGCGTCGAGGTTGGTGCCCCAGTCGAACTGGAGCTGGACAACGGAGACGTTCTCGACCGAGCGCGAGGCGAGGGTCTTGATGTTCTGGATAGTACCGATGTTCTGCTCGATGGGCTCGGTGACCTCGGACTCGACCTCAAGCGGCCCGGCGCCGGGGTAGAGCGTCGCGACCACTATCATCGGCAGGGTGACGTTCGGGTAGATGTCCACCGGCATGCGGGTGACCGCGACCATGCCGAACACGAGCAGGCCTATCGCCACCATCGCGGTGGTTACCGGCCGCCGAATGGAAGTGTCGGAGAGTTTCACTGGCCGACCTCGACCGGGTTCACGGCTTCGCCTTCCTTGACGTTTTCCTTGCCGGTGGTGGCGACCTTTTCGCCCGGCTCAAGACCGGAGACGACTTCCGCGAGTTCGTCGCCGAGGAGCCCGGTTTGGATGTCGCGGAAGCGGGCGACGCGGTCGGCAACGACGACAACGCGGCTGTGTCCGTCGGTGAAGAGAGCCGAGATGGGAACGGCAACCACGTCCTTCTTTTCCTCGGCGGTCAGTTGGAGCGATGCGCTCATGCCGGGTACGAGCCGGCGGGACGAGTTGGGCACGAGTACCTCGACCGTGGCGGAACGGGTCATCGGGTCGAGCATCGGCGAAACCTGGGAGACTACTCCGCCGAACACGCTGTCGGGTATTGCCGAAACCATCACCCGGGCCCGGGCGCCGGTTTTGATATAGGGCAGGTCGGCATCGCTGACCACCGCCTTGACCTTGATGCGGCCGGAGTAACTGGAAATGGCCGCGATGGGCATCGCCGGCGAGACGGCCTGGCCGACCTGGACGTAGACTTTGCCGACTACACCGGAAATCGGAGCCGTTACCGGCCCGGGCCGGTAGTCCATTCCGGGCACGTCGTTGACTATCGTGACTATCGGGTCGCCGGCGCTGACGTACGCCCCTTCATGTTTGAGCACCTCGGTTACACGGCCGGCGAACTTGGGCACCGCCATGGCCTGCTGTTCGCCTTCGAGCGTGCCCAGCAACTGGATGGAACGGGTTACGGTGTTGCGGCCGACCGTGACTACCGCGACCGAAACCGCCGGTCTCTTGTCCGCCGCGGCCTTACCCTTACCCATGTTGCCGCAGCCCGCGAGGAGCGGAAGCAGGGCGGCAATCGCGGCGGTCGAACCGGCGAGGAATGCGCGGGACTTTGTCATCATCATCTCCTTAATACTCTCCGATCGCCTTCTGGTATCTTGCCTTGGCGATCTGGTAGTTGGCCAGCGCGTTCAGGTACGCGACCCGGCTCTGGGTCAGCGCGAGCTGGCTGTCCATGTAGTCCAAATTCGTGAGCAGGCCGTTTTCATAGCGGGCCTGGGCGAGACCAAGCGCGGCCTCCGCCACCTCGACATTCTTCTTCTGGTAGGCGGTGTTCTTCGCCTCCTGGTTCAGGGCGAGCACCTGCGCCTTTACCTCGAGTCGTATTCCATCCTCCACCATCGCCAGTCCGACCTTCGCTTGTCGCTCGCGGGCCTGCGCGGCCTTCAGCTTGTTGACGTTAGCAAGGCCGGTGAACAGGGGCATCGAGAAACCGGCGGTCGCATTCCACTGCGTTCCCCAGCCGGGCGTCAGTCCTACCGGGTTTTCGTACATGCCGTTCGCCTGCGCGAACAGGTTGGGGAGATTGGCCGTCTTGGCGATGCGCACGCCGAGGCTGGACATCTTCGCCGCGTCGCGGAGCTGGGCCAGCTCCGGCCGTGTCTCGATGGCCTGCTTCGCGGCTTGGTCAACGTCGACGGTCATCGAATCCGGCGTCAGTTCCTCGCTGAACGCGACCGGCGTGCCAGGGTCGAGTCCCAGCGTGTTGAGCAGGGCCGCGGTCGCCAGTTCGGCGCCGTTCTCGATCTGGGACACCTGGGCCTCCAACTGCTGGAGCCCGAGCGTAGCCTTCATCAGGTCGAGCTTGGTCGCCATGCCGTTATCATAGAGCGACTGGACCTGGCCGACGTGGCCGCGGAGCTGCTTGAGTGCATCGTTCATGACATCGACTGTCTTCTGGGCAAGCAGCGCCTGGTAGAATCCCTGGGTAGCATCGACCCTTACCTGGGCACGAGCCTGGGCCGCCGCCGCCTTCTGCAGGTCCAGGTTGAGGCCGGCGATCCGGTAGGCGTTCAGGAGCTTGCCCCACGCGAAGAGAGTCTGCTGGATCGTGCCGGTCAGGGCATAGTTGTTGTAGCTCCCGAGATTCAGCTTGACCGTGTCTGCGCCCACAATGATCGGTATGGAGTCGGTCAGGCCGATAAGCTGGTGAGTTGCCGGGTCGTACACGGGGAAAGGGTACTTCCCGTACTTCGGGGTCATCAGGGAGAACTCGCTGACCTTGTCGAGCCGGGTATAGGTACCGGAGGCGGATAGCTGCGGCAGGAAGGCGCCGAACGCCGTGCCTTTGCCCGCCGCGGCTTCGTCGAGCCTGGCCTGGGCCTGGGCGATCTGGCGGTTGTTCGCGAGGGCGAGTGAGACCGCCTTCTGCGCATCCAGGCGCAGCGTGTCGGCGCCCGCAGTTGCCACGACCGCCAGGGTCAGGCCGATGATGATGGACAGTGGAGACTTACGCATCAATGCTCCTTATCGATTGTCGTTTTCGCGGCCCTTGCCGTCGGCAAGCAGACCGTACAGGAAAAGCTCTTTGACCGACTCCGTCGCCCGGCGCGAGCGCTGCCGGTCGGCGGCGGCCAGCAGTTCGGCCCGGAAAGCCCCGAGATACATCATGGCCGCGGCGCGCGGGTCAGCGGGGCGGAACTCGCCCTGCTCGATGCCCTGCTTCATGACGCCCGCCACCGCATCCTGCAGTTCGATGATGTGGGGCAGAACGTGCTTCTTGAAGCGTTTCATCAGTGTGTTGTCCTGGTGGATGTTTTCCATCGAGAGGAGCGGCAGCACGCCGGGATTGGACATCACGCCGGACGACCAGGTCGTGAAAAGCTCGTCGAGCTTCCGCCGGGGGGATATCGGTTTGGCAATCACCTCGGCAGTCACCGCCAGTGCCTGCTCCAGCAGCCATCCCACCAGCCCGACGTAAATGGCCGGCTTGTCTTTGAAATAGAGGTAGACAGTGCCTTTGGCCACGCCGGCATGACGGGCCACGTCGTCCACCTTGGTCTCGAAGTAGCCCTTCTCGGTGACCACGGCCAGCGCCGCCTTCAACAAGGCGAGCCGCTTCTCTTCCGACTTGGTCTTCATCTATGTTCTACGATTGAGGAAACTGACCGGTCAGTCATTATAGGTCCCCGCCGCGCGAAGTCAAGCGCCGCCGTTCTTCGGTCGCAATTGACCGGCTTGCCGACGCGGGTACACTATCGACCGACGGCTGAAACCGGAGCGAAACGGCTGAAAGTCCGCGCCGCCGGCAGGCGGTCTGGTACAAGAAAGGAGACGCGCAGTGGCTACATGCAGTTGGCCGACCGGGCCAGGCCAGACGCTCACGTTCACCATCTACGACCACGACGCGACGGAGTGGAAGACGGTGGGCGGGCTTTACATCTTCGCGCGGGTTGCCGGCGACGGATGGGACCCGCTCTATGTCGGCAAAACCGAGAACTTCCGTGCCTCGATTCCGTCTCACGAGCGATGGCCGGAGGCGCGCCGACTCGGGGCCACGCACGTTCACGCCCTGGTCGTTCCGCTTGAAGCGAACCGCCGACGGTTGGAGGCTGTGCTGATTGCTCAATTGAAGCCCGCGATGAATGAACGGCTCGGCCGCTTGACTTTGTGACCGCCCAAACGATAATCGTGTCCGAAGCGTGATTGACCGAGGCGGCAGCATTCACACGGACGATGCCGCAATGCGGGTTCTCCGGGACCTGTGGGCGGCACGGCAGCGGTATCCGCAGAGCCTTCCACTGACTCACATCGCCCTCCTTTCCGGCTGGGAGCCGAAGCTCTCTCCGGTCAGCGGCAGGCTGTCGGGAGCGAACCCGAGTGAGTTCGAGCGGCTTCTTCCCTTACCGAAACAACTGGAGATCAACCGCGCCCGGGCTCAGTCACTGCTCGTCCTGGACCGCACCGGGCGGTCGGTGCTGAGCGAAGACGACCGCGAGCGGCTGACTCGGCGGGCGCTGGGAATCCTGCCGACCGAGGAGTGGGCGCGGCTGCTTGAGGTGGCGTCGTGCAGCCAGTTCTCGCCCGGGTTCCTTACCAGCAGTCCGGAGCGGTTCGTGAAGGGAATAACCGTGGTCGAGGTCGACATGGGCCAGGCGACCGCGCTGGCGTACGGCTTTCTGCTGATGGCCGGCGTCCGGTCCAACGATGACCTCGAGAAGTACGGCCATCGCATTGAGGAGCTCTTTGCCGCTGCCGCGATGAACGACCCGGTTCAGCGTCAGTTGCAGTCGATGGACCGGTCGGGGCTGGTATCCCTGACCGGCGAGTCGCGGGCGATAATCGTAAGCGGGGTCCGCGACCGGCTCTGGCAACTGGCCGACGCCCGAGCCGGGCAGCCGTTCCTCTTCACTCAGGTACTTGACGGATACCTTGGACTCCGCCCGGGAGGCATCGGCGACGACCTTGGTCTGGCGGTGGCGGACGGAATTGCGGTCGCGAAGCTGGGCTTCCCGGTCAGCTTCCTGCTGGCCGGAGGCAGGGTCTATCTCGAGATTACGAGGTCCGAGCGCGAGCGAGAGTACTGGTACGCGTTCAGTCGCGACGCGGCGGCGAGCGTTCCGGCCGGGCTGCGGCTGAGTACCGCCGACCTGCTGGTCCTCGGCTATACGCGTCTGGCGCGCGGCTACGCCACCATCAGGTCGTATGCCCACGGGGTGCGCGTCGCCCGGTGGGTGCTCAGCCTGAATCCCGACTGCGCCGAGGCCTTTCAGACGCTCGGTCAGTGCCTCCTGGGCAGGGAGCGGCCCGCCGAGGCGATTGACGCGTGTCAAAGCGCGCTCGTCATCGACCCGGGTTTCGCGGACGCCTACCTCGTCCAGGGCAACGCCTACAGCCTGATGAAGCGCTGGCCCGAGGCGATCGAGCGTTACCGGCAGGCGATCCGCTGCCGGGCCGGCTACGCCGAAGCCTACAATAATCTTGGACTGGCGCTGCAGCGCAGCGGCGAACTTGAAGCGGCCATCGGCGCGTACAACGAGGCGACCCGGGTCAGGAACGACTACGCCGAGGCGTGGTACAACCTCGGCAACCTGCACTTCGAACGGGCACCGACGCTCCCGACCGATGCCGAACAGCAGGCCGAGTACGAGCGGGCGATTGCGGCGTACCGCCTGGCGGCCAGGCACGCCCCGGACTTTTCCGGCGCTCACTACAACCTGGGCCAGGCGTACTACGCCCGGAAGGACCTGCCGGCAGCGCTGGCCGCTTACCAGGCCGCGGTGAAAGCGAACCCGAAGCACGCCGGCGCCTGGCACAATATGGGGATCGTCTATCGGGACCTCGGCAAGCCGGAGCTGGCGGTCGAAGCGCTGGAGAAGGCCGTTACCCTCAACCCGATTCTGCTCAGATAGCCGGGGAGTTGGGTTTCCGGCATCGCGGACCCCGAATCCTATCGCTTGACCCGGGCTTGACGTCGGCTATTATCGAGTGCCTGCGATAGCGCAGGCAGGGCCGCAAAGGAACCCGGGCTCCTCGGCTTCGTCGCGGGCGGGCCGGTGTGACTCTTCATCGCCCATCCTCCCGGCGAGGCCGCGAAAGTCCTGAGTTGTGTCCGCAAGGCAAAGTAATGAAGGAGTGCCGATGCGCAAGCTGGTAATTGTCTGCCTTGCCGTAGGGCTCGCCGGTGCGAGCAACTTCTACATATTCTACAAACAAGTCGGCGTCAGCCCGAACTGCCCGGCGCTCTCGATGGACGCGACCAACAACGCGCCCGCGCACCGGATGTGGGCGATGGACAGCACCGGCGCGTTCACCGAGGACACCACCATGGGCGACTGGATGATCCGGGCCGTGCTCGACTGGACGCCGCAGGACACCAATGCGTCGATGGTCTGGTTCGTCTCCAACATGCCCGACGATACGGTGCCCAACATCAACTTCCCGATTCGGGCGATGATCAAGAACATGGGCAAAGACACGCTGCCGATCGGCACGCCGGTGCGCGTGTCGATCTCCGGCCCGCAGAGCTACGCCTACGAAGATACCGTGACGACGACCGGGAAACTGAAACACGGCGCGGCGGCGCTGATGACCTTCTCGCCGGCCTGGCACATTCCGAGCCTGGCGGGCGTCTTCCACATCAGGGTCTGGTCCGAGGCAGCCGGCGAGCAATGGCCGGCCGACGATACCATCACCTACGATATGACCGTCGACTGGATCCAGTACCACACCGATGCTCAGATGCACTGGCTGACCTGGGCAACCCCGGAACGAGCGGTCAAGTTCAACCCGGACGACTTCTGTGTCCCTTACCCGGTCGGAATAACGACGGTGAAGGCCGACTTCTACCTGCACACCACGTACCCCTGGGACGACTCGTCGTTCACTTTCAAGATCTACGCCAACGACGGCCAGACGCTCTTGTACCAGAGCGAGACCCTTGAGGCCGTACCGGGCACGCCCGGTCCATACCGCTACTACGATCTCGATTCAATGGTCGTCATCGACTCCGGCAGTTTCTATGTGGCGGTGAGGCCGGTCAGCTCCAGCGGCCATCCCTCGACTTGCGCTGACAGCTCGGATGTCGGCGGCCACAGCTATTACGGCAGCCCGGGGCTCTGGTATCAGTGGAGTCCGGGCACCGGGTTGTACGGCGACTTCTTCATCTCGGCCAAGGTGGAGGGCAGAGTAGGTCCGAAGGGCAGCAAGCAGTGGATTGGGCCGTGCGAAGATCGGCAATACACGGTTTCTGCCCGGCCGGCCGCGGCGCGGGGCAACCACTGCACGGCGCGCACCGAGCCGCAGAACGTTCCGAGCGAGGATACACCATACGCTGTTCTCGAACCCGAGCCCTGGGTGTTGCCGTCCTCGCCGATTCTGCTCCCGGGCACGATTGATACGCTGAAGTACGACAACGGCACGCCGATAAGAGCCTGGTGTGAGAGCGTCCCGGGCGACGGCCGCGGCGTCAAGTTCATCAGCCCGGCCGAGAGTGTGACCCTGGCCGGCGCCCTGGTGCACTTCTACTCGGGCTGGCCCTCGCCCGGCGACACCTGGGCCTCGCTGCGGGTGTATGCCGACGACGGCCTTGACGGTGCGCCCGGCACCGTGCTCTATTCGCTGGACTCGGTGAACATCAAGCGGGGCGCCTGGAACTACATCCAGCTCGCGCCGGTGGCCGTGGCAGAGGGGAACGAGCCGGGTCTGGGCGGTCCGACCCTCGGAATCGTCAACTATCCGAACCCGGTCAGCGACCGCGTCACGTTTAAGTGGCAGGTGCCGAATTGCATGTCGGTTGCGGTAAACCTCTATGACGCGACCGGACGGCTGAAGCGGAACCTGTACACCGCGAACGACCGGGCGAGAGTGGGTACGCTGACCATGGATGCGAAGTCACTGTCCGCCGGGATTTACCTCGTGCGGCTGGAGACGGCCAACGGTGCGGCCACCCGCAAGGTCGTGGTCGACAGATAAGCCCGGATTCAACGGCAACGGGGCGGGTTCTCCGCCCCGTTCCTTTCCTCGGCACTTCCGCAGTCTGCCTTCTGCACTCTGGCATCTGACTTCGATTGAGTCCCGGGCGATGTCTATCACTTGACCCCGGCTTGACGCCCGCTATTATTGACTGCCTGCGATAGCGCAGGTAAGGTCTTGAAGGAATGGTGACTTCCGGGCTTTGCCGCGGTCTGGGCTGTGGCGGCGCTGCCAGTGTCCTTCCGTCCGTCGGACCCGGGAGTCCCTGAGTTATGTCTGTAAGGTAAAGTAAGGAGGAGTACCGATGCGCAAGCTGATGATTCTGTGTCTTGCCGTAGGACTCGCGCTGGCGAGCAGCGAACAGTGGATCGGTGTGCAGCAGAACCCGCACTATACGATTCCGAACCCGCAGCCCGGGGTCTTCCCGTTCTCGCCGGAGCTGTTTCCCGGCACCGACACGATGAAGTACGACGACAACATGGCGTACAGCGCCTGGTGTCAGAACGTCGCTGGCGGCGGCTGGGGCGTCAAGTTCATCAGTCCGTCCGACAACGTGACCCTGACCGGGGCACTGATATACTTCTATTCCGGCTGGCCCACGCCCGGTGACACGTGGGCGAAGGTCAAGATCTTCGCTGACGACGGTGCTAACGGCTCTCCCGGGACCCAGCTTTTTGCGTCCGACTCCGTCGCCATCACGCGGGGTGCCTGGAACTTCATCCCGGTGAACGTACCGATCGTCGCGAGCAACTTCTACGTCTTCTACTCGCAGATCGGTGTAAATCCGAACTGCCCGGGACTTGCCATCGACGCGGCCAACAACGCGCCCTCGCACCGCAAGTGGACGATGGACGCCGGCGGCAATTTCTCCGAGGATAACACGGTCGGCGACTGGATGATCCGCGCCGTAATCGACTGGACCCCGCAGGACACCAACGCTTCCTCGGTCTGGTTTGCCACCAACATGCCCAACGACACCACGCCCAACATCAACTTTGCGGTCCGGGCGGTGATCCGGAACATGGGCAGCGACCAGTTGCCGGTTGGCACGACGGTCCGGCTGAACATCACCGGCCCCGGCAGCTACACCTACAACGACACGATGGGTACCGTCACCGCGCTCAACCACGGTCAGACCGCGCAGTTGAACTTCTCGCCGGCCTGGCACATTCCGAACGTGGACGGCATCTACGACATCAACGTCTGGACCGAGGCCGCCGGCGAGAAATGGGCGGCCGACGATACCATGACCTACGAACTGAGCTGCGCGAAGTGGATACAGTACCATACCGATGCCAACATGCACTGGCTCACCTGGGCGGCCCCGGAGCGGGCCGTGAAGTTCAACCCGGCCGACTTCTCGGTTGCCTACCCGGTCGGCGTATCGCGCGTGCGGGCCGACTTCTACTGGCACACTTCGTATCCATGGCCCGATAGTTCGTTCATTTTCCGGATCTACGGTGACGACGGCGTGACGCAGCTCTGGGAAAGCGAGACGCTGGAAGCGCCGCCCGGCACCCCGGGTCCGTACCGGTCAACCGACGTATCACCGATGCTCGTCATCCCGTCCGGCAGCTTCTACGTCGCGGTTGCGCCGATCAGCTCAACCGGCCATCCGTCAAGCTGCGCCGACAGCTCGCTCGTCGGCGGTCACAGCTTCTATGGCGACGCGCTCCAGGGCTGGACAATGTGGAGTCCGGGCGCCGGTCTACACGGTGATTTCTTCATCTCGGCCGCGGTGAAGGGGAACGTCGGTGTCGAGGAAGGATTCGAGCCGGAGCTTGCCGGCCCGAGCCTGAAGATCACCAACTCCCCGAACCCGGTCACCGACCAGGTTACGCTCAGGTGGCAGGTACCGACCAGCATGCCGGTGTCGGTCAGTCTCTACGATGCCACCGGACGGCTCGTGCGGACCCTGTACACCGCGAACGACCGGGCGAGAGTGGGTACGCTGACCATGGATGCCAAGTCACTGTCCGCCGGGATTTACCTCGTGCGGCTGGAGACGGCCAACGGTTCGGCCACCCGCAAGCTCGTAATCGACAGATAGCTACAGACTGAACGATAACGGGGCGGGTTCTCCGCCCCGTTCCGTTTCTTGCCTTTGGCTGACGTGTCCCCAGAACCGAGATTGATGGCCGCGAAGACACGAAAAGGGAGTGAAACGGGAATGTAACATTCCGGGCCCTTTCGTTTCGTGTCTTTCGTGCCTTCGTGGCTCCAATGTCGATTCAAGGGTGTCCTCAGAACTTGACCCTGTCATGTCCCCGCAGATACTTCTCTGATGCGCGCCCGTCGCCAATCGCCCGTCGCCAACCGACAGTCAGCACTCATCTGGTTCCTGGTCATTGCCGGCGTCGCATTCGTGCTCCGGCTGGTTCACATCCTGCAGTTGCGGCACAACGACCCGCTTTTCCTCTCACCCCAGATGGATGCGCTCTACCACCACGAATGGGCGCTCGCCATTGCTGCGGGCAGGCAGTTCATCGCCGACGCCTATTTCCGGGCGCCGCTCTATCCTTACTTCCTTGGCCTTTTGTATAAGGTCTTCGGCTCGAACCTGCTGGTGGTGAAGATAATCCAGTCGCTCATCGGCAGCGCCGGCTGCGGCCTTGTGTACGTGCTGGCGCGGCAGCTCCTCGGGAAGCACCAAGCCTCCAAGCCCCAGGCGGCCACAAGCCACAAGCCCGGGCGCGACGACGCGGCTCATCTTCGTGTCTCCGTGTCTCCGCGTCCTCTCTCAGTCGAGGTCGTCGCCGGTCTTGTCATGGCCGCTTACCCGCTTGCCATCTGGTACGATGCCGAGCTGCTGCTCGAGGGCCTGCTGACATTCGTAGTCCTGCTTGGCTTCGTGCTCCTGATGCGCAGCCGGGACTCCGACCGGCAGTGGTGGCTGCCCGGTCTCGTGTTCGGCCTCGCCGCCATTATCCGGCCGAACGTGCTCGCGTTTCTTGCGGTGCTGCCCATATGGCTGCTGTTTGATCGTCGGACCAGTCCGACCGGTCAGACGGGTCGGGCGTTTCTGCTCCGGCTCGCGCAGCTCTGGGGCGCGGCCGCGCTAGTTATCCTCCCGGTCACCATTCGCAACTTCGCAGTGAGCAAGACATTCGTTCCGATTGCGTGGCAGGCCGGCACGAACTTCGTCATCGGCAACAACCCCGCATCGGACGGCGTCAGCGCGATTGTGCCCGGAACCCGGGGCAGTTGGTGGGGCGGTTACGACGACGTGAAGCGGCTGGCCGAGGAGGCTGAGGGCAGGCCGCTCAAAGGCGCCGAGATTGACCGGTACTGGATGGCCCAGGGCCTTGACTTCTGGCGCAAACAACCGGGCAAGGCGCTCGGTCTGCTCCTGCACAAGACCTTTCTCTGGTTCGCGGGCTTCGAGGTCGGCAACGAAACCGACCTCTACGCGGTCAAGCGCCACTCCTTCATCAACTACCTCTTCTTCAATACCCGGTTCCTCAAGTTCCCGTTCGGGATACTCCTGCCCCTGGCGCTCGCTGGCGTCTGGCTCCTACGTCGCGAGTGGCGCCGGTTCCTGCCGGTGTACCTCTTCATCGGCGCCTACTCGCTCTCGTTCATCTTCTTCTTTGTGACCTCGCGCTACCGCACGCCGATGGTGCCGCTGGTGGCAATCCTTGCGGCGATCGGACTTATAGGTCTTGTTCGACCTATGCAAAGGGACATGACCGAATTGCGCTCGGGCAATTCGGATCGTGTCCCAAGGATACGTCGCGGCGTGGCCCTGGCTATCGCCGTGGTCTCATTCCTCCTCCTCAATGCCAACGTCGGCGTGGCCGGCCGTGTCTCCAGCCCGGACCAGAGCCACTTTGCGGCGGCGCTGGGCCTGCACCAGCAGGGGAGAGACAACGAAGCGCTGAGAGAACTCAGGATAGCGCTGCAGCACGACTCGGCTACCAATGTGCTGTCGTTTGAGGCGACGCTGCTCCAGCGGATGGGCGATGTCGCCGGCGCCGAACGTTCGGCCCGGGCTGCGGTGCGACTCCGTCCGAACGACGCCGACGGCTGGGGAACGCTCGGCTACGTCTTCGCGACGACCAACCGGCTCGACTCGGCCGCGCACTACTACGATGTCGCGCTCCAGGTCGACCCCTATTCGCTGCAGGCCTGGATAAACCGCGGCAACGTTGCCCTCAACCTGCGGAAGTTCGAGGAGGCGCGCCACTACTACGAAGGCGCGCTCAAGGTACGGCCGACGTACGCCGAGGCGATATTCTACCTCGGGCTCTGCGACTACAACGAAGGCAAAGTCGCCGAGGGCCGGGCCAAATGGCAGCAGGCCCTCCAACTCGACCCCACCTTCACGCGGGCCAAACAGGCGCTGGAACAACTGAAGTAGCGCCCCACGCACACAGGCGTCAGGACGCCGCGTCAGCCGCAGCAGCTGAATTGACCTCGGCGGCAGCGATACATATAATCACTCAGGAGTCAACCCAGTGACCATAGAGTGGAACGAAGAGAAGGCTCGCGAGAATGTCCGGAAGCACGGCGTCACCTTCCATGAGGCGGCGAGTGTATTCGGCGACCCGTTGGCCATGACCTTTGCGGACCCGGAACACTCGACCACCGAACAACGGCACCTGACATTCGGCATGACTCGTTTCGGCCACTTCTTCGTCGTTTCGCATGCTGACTATGGTGAACGGGTCAGGATAATCAGCGCGCGCACCATGACGCGCTCGGAGAAAAGGATATATGAAGAAAGCTAAAGAAGATGAGATTCGTCCTGAATACCGACGTGATGAACTCGGCCCGGGCGTAAGGGGCAAGTACCTTGAGGCGTACAGGTCAGGTAACAACTTGGTGCTGCTCAGCCCGGACGTTGCCGAAGTATTCCCGACCGATGATTCAGTGAACGAGGCCCTGCGTGCCTTCGTCCGCGCCGCGCGGAGAAGCACGTCTGGGACGAAGCGACCGCGCAGACGCGTGCCGGCCAATCGGCGGTAGCTTGACAGTCCGGCCGTATTCAGCTTGAGCATGCGCAAGCCCGACCGGCCCAGACTCAACCGGCTGCTTGAACCCAGACTGCAGCGGCAGCGCTGCCGCCTTTCCGGGCAAACGGTGATTCCGGCCGTGGCTTGACAGCTCCGGCCACCGGCCTAGACTGATGGCAGAAGGACACATGCGCCTGACCAATCATGGCAAAAGCGTCAGAGCAGCCCTTATCGGGCTGCTCGTGGTCGCTGCCATTTCGCTGGCAGCAGGGTCGGGAAGGAAACCGGCGAAGGAACAGGGGACCGAGGTCACATTTCGTCGCATCTCGGGGACTGAGGTGAAGGCCATCCTCGATAAGTTCCCCGAGATGGTGCCGAGCTATCTGGCCTCGTCCAGGAATGACACGAACGACCTTGCGGATACATACGGGTTCGTCGAAGTCATGACAGCACCGCTGGCTCGAGTCTTCCCGACCGCCCGGTTCTACATAGGTCACGATTTCACTACAGCTACGAATCCCTACCTGATGGCGATCTCCGACGGCAAGCGATACATGATGCCGTACGGGTTCAATCACCTGCTCTTTGACTTCGGCCTGAATGTCACGGACAAGAACATCGTGGAGCTGGCAGAAGCTCTGGCCATCGTGGCAATTGGTAGTGAGCGAGGCTCATTTCCCGAACTCGCCTTTCTGGGCGCGACGACGAAGAAGATGGACCCGGAACGTTCAACTGATGCCGCCAAACTGAAGGTGAAGATTGGCGCTCAGAAAGAGGAGTGGCACTCTTACGTCTGGCGGAATCAGTTCTATGGGGCTACGAGCATCAATGAAAAGGGACTTATCAAGGACTACCATATCTCGGAAGCCAGATCTCCTGCGGGTCGATGGCAACTGAATCCGACGCCGGACACGGCCATCGACACTTTTCCCACGCGCGGCGATGCATCAGCGGAGCGCGACTCGTCGGGGATCGTCGTTGCGCCGGCGGCTGAATCGGCGGAAGGACGAGAGGTCATTGTTTCCCTGCAGCGGTTATCGTCGAGCGAGGTGATGACTATCTTCGATAAGTACCCTGAGAC
>Ga0209610_1000526_pt1 | contig 20119 bp, 25 predicted proteins | sample LakKivw275mmetaG_FD_184137 | JGI IMG/M metagenome (GOLD analysis project Ga0209610, IMG submission 184137) | Anoxic lake water microbial communities from Lake Kivu, Rwanda to study Microbial Dark Matter (Phase II) - Lake Kivu water 275m metaG... | ecosystem: Environmental > Aquatic > Freshwater...
ACATTCCCAGAATACCCGTGCCAATGTACTCGATCGCAATGGCCGCCACCAGGATACCCACCACGCGGCTCAAGACCTCCGCACCCACCTTGCCCATGAGCTCGTACAGCCGCATTGCTTGGCCCAAGAAGAGTCGCGTAACAATGATCGCGGTGAAGATGGCAAAGAGGACGACCACCGTGCCTGACGACTGGATGATCACCATCACCGCGGTGATCGCGCCGGGCCCGGCGAGCATCGGCGTGCCGATCGGCACGGCACCCACTCCGGCTTCAGGTTCACCAATGAGACAGCATTGATGCTCGCCCCGCAGCAGGTCAAAGGAGATGAGCAGTAAGAGGAGACCACCGGCGATCATGAAGCTGTTCAGGCTGATGCCGAGGACCGCGAGGATAAACGTGCCGATAAAGGCGAAGAGGAGCAGGAGAATCGTGGCCACGATCACCGCATGGTTCAGTTCCCTCAGCCGCTCAGCCTCCCGCATCCCGCGCGTGACGGCAATGAACACCGGGATACTGCCCGGTGGGTCCATCACGACGAAGAGAATGATAAAGGCTTTCAGCAGTGACAACCCGAAACTCAGCGTGAACTCCATACTTCTTTATGTATGACTCGTGAAGGTGTAAAAAGATAGTGAACGGTGATGCAGCGGGAGGAGATCTGGACTGAGAAGTACCGGCCGAGGAGGTTGGAAGAAGTCGGTGGTCAGACCGCGATCATCAAGAATCTCCAATCGTACGTCACGCGAGGTAACTTACCGCACCTCATCTTCTCCGGACCAGCGGGCGTCGGCAAAACGGCAGCCGCAGTCGCTTTGGCGCGTGAGCTCTACGGCGAGACTTGGTCGGAGAACTTCATCGAGTTGAATGCGAGCGACGAACGCGGGATCGAGGTGGTCCGGAACAATATCAAGAACTTCGCACGCACCATTCCGATCGGCACAGCATCCTTTAAGATCATCTTCCTCGACGAGGCCGACGCCTTGACTGACGCAGCGCAGTCCGCACTGCGGCGGACGATGGAGCGCTACGCCGCTACCTGCCGGTTCATCTTCAGCTGTAACTACTCCTCGAAGATTATCGAGCCGATACAATCTCGCTGCGCCGTCTATCGGTTCAAAGCGCTGCCGTACGACGCGATCACTTCCCGGATACGCTACATCGCGGCACAGGAGGGCTTGGCAATCTCCGAAGAGGCACTCCGCGCGATCAACTACGTCGCGATGGGCGACATGCGCCGCGCAATCAACGCGCTGCAGAGCGTGGCAGTGCTCAGCAGCGAGATCAACCCGGAGCGGATCTACGAGCTCACGGCCACCGCGAGACCCGAGCTGGTCCAGGAGCTGATCAATCGTGCCCTCGCTGGCCAGTTCTTCGACGCGCTCGAGCTCCTGGACGCTCTACTGGACAAAGGGATCTCCGGTGATGAGATCCTGGCTCAGATGCATCGGCTCACGATCACCATGGATATCCCCGTCCGGAAGAAGGTCGAATTGATGGATCGCATCGGTGAGGCAGACTACCGGATCACGGAGGGCGCGAATGAGCGAATCCAGCTCGACGCGCTCATCGCCGCGCTCTGTCTCGCCGCCGGAGAGGCATAATCGCCATCGCGTCCGCTCCTCGTCACGATTGGCCTATTAATTTATTATACAATAAATTCATCGATGTTATACAAGTAGTGATTATAATAACTTGTACTGCCTATAACTTACTGGTGCCGGTCCATCGCCGTGCACGATGTGCAGACCGGACAGTAACTGAGTGATGCGAAGAGGAGCTAAATTCGGAACCTTCGTACTGGCACTGGTTCTGGTAGTGGCCGCGGTAGTCATCATTCTATCTTCTGCGGCCTCCGCATCGTTCATCAACCGGACCTTTACACCCGCTGGCGGACCTTGACGTACTCCGGTAGCTTTGCAGATAAGCCCAAGCAAGAGCCCGCAACGAGTATCCTCACCGTCTACGGTGGCGAAAAGATCATCTTCCTGAGCAGCTTGAACGGCTCGGTTCCCGTGGTCGTTACCGGCCCGTACACGAAGGAAGGCGAGAAGTATTCGGGCGAGCCGTTCAAGAAGGAGTCGCTCGAGCCCGGCAAGGCATGGGATTCAGAAGGGAAGTCCAAGGAAGGGTACTTCGAGATCGCTGATCAGTTCAACGCAGGCGGCTGGTTCGAGATGATCAAGCATTCGTTCACGGTCGAAGTGGTGGGGAAGCGGAAGAAGGTGCAGGAGGGTAAAGGCTTCCACATCCAAGTACGGGAGAACGAGAAGGACGGGGGTGTGATGAAGCTGAGCATTGAGGATGACGACGGCTACTCGATCACGAACTGCGCGGGAACTGACATCTATGAACTTACCATCGGGTATGATAACAACGGCTTCACCGACCTCCCCGCGGAGACCGCGCGTGGCATAGCAGTAGATGCGGATCAGACGCTCAGCTTCGATACCGCGGAACTGGACATGACGAAGGGCAAGTACACAATCATCCTGGAGGATAGCGCGACCGGATCGGAGGCCACGGCGGTGATCAACGTGGAAGAGCGGTTTCTGGACGTGTCCTGTGACAAAGAGGTCGTTAAGGGCGATGAGATCGTGGTGCTCATCGCGAGCTCATTCTACGGGGAAGAAGCTCGTCTCACGGTTGCGGGCCTCCCGGAGGGAGAAGATACAACCACGGTTATGCTCGACGACGAGGGTAAGAAGAAAGTGCGCATCGCCCACCGATGGCCTCCCGTTCGGGCTACAGAGTATCACGGTCACCGCCGGCGACCTCCAAGAGACGGTGTATATCACGACCACCAGAAGCGCGGTCAGCCTTACTGTACCGGAAACCGCCACGGTCGGCGATCTCGTGCCCTTGCAAGGACGATCAGACGCGGGCAATAGTGCGGTTATTCTGATTGACGATACCGCTAAAGCCATTATCCAGCTCACGGCGGAGCGATTCAACTGGGACTGGGATACGACTGCAGAACTTGACGGCTACCGGGTCATCGAGGTGTTTATCCTCGCTGAGGGCGCTTCGCCTTCTTTGAGCCTCGGTGAGCAGGTCAGTGAGTCCTGGCAGAAAGAGCAGGGCGTGGATGCTTCGGCGAGCATATTCCTGCTCCCGCCCTCCTTTAGCTTCACCGCACCGAGCAGCATCGCGGAGGGCGACGAGGTGGTACTTACCGGCAGCGCTAGCGGGACTGATCAGGTCTATCTGATCGTTATCGATGACCGCGGCGACACGGTCTTTCCACCTGCAAGCATCGCAGAAGCCACCCCGGTCCACGCGGGAACGTGGGAGGAGCGGATTCATGATCTCAAGCCGGGCAGTTACCTGGTCATCGCGCTCCATAAAGGCATGGACGGGAGTACCTACGCGATCTGGGATGGTGCATGGGCTGCTGGCGGCACTGGTAAGACACAGACACAGCGCCGTGAAATCCTGGTGCATGCACTCGCCGCACCGGGTAGTGATGATCTTGTCGAGCTCGCCTTGGTTCGAGTCTCATCACCCTACGCCCGGTTGAACCTACCCGAGCGGGCGGCACCGGACGAAGAGCTCATCATAACGGCTGAGACGAACCTGAAAGCGGGTGAGAAGGCGACAGTTTCGCTCCTGAGCGAGCCAGGCACCATCATCACGATGGTCACGACGCGTGTGGAGAAGGGAGCATCCAGGCGAGCTTGAATACCAGCGGGCTTCAAAACTATACCGTACGCGTGGAGATCGGTGGGCGCGCATCCGATGAGGCCGAGCTACGCCTTGTCGTGCCGGGAGAGCGCGGAGGAGAAGAAGAGGAAGCGGTGCCGCAGCAGGGATCCGCTGCAGAGCTCTCGGCAGGCGCGGAGAGTGTCGAGAAGCGAGCAGAGGAGCGCGCTATGGTATCCGCTAACGTGTCACCGAATGCGACCGAGGAGAGTCAGGAGCAGGAACGGACACTGAAAATGCCACGGGCACGGTACGATCTGCTATTTGCACTTGTTCTGGGCGGGGCCATCCGTCGTCTGAAGTGCAGCTCCCGGTGATCACCCCATCGGCCGGTTTTACCCCGTATGACGCAACGCCGTGAGCACTGCCTGCTCCATCACCGCAATCGGCGGCTCTCGGTTCGTCCAGAGTTTGAATGCGGCTGCACCCTGATAGACGAGCATCTTGACTCCCGTGATGCACGTCTTCACGTCCGCACGACGCGCCTCTTGCAGCAACTTCGTCTCGAGCGGGTTGTACACGATATCGAAGACCACAAGATCCGGCCGCATCAGCTCCGCGGTCACCAGCGTCTCATCCACCCGAGGATGCATGCCGACCGAGGTGGCATTGATCAGGATATCGGCAGCCGCGAGCTTCATCACGAGCTCACTGCCGAGCCCGATAGCCACCGCATTCGTGAGTCGCTGTGCGAGCTCTTCGGCACGCGTTCGAGTCCGGTCGGCAATCGTGACGCTCGCGCCCTCCGCATCGAGGTAAAACGCTATGGCTTTCGCTGCACCGCCCGCACCGAGTATGAGCACCGTTGTGCCGGCTAGATCTCCCGCTACTTCCCGTAGCACCTGCAGCGAGCCGCGCCCATCGGTGTTATACCCTACGGGCCCGCCGGTCGTGAACGCAACGGTATTGACCGCGCCGATCTGCTTCGCGAGCTGATCGGCCTTGACGTAGTGGAGCGCAGCCTCTTTCAGCGGGATCGTCAGGTTCAGCCCCCCGAAGCCGAGACTCGCCGCGCCACGGATCGCATCACCCAGCTGCTCCCGGGAGACGCGAAAGGCAAGATAGAGCGCATCCATGCCGAGGCTCGCAAAGGCCGCAGTATGCATCACCGGCGAGAGGCTGTGCGCTACCGGATCGCCGAGCACACCGTATAGTTTCCTCACTCCTATCCCCAAAACAAAGTATCATCGTGCAAAATAAAAAACCTTAAATAGTGAGTAGATATAGTAAAAGCGGGTTAAAATGGAGGGAATAAAGGCGATTTTAATTAGTGGGAGGACAATGATACAGGGTCAAAACTTGGACAGCAAGCTATCCGAAGACTTCAATGAGGTCGCGGTGGTCTGCGAGTTGCATGTGCAAGATATGGCCTCATTAGGCGTTGCGCCCGGTGAACCAGTCAAGGTGACCACCGCGTTCGGCAGCGTGGTGGTGAAGGCAAAGCAGGACGAGGGCAATCCTGTGGGCATGGTATTTATTCCCATGGGGCCCTGGGCGAATGCATTAGTGAGCGGGAACACCCACGGTGCTGGCATGCCCTCGTATAAAGGCATCGCAGCAACGGTCGAGAAGACGACGGGACCAGTGCTGTCGGTAAAGGAACTGATGCGGACGTATATGGGCTAAGGGAGGATGAAAGAGGATGGCAGAAGTAACTGATGTGGTATGTTCCTTGTGTGGATGTGTCTGCGATGATATCGTCGTGGAAGTGGAGAATAACGCGGTTACCAAGGTGAAACGGGGTGCGTGCTCGGTCGGTAAGGCTAAGTTGCTGGGCCACCACCGGATCAAGGCGCCCATGATGCGGGTGAACGGCGAGCTCAAGGAGATCTCATACGACGACGCGATCAAGAAAGCGGCTGAGATCCTCGCTCATGCGCGGAGACCGCTCCTCTACGGCTGGAGCTCCACGGTCTGCGAGGCGGACCGTGTGGGCGTCGAGCTTGCAGAGTACCTCGGCGGCGTGGTGGATAATACCGCGACGGTCTGTCACGGGCCTTCTGTCTTAGCGATACAGGATGTGGGACTGCCTAGCTGCACGCTGGGCCAGATCAAGAACCGCGCGGACATCATCATCTACTGGGGCTCGAACCCGACCGCGGCGCACGCAAATCACATGAAGCGCTACTCGTACATCTCCAAAGGGTTCTGGACGGCCGAAGGGAAGAAGGATAAGAAGATGGTCGTCGTGGATGTCCGGGAGACGAAGACGTCGAAGATGGCTGACGTGTTTGTGCAGGTGAAGCCCGGCGGCGATTATCCGGTCTTTTCCGCGTTGCGCGCGATTCTGCGCGGCCAGGCCGAGATCATTCCGGACGAAGTGGGTGGTGTGCCGAAGGCGAAGCTCCTTGAGGTGGCGGAGATGATGAAGAAGGCGAAATTCGGGATCATCTTCTTCGGCATGGGCGTGACACACTCCCGCGGCAGGCAGAATAACATCGTCAACGCGATCCAGCTCACCCGCGCAGCGCACCTGTACGGGAAATGGAGCATTATGCCGATGCGCGGCCATTACAACGTGACGGGCTTCAACCAGGTCTGCACATGGCAGACGGGATTCCCCTACTCCGTGGACTTCTCCCGGGGCTACGCGTGGTATAATCCCGGCGAGACCTCTTCGACTGATCTGCTGGCGCGTGGCGAGGCTGATGCCGCCTTGATCATCGCCTCTGACCCCGGTGCGCACTTCCCGGGCGAGGCGCTCCGGCACCTTGCGAAGATCCCGACGGTCATGATCGACCCCTTCCCGAACCCCACGATGGAATTCGCCGACGTGGTCATTCCCGTGGCGATCAGCGGGATCGAATGCGAAGGGGGCGTCTATCGGATGGATAACGTGCCGCTGCGACTGCGTAAGGTCATAGATACCGACTACTATATACCGGACGAGAAGATTGTGGAGCGGATCTTCGATGAGGTGCGTGCAATCAAAGCGAAGGAAGGAGGAGTGTAAAGGAGGGACCTGAAATGACCGAAGAACTGCTGATTAAGAACGCGGTAGTCTATGATCCTATAAATGGTGTTCGTGGCGAGCGAAAGGATATCTGTATTCGCGATGGCAAGATCGTGGCATCGGTACGGAATCCGAAAGTGATTGATGCTGGTGGCCGGGTGGTGATGCCAGGCGGCGTGGATGTGCACGCGCACATCGCAGGTGGTAAAGTGAATTCAGGCCGGCTGATGCGACCGGAAGACGGTCGGAAAGGGCGCGAGCCGAAGACGAAAGTCTGCCGGGCACAGTCCGGGTATTCGGTTCCCAACACCTTCACGACGGGCTACCGGTACGCGAAGATGGGTTACACCTTCGTGATGGAGCCGGCGATGCCACCGCTCCTGGCTCGGCACACGCACGAGGAGCTCATTGATACCCCCATACTGGACAACGCGGCACTCCCGCTCATCGATAACAACTGGATGACCTTCGATTACGTGAAGAGCGGCGACATCGACCTGCTGGCGGCGTACATCGCCTGGATGATCAAAGCGACGAAGGGCTACGGCGTGAAGATCGTCAACCCGGGCGGTACCGAGGCGTGGGGCTGGGGGAAGAACTGTGATCTGCATGATCCCGTGCCCACCTTCGACATTACACCCGCGGACATTGTGAAAGCGCTCGCGCTGGCAAATGAGAAGTTCGCCATGCCACATAGCATTCACGTGCACACCAACATGCTCGGCCATCCGGGTAACTTCGAGACGACGCTCGCCACCCTTGATCTCGTCAAAGGGATCAAGTCAGTAAAGAACCGGCCCGTGCTCCACTGCACGCACACGCAATTCCATTCCTACGGCGGGACGAGCTGGAAGGACTTCGAGTCGAAGGCGAATGCGATCGCGAACTACGTGAACAATAACAATCATGTGAGCATCGACATCGGTCAGATCATTCTCGGTGACACCACCACCATGACCGCGGACGGCCCGATGGAGTACAGCCTCTACCAGATAACGGGCCGGAAGTGGACGAACTGTGACGTCGAGCTCGAGACCGGCTCGGGCATCACCCCGTTCCTCTACTCGGGCAAGGTGGGAGTGCACACGATCCAGTGGACCATTGGTCAGGAGCTTGCGCTGCTCATCAAGGATCCATGGAAGCTCGCGCTCACCACGGACCATCCGAATGCGGGCCCGTTCATCGGCTATCCGATCGTGATCTCCACGCTCATGAGCAAGAAGCGGCGGGACGAGATCGCGAAGGAAGTGAGTCCCGCGATCTATGACAAGTCCTCGCTGCCTTCGATCGATCGAGAGCTCGATTTCTATGAGGTCGCGATCATCACGCGTGGCGCGACGGCGAAGATCCTCGGGCTGCAGGAGCATGGCAAAGGACATCTCGGCCTCGGCGCGGACGCGGACATCGCGATCTACGATCTCTCGCCGGAGGAGCGTGATGCGGGCAAGATCCAGCGTGCATTCCTGAACACGAAGTACACCATCAAGGGCGGCCAGGTCGTGGTCAAGGATGGCGAGGTCGTCGCGGCACCAGCGGGCAAGACCTTCTTCGTCACGCCGGAATGTGACCAGAAGCTGATGGACGAGATGCTCGTGAACCTGAAGCAGAAGTTCGAGAACTACTACTCGGTCACCTACAATAACTACGCGGTCCAGGACGTCTATCTGCCGCATCCGTACGAGATCAAAGCGCCGATGGTGGCGTAAAGAACGGGAGGACGAGAAGATGCAAACGATAACCTTGAGGTTGAAGGACGCGGTGATGAGTGGCATAGCCAAGGTACCGGTCGCAGTGGATGCGTTAACCCCGGATAAGCTCGTTGGGAAGTCTGTGGAGCAGATCAAAGCGGTACAGGTCTGGTGGGGTAACAGCCAGGAGAAGGCCGGCAATCTCTTCGAGATTACGGTAGAGGGCGCGGCGGCGAGTGCGAACGAGGTAAAACTCCTCTTCGAGGGCAAGTTGAATCGCGTGAAGTACATCGGTAGCGGCATGAAAGCGGGCGAGATCGAGGCACGGGGCGATGTGGACATGCATTGCGGCGCGGAGATGGAAGGCGGGCGTGTCGTGGTCAAGGGCAATGCGAACTGCTGGGCCGGGCGTGAAATGCGCGGCGGCGAACTGGTGATCGAGGGCGACGCGGCCGACAACCTCTGCGCGATGTACCGAGGCGAGATGAAGGGCATGACCGGTGGCAAGGTGACGGTCTACGGCGATACCGGTGAGTGTGTCGCCCAGTACATGGCAGGCGGCGAGCTCCTGATCAAGGGTAACGTGGACATCCTCTGCGGCTTGAGCATGAGCGGGGGCAAGATCACCATTGAAGGCAACGCGACCCTTCCGGGAGCGGACATGATCGGTGGCGAGATCATCGTGAAGGGCAAGATGCTCGAGATGATGCCCTCCTTCAAGTTCATCGAGACCGCCACCATCGACGGCGCAGCATACAAGAAGTACCTCGGCGATTTCGCGATGGGCGAGAAGAAAGCAAAAGGCACCATCTACGTCAGGTGAAGTGAATGTACTGAAGTGAGGTGACGTTTTTTTTGTTCACCTCCTTTTTTCTTCTCTTTCTGGTTATTTCCCTGCCCCCTTAGAGCAGCTCATCCTGCCCGCGTCTCTTCGCGGTATGCCCAATACGAATACACAATCGTATACACGGCAACGCCGAGCACGGGCACGAGGATAAAGAGGTACGCGTACTCCCGGAAGAACGCGCCGAGGACTGCAATGACGCCCGCGAGCTTGAACAACGTCGCGCCGCGTTGATGCGTCTTCTCCCATACCGTATCGCTACTTAACGTCCACGGTGTCCGGATCCCGATGAACCAGTTCCGTTTCGCCTGCGCGAGCAGGATGCCGATATAGTAGAACATGAGGCCACAGCCGAGGGGCATCGTTACGTTCGGACTGATCTCGATACCGCTATTCCACAGGATGACCTGCAGGTGCACCAGCAGCATGAACAAGCAGAAGACAACGATGAAGCCGTCGTAATACGCCCGAAATGCCGCGATGTTCGCGCGCAACGGATCGATACGCGGGATGGCCATGAAGAGGAATACGAGCCCCAGGAGCAGAATCGGGAGGAAGAACAGGCCCCAGAAGGTCGGCATGTACCCGTCAACCTCGCCGCGCGCATTCCAGTGCGAGGCCATCTGCTCCGGCATCTGCGGATAGACCGCACTACTGAGCACGAAGGCGAGCAGCACGATCGCCCAGATGAGCAGTCCGCTCGTTCGCATGCTCTCACTCATGGTCGCTGGCGTATATAACCTTCTCGAGCCCGTTCTGGTGCGAATGTTATTTATATCTAACATAATGTTAGAAATAGGTAATGATAATGGCAGACGTACGTAGTGGGGAAAAAAAGGGCGATGAAGATGGAAGGAAGCGAGAACGCTAGTAATTGTGGCACAGCCACTTGGCACGATGCTGTTCAGTTTGGTGCGTTCGATGCAGGTAGTTCGCTGGTGCTCCAGCCGGAAGTGCGATGTGAAATAGGGAGGAGGTGAAAAGATGAACCGAAAGCAGTACGCGTGGTGCGGGATCGTACTGACCGTGATGGTCGGGGCGGCGGTCGGCTGGTCGGTAACCACAGGGAATTATGTACTCCCTGTAGTGGCCGTGATTGCCGGGCTAGTCCTGAAGATCCTCTGCAAGAGGCGGGTAACCGAGGTGCTGGAGGACGAGCTGGTCTACCGGTTAGCTGAGAAGGCGTCGTATAGCGCTCTCCGGGTTGGCTTGCTCGTGTTCGCCGTGATCGCGGCCGTGCTCGTCGCGTTGAGCAGAAACGGCCCTGAGGCGTTCGAGCTGAGTGGGCTCACGCTGGCATTCGCCGTGTGCGCGTTGCTCATCCTGCAGCTGAGCTTCTACGCGTACCACAGCGCGAAAGGGCTGGATCACTAGTGCGCCATGAGGACACGGATCAAGGAATTCCGGGCACGGTACAATCTGACCCAGGAGGAGCTCGCGAAGCTGGTGGGCGTGCGGCGAGAGACCATTCTCTTTCTGGAGAAGGGGAAATACAATCCCTCGCTCAAACTAGCCCATCAGATCGCGAGGGTGCTGCAGACGACGATCGAGGAGCTCTTCATCTTCGATGACCGGGATGCGAAGGAATGAACCTATCACCGCGCCCGTGCTCGCGTCGCTTTTGCTGAGATCCGCCTACGACATCGAGCAGCGCCTCTTCGCGCTATCCGTTCCCGCGGCCTACGATATCCTCGCGCCCACCACGATCTCCGGTCTGCGCGCCGAGTTCTACGCGCCCTCGCTCTCGATCGTCTTGCACTGGAACGCGCATGATCCGAGCGAGGTGGATCACTACGAAGTCCACCGCAGCACCACGCCCAGCTTCACGCCTTCCGCCGCGACGCTCGTGGGCCGGCCAGCAACCAACTCCTTCCGCAATCGCGACCTCATCGAGGATGCCATCTATTACTTCAAGATCTGCACGGTCGATCGCAAGGGCAACAAGGGCAGCTTCTCCACCGAAATCAGCGCAACAGCATCAGGGCCTTAAGCAGGCATACGCGAACCTTTTATTATGGTTTGGCATTCGAGGTGAAGAGCGGAAGATCTTCATTCCTCGGTAATGTAGCATCGGAAATCAAGGGCGCCGCTCTTCTAATGCTGATCTGAGTCGCTAACGCAATCGCTTCCGCCTCGCCTTTATGCAATTCACGCTCCAGCAATCTGACGAGCGACTCGTTAGACGGTGCAACTATCTCAATCCAAGACGAGGTATGCGCTTCCTTGATCTCCTGCGCGCCCGGTCTTCCCCCTCCCTCCTCTACCACCTCCCTCCAGACCGCGGGCGTAATGAAGATCTTATCATAAAACGCTTTCAAGAGCCCCAAGCGGCCAATTCCTGCAAGGTGAATCAGTGTGGACGAATCACTGATGGCTTCGGGCATACTCGAGATCCTCTGCCAGGTTCTCCTCGGTATAGTGCCGTGAGATCCCTCGCTCGCCCAAAAGCTCGTCAAACGCCCACCGGGACAACCCTGCAAGCCTGCTCGCCTCTCCCGAGGAGAGCACTCCGCGCTGATACAGTGCGAGAGCAAGCTCCTTCTGTAATTCAGCCGCCACTTCTTCCCGGGGTAGACGAAGCGCATCCACCACACTCTCCGGGAGCTTCACGACCAGCTTGAAAATTCCGCCCTCACGTACTGCATCACCCTTGGCCATTGCACGTATCACTCAGAAATACCTTTGGCATTATGCTTTAAAAAAGCGTGCGCTCGCCTCTCCTCCGCGAACACCCCCCTCACGTTGATTAGCGAGGGTTTCTAAATGTCCTCCAGCTCTCGGAAGAGGTCTTTCTTCGCTTCTTCTACCTCTTCCTCGCTCACGTCTCCACCCGGTATGCAGCCAAAAAGTGAAACTTTCCTTCCCGGTTGCTCCACCACATGCAGCAAATCACGCGTGAGATATTCGATTTCACGTCCTGGGTCACCAAGCCGTTTCAAGACCTCTGTTGTCTTCAAAGGTTGAGAGCTCATGGTCACTGCACTTCAGGCTCCTTCTATATCAACTGCTTCTTTGCCAACAAAAGCCCAAACCCGGACCGAGGCGAGCGCGGGAAAGCGCTGGTGCAGCACCAGTCCAATGAGACTGCCAATAACCACCGCCACGACGTTCACGTAGGTGCCCAGCATACACACTACCTCCTACTACTGCCGGGCAGTGGCGGATCGCGCGTACTCCGCGGCTTCGCGCATCAACACGATCGCTTGCCGCAGCCGGCCGAGCGCTTCGAACCCGTAGGAGAGCCGTAGCTGCCTTGTGCCCAGTTCAACGGGCTCGCCGCGCGGATGCACGCAATGCTCGCCCGGCACGTACAGCCCCCGCGGATTCCTGTCAGCCTCGGGCCCGTCGATCGCTGCATCGCCTGTTGTTCGCGCAAGGTACCGAAAGAAGTGCGAAGCTTCGGTCGTCGCAATGCGATCGAGCGTCAGGTAGTAATAGAAGCCCGCCCGGCCGCCGTTGCACGCCGTGATGAACTCGCCCAGATACTAAGTCAGCCACCCCTTGACCGCTTGCGCTTTCTCACGGTAGCCCTGGTTCACCCGCGCGATCTGCTCCAGCGCATGGTGGTCGAGGAGGTAACTGGCAACCTCCTGCGTGATGAGCGGTGCACTGAAGCCCACATCGCTTGTATTCTGGATGAGAGCACGCAGCAATGAGCTATCAGGACCCAGCATATAGCCGACCCGCAAGGCGGGCGCGAGTATCTTTGATACCGTGCCAAGCTCATAGACGAGCCCTTGTCTATCGTACAGTAACCCGGATTCTAACGGTGGGACCGTGGGGTCGTGGACCAGATGCTCGTACGCTGTATCAAAGAAGATCGGGATCTTCCTGCCCACCTCGGCTGACAGTTCCGTCACGAGCTGCACCAGCTCCGCTCTGCGGTCGTTCGCGAGGATCGTGCTCGTCGGATTGTTGATCGTTACGATATAGAAGAACGCGATCTCCCTTTTCCGCGTACCTAGTCGTTCGAGCTTCGAGCGCAGGAGGTCGGTCTGTATCCCCGCGTCGTCTTCCGGCACGGTAATGACCTCAAAGCCCTGCCGTTCCAGATAATTGCAGTAGATGTAGTACATGGGATCGGTGGTGATCACAATGCCGGGTTGCAGGACGTGCGCGATCCCTTCGAGCAGGCTCGTCGCGCCGTTCGGCCCGATAATCACCTCGTTCCGATCGATAATCTCGCGGGTGAGCCCGCCGATGCCGTGCTCCACGTAGAACCGCCTGATCGACTCGATCAGATTAGGTGAGCCACGAGACCCGCCATAGTTGAAGGGCATTCTGTATTTCGCTGGCTGAGCAAGCACCGCTTGCAGCGCCTCTACCAGGAGATCATAGGGGATCGTGCGTTCATTCACATACCCCACGCCCAGGTTGATGTCCTTCTCCGGCCGGAAGTCCGCGTCAAACGCTGCCATCATCCGGTTGATCGGTGAGGGGCTGCGTGAAGCCTCACCATACCCTGAGAGCGCGAACTCGGCAAGCACCATGGTATAGCATACCAACGGCACGAGGTGTAATAAAGCCCGGTTACGTTCGCATGGCGGGATAGCTTTACTATGCCCGGGCTTAGCTTTAATATACCCGGTCTTCAACCGATGAGGGGTGCTCAGCAGGTGCTCAGCGTCTATAATAGCCTATCGCGGAGAATTGAGCCGTTTGTCCCCCTAAAGGTGGGACACGTGAGGATGTTCACCTGCGGACCTTCAATCTATCAACGACCCCATATCGGGAACTACCGCACGTATCTCTTCCAGGACGTGCTCCTGCGTTACCTCGAGGTTTCGGGCTATACGGTGGTTCGCGGGTTGAACTTTACGGACATCGAAGAGAAGTCGATTCTCGAAGCGGCGAAACGCCGCATGGACGTCCTCGAGCTGACGAAGCGCTGTGAGCGAGCTTTCTGGCACGATTTCCAACGGCTGCAGATGAAAGCACCGGCCTATAATCCTCGATCCTCCACCTCCGTCGCTGAGGCCGTTCAGCTCATCCAGAAACTCCTGGCGCAGGGGCACGCCTACTGGCACGATGGGAACGTGTACTTCGATCCGCTGACCTTCGCGGGCTTCGGCAAGCTTGCACACCTGGACATGACCCGCTGGCCGCAGAAGCGAAGGCGCTTCCACAAGGATACCTACCCGGGCAATCGGTGGAACCGGGGCGATTTTATACTCTGGCACGGCTACAAGCCCGAAGATACAGTCTACTGGGATACCGTGATCGGCCGTGGGCGGCCCGCGTGGAACGTGCAGGATCCTGCGATGGTGCTCCAGACCATGGGCCTCACGCTCGACCTCTACTGTGGCGGTGAGGACAACCTCGTGCGACACCATGATTACAGCATAGCCGTTGCTGAATCGGTTACCGGGCAACCTCTGGCGCGGTTCTGGCTCCACGGCGCGCACCTGCTCGTTGCGGGTAAGAAGATGTCGAAGAGCATAGGGAACGTGATATATCTCGATGACCTCCTGACCGCGGGCTTTACGAGCGAAGAGATCCGGTTCTTCCTGATCTACGGCCATTACCGGGAGCGACTCAATTTCACTCCTGAGCGGCTCACGCACGCCGCGGCAAAACTGCGTGTGGCTCGTGAGCTGATCGATACTATCCGTGGTGTCGGAGGAAGTGTGAAGCGCAGTGAACCCGAGGTGGCGGACTTAGCCCGTCGGTTGATGCGCGAATTCGCGCTGTACATGGATGCCGATCTGGACGTGAAGGGCGCGTTCGAGGCGATCATTCGCACGCTTCACCAGCTCGCGCACCTGGCTACTGAGCACGGAATTACCGGCGCAGACGCGCAGAAGATGCTCGATTCTCTTGCCCAGGTGGACCAGGTGCTCCAGGTCTTTGGGCTCGCGTCATCGAGTTAAACGATGAGCCGCCGTTTCATCAGGTTCACGGCGAGCACGAACAAGATGAATGACACTACCACAATCCACACCAGGTGCAGCACGAGGTAGCTGCTCGGCTCCGCGAGCGTGAGCGAGCGTGTGATGCCCACGAGATGCGTGAGCGGCAGCGTGGCGAGCGCGAAATACTGCAGCGGCTGCGGCAGGAGCTCGAGCGGGAAGAAGGTGCCGCTGAAGAGGAACATCGGCGTGATGAAGAGGAATGAAGGATAGTTCAGGGCGTTGATGTTGGGTGTGATGGCGGTAAAGCACATGCCGATCGCCGCGAAGAGGAACCCGGCGAGGAATGAAAAAGGGATGATCAGCAGTGAGAGCGGCAGCTCGATCAAGCCAAAGGCCGCGATCACCGGGAGCATAATCGTGGCGTAAATGAGGCTCCTGGTCGCGCCCCAGAGCAGCTCGCCCGTAATTACCTCCTCGATGCTCAGCGGAGTGGCGATGATCGCGTCAAAGCTCTTCTGGTAGTACATCCGCACGTAGGAGCCGTAGGTGCACTCGAAGAAGGCGGAATTCATGATCGAGATCGAGATCAGGGCAGGCGCGATGAAGCGTGGATAGCTCATGCCCTCGACCACGTCGATGTACCTGCCCAGCCCGAAGCCGAGCGCGAAGAGGTAGAGGAGCGGCTCCAGGAACGGGGGGAAGAAATTTACTCGGTAGGTCTTCATGAAGACCGCTCTGTTCCGCGACCAGACCTTCCATACCCGGTTGCTCAGCCTCGGCAGCGTGAAATAGCCCATCCTTGTGCTCACTCCCGCAGTTTCTTACCCGTTAGCTTCAGGAAGACATCTTCGAGCGTGGCGGCACGCGCGGTGATCGTACCGAGCGCGCAGTCGTGAAGGAGCGAAGCAATTACCTCTTGCGGATTCGTCGTGTACACCTGCACCGTATCACCCCACACGTCATACTTCGCACCGCTTCGGGTCAAGCATGTGATGACCCCGGGATTGTGCTCCGCTTCCACGATGTCCGTGCCGATATACTCGCGGACCAGCGCGTCTGGCCCTCCCTCCACCAGGATCCGCCCATAGTCCATGATCACCAGGCGATCGCACAACCGGGCCGCTTCATCCATATAGTGCGTCGTGAAAACCACCGTAATCCCCTGCGACTTCAACGCTTTAATCTTGTCCCAGATGAGGTGGCGCGCCTGCGGATCCAGCCCGATCGTGGGCTCATCGAGGATCAACATGCGCGGGGTGTTGATCAGCGCTCGAGCGAGTAACAGCCGCCGCTTCATACCGCCCGAGAGCTGCTCAATCGGCTTGTCCTTCTTCTCACGCAGTTGCATGAAGTCTAGAAGCGTCATGATCGTGCTTTCCGCTCGTGCACGCGGGAGGTCGAAATAGTGCGAGTAGACCAGTAGATTCTCGAAGACCGTGAAGTCGGGGTCAAGATTGTTCTCCTGGGGCACCACGCCCAGCAGATGCTTGATCTCCCTCGAATGAGTCCCTACATCCATGCCGAAGACGGTGAGCGTTCCGCTCGTCTTGGGTGAGACGCACTGGATCATCTTCATCGTGGTCGTCTTCCCCGCGCCATTCGGGCCGAGGAACCCGAAGATCTCACCCTCAGCGATTGAAAAACTAATGGAATCCACTGCAGTGAACTCGCCAAATTGCTTCTTCAGGTCCTCTGCTACTATGACGGGGGCGATCGCAACCACCTACCCTCTGCTTCAAGCTCCAAGGAACGACCCGCAGGCGGGTAAGGAATAGAATGCCACGAGCTCATGAAAAGGCTTTGTTCCATCCGGGCATGCCCGTGCGGCTACTGTGGAGGAACTGAAGGAGCACGAGGAGGTTGCGGAGAATTTTGCTTCTTTACCACCGCCTGTTCGCTACCGTGACCTCACCACCCCTACTCGTTTGCAGAACTCCGCAATCGGACAGACGCTGCACTTCGGACTGATCGGGGTGCAGATCCGCTGTCCGTGCATCACGAGCAGGTGGTTGAACACGATCCAGTGTCGTTGCGGGAGGAGCGCACGCAATGCGAACTCAGTTTGCTCAGGCGTCTTCGTCTTCACGAACCCTAAACGGTTGGAGATGCGGTGCACGTGGGTATCTACGGCCACCCCGGGTTTGTTGAAGCCCATCGTGACCACGATGTTCGCGGTCTTGCGGCCCACGCCCTTCAACTTCAGGAGTTCTTCGAGCTCGTCGGGCACGTTTGATCCGTACGTATCGATCAGCACACGTGAGATCTCGCGGATCAGCGCCGCTTTCCGGTGGTAGAACCCCACCGGATAGATCAGCGTTTCGATCTCCTCGGTCGAGAGCTTCACGAGCTCCTCCGGCGTCCTTGCACGGGTGAATAGCCGCCTTGATGCCTCCGCTGTCACCTCGTCTTTCGTCCGCAGACTGAGGAGGCAGGAGATCAGGACTTTGAACGGGTCTCGCGTAGTAGAGACATCAGCCAGAGCCGATGAGTCGTTCACATACCAGTCCTTGAGGATCTGCACAATCCGGTCAATCTCACGCTCCGCCGCAGGCACTGTCGCTCACCGCCCCTTCTGTCTGCGCTGAGTGTTGTTGGTGCTGGTGCGTTAAATTGTTCTACGGCTCACTCTTTCAGCTCCAGGCCCGGACGGCAGCAACGGGGCTGTGCGATAGGAGGAGCAAGCATTTTTATCCTCGCAGGACTATCATACCCTACAGGGGGTGAGCAAGCAAGCATGGGAGAAGTTTACTCGTTACCGAAATTGCCCTACAGCTACAAAGCTCTGGCGCCCTTCATCTCCGAGGAGCAGCTGACGATTCATTACGAGAAGCACCACCAGGCGTACGTCAATGGCGCGAACGCGATCTGGGATAAGCTCGATAAGGCACGAAAAGAGGGCGCGGAGGTGGACCAAAAGGCGACCCTGAAGGAGCTCTCCTTCAATATCGGCGGCCACCTGCTCCATTCGCTCTTCTGGTCGAACATGGCGCCCGCGGGCAAGGGCGGCGGTGGCACACCCGGCGGTGCACTCGGCGACGCGATCACCAAGGAGTTCGGGAGCTTTGAGCGGTTCAAGAAGGAGTTCACGCAGGCCGCGGCGAGCGTGGAAGGCTCCGGCTGGGCGGCGTTAGCCTATGACCGGCAGACGAAGCGGCCGGTGATCATGCAGATCGAGAAGCATAATGTCAACGTGTATCCGACCGCCGCGATCCTGCTCGTTCTCGATGTCTGGGAGCACGCCTACTACCTCGATTACAAGAACCTGCGCCCGAAGTTCATTGAGGCGTTCTGGAGCATCGTGAACTGGGGCGAGGTCAGCAAACGGTTCGACGCCGCGGTAAGGTAAGTAGTGCTCGTGGCGTGTCATGGAGCTTGGAGTAAATTCAGACCGCTGAAGAGGTGCCATGCAACCTTCAGCGGTACACCATTTTTGCCAGTACATACTTCTCCGTTGCCCCTGAGGGCTACTCTAGAGATGCCGTCAGGATGATTTCATCTTCAGGTACTTCACCAGTGCCTCTAGTTCCTTGAGGGTATGGTCCAGTTTATCATAATCATCCTCGAGCTCCATGCCTCTCTTATACTCGAGGAAGAAGCGCACGAGCGTGATGACATCCCGGATGTCCGAATTGGTAATAACACTATCCTCGTCAATGCAGCAGAGCGAGGTCCAGTAGCTCCATGCCGCATTATCAAACCCATAGGGGTTCAGGATAGCATGCATGAGGAATCCAACGAGCCCGGGCGTCCACTGCCCTACGGGTACCCGCTCTTCCAGCTTCATGCGGCACTGGGTCGCGATAGCCATAATCTCACAATCATCCGGATCTTCACCTTCCCGCCCGATGAACACTCCTGGATATTCCGGTTTCAGCGCACTTTCCAGCTCCACGGGCAGCGCTGCACCCTCTTTCATCTTGACACCGAATTTCACGCTTTCCGCACTCACGAGCAGCGTGAACCAGCGGTAAGGTCTCGCCAGTCTCTTCAGCTGGGCCTCGAGCTTCACCCGCACGGCATTCAATTCCTCATGCGTGCTCGGCACCCTCTTGCCCTGTGGATAGAGCTTATACACCAACCAAAGGCTTCGCATGCTTCACTCCTAGCGGTGGGCTCACTTCCCACTCGCCATCTCAAGGATTATGCGTTCCATGAGCTGCTTCATCTCGGCCTCGAGGCGCGTTACCTCGCGCATCGCTCGGTCGCGCTGACGCTTCAAGTCGAGCCAGTCCTGATAGCTCGGCTGGGTCATCAGAGCAGTCAGCTGCGCCTCCTGGCGGTCCAGCTCCTTCAGCTGCCGGGTCAGCTCTTCACCACGCTTGCTGAGCAGCTCCTGCTTACCCGTGAGTCGTGCTAAACCCCGGGTGATCATGAGATCATAATCCGGATCTATCTCAGGATCGCGCTCCCGTTCGCACGTGCACTTCATCTCCGTTTTTTTCTCCTCGTGTGCGTCCCATTCTCGCTGAATCGTGTTTAATCTCGCCAGGATCGTGGAGCGCTCACGCAGGAACTGTGCTTTTCGTTCTTCGGCCCACTCCTCAGTCTCGCCGCTTCCAGGGCTGCTCATACTAATCAGATCTGCCTGCGCGGCATAAATAAGCGTTCAGCCACAGCTCTTCATAACTCTTCGAGCTCGATCTCATCCAGGCGCGCCACGCCCAGACCTGTCTCGTGCGCCAGCTTGAGGTGCGGCACGGAGAACGGCTCAAATCCGAGGATCTGCGCCCCTACTGCATCTGCAGCCACGGGATCTGCGGAAAAGAGCATCAACTCGTAACGCGTTACTTCGCCGCCCAATTCACCGCTGCAGCTCGCAATCCCATCGATCACCGCTAACCCCGGCCTCGTGTACCGCACGATATCCACGATGCTCTTGGTCAGGCCGAGTGCGTGGAATCGCGCTTTACGACCGATCGTCGCACCCATCATATTCTTGAGCGAGAGGGTGACCTTGGCCATCGAGTGCCGTTTCAAGACCGCGGCTGAGATGACGAACGCGTCCTTCAAGGTGCTGGGCAGTTTGAACTCTTTCAGCCTCAGCGCGTCGGGCTTGCTCACCAGCTCAAACGAGTCAGTGG
>Ga0209610_1000527_pt1 | contig 20111 bp, 19 predicted proteins | sample LakKivw275mmetaG_FD_184137 | JGI IMG/M metagenome (GOLD analysis project Ga0209610, IMG submission 184137) | Anoxic lake water microbial communities from Lake Kivu, Rwanda to study Microbial Dark Matter (Phase II) - Lake Kivu water 275m metaG... | ecosystem: Environmental > Aquatic > Freshwater...
CAAGAGAAAAAGTTTTCAGCCATTTTCCTTCCTCCGTCCCCTTAACCAAAAGCATATCAAAAGCAGATCAAATGTATATCAAATGTATATCAAATGTATTCCAAAGCACATTTGATATGCTTTAACTATACTTTTGATATACTCTTGATCAATATTTAGATATAGGAGTGGAAAATGTGGAATAGTGGAAAAGTGGAAAGCTGCGCCGGATGGAGCTATATTTCTATTAGCATAACACTTAAGTTAAACTTTACGACTGATAAAACGGGTTAAATCAGATTAACTTTAATTATTCCTCAGTTTTGACATAACCTCTCAGGTGCAGGGCATGCATGCCAATGACAAAACAGATGATGGCAACCATTTTCTCACGCCAGTTGAGGGTGCCGGACAGGGATCCGAAGCGGAGAACGTAAACTCCAAAGGCAAGCACAATGAGAGCAACGATCTCCCTGAGCAGATGCGGTTGTGTCAGAGGAAGGATCCGCTTTTTACACATGAACTCGATCAATCCGATCACGCCGATGATGAAACCAACTATTCCGACGGCAAGATAGACAAAGGATTGATGCCTGAAGCAGGAATAGATGAGAGCCAGCGAAGTTAGGAAAAGGATTACTGCCACATAGAAAATGGCAGTGTAATACTGAGGCGAAGTCGAGTATTTCGTCTTTTTCATCGTGACCTCCTTGCTGCAGAATAAATATTGCATCGCTTATTTTGTTGTCAAGGAATAAATTGGGGGTATATTCGAAGCGGAATGATATGAGTGCTACAATGAAGTCAGAGCAAGATTCCTGCTTTTCCACCCCAACCGACTGCGTCGGTTGGGGACCCCGATTCGCAGGAATGGCTGTAAAAGGTGTCATCCTGAGCATAGTCGAAGGATAAGACACCGTCCGCGTGCCTGCCCTTCGACTATGCTCAGACTGACACGCTTAGCTCAGACTGACACGCTTAGCTCTGTGTGACACGCTTAGCTCAGACTGACACGCTAAAAATATCCGGTCAGCATGATGTCAGTGCCGACCTGTTCCGTCACTACATTTTTCAGGTTCAGGGCCTGGCTGATATTGTCAATGCCGATGTGGTCCCAGGCCAGATGCGGACCGCCCAAAAGCTTGGGTGCTATGAACATGACGAGTTTATCGACCAGTCCGGCCTGCAGGAAAGAGGTGTTGACCTTGCTGCCTGCTTCCACCAGGACAGAGGTGATATTCCTTTTGTAGAGCTCATTCAGGACAGTAGGCAGGTGCAGATTGTAAGAACTGGCATAGATGCGGCAGACCTCGATGCCCAGATCCCGTAACTGCTTTTCCCTGTCCGGATCGGCATAACGCGAGCCTGTGAAAACAAGGGTGTTGATCTCTTTGGCGGTCCTGGCAATCTGCGAATCCAAAGGGAAGTTGTACCTGGCATCCAGAATGACGCGTAGGGGCTGCCTGAAAGGATTTTCCAGGCGCACATTGAGCAGGGGATCATCTTTGCGGATAGTGCCGATGCCGGTTAACACAGCATCGGAAGATTGACGCAGTTCGTGTGTTTTGCGGCGGCTCTGCTCACAACTGATCCAGCGTGAAGATCTATCCGGAGCGGCAATTCTGCCATCCAGCGAAACTGCTGTTTTGAGAGTGACAAAGGGTCTGAACTTTGTTGAATAAGTTATGTGGGTCTCCAACTGTTTGGAAATTTCATCGGTGCAAAGACCAGTCTCAACCTTGACTCCGGCATCTCTAAGCATTTGGATGCCCTGGCCGGAGACCAGGAAATTGGGATCCTTGATTCCGATGTATACTGTCTTAATACCGCTTGCGATGATGGCTTTGGCGCAGGGCGGGGTCTTGCCGTAATGGGAACAGGGCTCGAGGGTGACATACATTTCGGCGCCAAGGCAGCTTTCAGAGCAGTTTTTGATCGCCTGCACCTCGGCGTGGTCGAGGCCGCAGGCCTGGGTCCAGCCCTCGCCAATGATCCTGCCGTTTTTCACAATGACAGCACCGACATTGGGATTGGGCGTGCATTTGCCGCGGGCCTGCTCTGCCAGAGCGATGGCACGCTGCATGAAGTTATTTTTTGGTGACTTTGGCATGATGTTCCAGATTCATTTTAATGACTTTGGCATTGGGGTCTATCTCCAGCGCCTGATGCCAGACCCTGACTGCTTCTTCGGGTTGGCCAAGCTGCATCAGACAGAAGCCGATATTATTGAAAGCATCAATATTTTTAGGATCTTCCTCCAAAACGATTTCCCAGAAAAGACGTGATATCCCAAACAGCTTATTGCCCAGATAGAGTGTTGCCAGACGGTAGAAAAGCTTTTCCTTTTCACGGTTGAGAACTGCGCCAAGCTGTATGATGTCATAAGCTTCAGTTGTTTTTTTGGCCATTGCCAGATATGCGAAACGGTGGCAGAGCAGTTCCGGAGACAGGGGATAGACGGTGTCCGCCTTTGCCAAATGCCTGAGAGCATCGTCATATTTGAGTTTGGACAATGCGGTGGCGACGGTGTCATAAATCTTATCCTGTTTGAAGTAATCCTGTAAAGTGCCAAAGATGACCTGATCCAGAATGAACTCTTGTTTATCCTGTTTGAAGAAGAAGCAGCAGTCCTCTTTGTTGTTGATCTCAGTCCAGGAGAAATAGCCGGTTTTGTTTTCAGACAGGCCGGAAGCGATTATATGCCAACTCTTTACCTTGCTGAGAACCGGATGCTTAACCAGCAATTCAATCAGACTGTTGAGAGTTCTTCCTTCCACCTCATCGGTTGCCAGATGAAAGGCGAGAAGCTTGTCCCAATCCTGCGCTATGGCAGCATCCAGATACCGTTCCACCAGGATTTCCGGATGAGTGATGGGCTCTTTTCTGACGGTCAGATTCAAGCCCAGTTTTTTATTGATCAGATTTTGGATCTCAAAATCAGGAAAGTTGAACTCAGACAGCCAATCCGTCAGGATTTTCCTGTCCTCAGGGTCCTGTGCCATCTCGTAGGGAGAGTAATTGCCGAAGGGAGTGACCTTTGAGTGAATCCAGAACTGCAGATGACGGTCCAGAAAATCCAGAAATTCTGCCCTGGAATCAGTTTTGACACGGGATAGGGGGGACTGGCCCTTTTCCTGTTTAGGGGTGTGGGGACAGGGCTCGGGGCACTTGCCGTCGCTTCTGTAGTGGTTGCAGCATTTCCAGCCGATGTCCTTGTTGGAGCGCAGGCAATAGCGGACGGCCCGTTCGTCAGTGCAGATCCTGCAGCGGGTTTTCTTTTCCATCAGATTCATGCGGTCCTACTTGTCCTGGTCATTGATCAGAGGAGGCAGGTTGCGCTTGAATTCACTGCGGCTGATCAGGTGCACAACGCGATTTATCTGCTCCTGAGTAAACCCCAGCGCCATAATCTCAGAAGTGGTCAGTTTGGCATCGGTCAGAGCATAAAGAATTTCATCCAGTTGATGATACTTCAGGCCCAGTTCAGCTTCATCGGTCTGGTCAGCCCAAAGGTCAGCAGTGGGGACCTTATTGATTATTTTATCAGGAATGCCAAGCAGTCTGGAAAGCTCCCAAACTTCTGTTTTGTAGAGGTGTCCGATCGGTTCAAAAGCGCAAGCGCCGTCACCAAACTGAGTGAAGTAGCCGACCATGAGTTCTGTGCGGTTGGAGGTTCCGATTACCAATGCTCTGTACCCAGCAGAGAGGTCATAAAGGACGCACATGCGTGTGCGAGCCATCCAGTTACCTCGTCTCAGCGAATCAGCTTGTGTTTGATAGGTATCGAAATAGGCATCAACCATGGGTGTGATGTCAATCTTTTCATGATGTATGCCAAGCTGTTCAGCCATAAGCAGGGCGTCGTTGTAACTTTCCGGACTGCTGTTTTTATAGGGCAGCATGATGCCATAGACGTGCTCTTTGCCCAGGGCGCGGACTGCCAGAGCTGCTGACAGTGAAGAATCAATTCCTCCGGATAGGCCAAGAATGACATTGGCAAAACCGTTGCCGTGCACATAGCTGCGGATGAAGCTTGTGATATTGTCAAGCTCGGCGCTCAAATCCAATTTGCGCATGATAATTATCCCTCTTTCTAAATCAATCTGCTTTTCCCATTACCAAAAGCAAACACCTGCCAATATGTCAAACAAAAAAAGTCAATCGGGAATGCAAATTGCACTTGATAAAAATCAAGAGTTGAAAATGCTTGTTCTTATGCAGGAGGAAAAGACATGCTGAAACGAATAATTGTCTTGATGACCATAATGATAGCCCTGTTTGGCTGCGCCAAAAAGAGCTCGGAATGGACAGAACAGCACGTTCTGCAACTGGCTGCCGCCATTCCGACAGTCGGCAATCCGCTAGATCTTGACACCGATGACGAGCGAGTTTATGTGGCTGAAGACCAGGCCGGGATCTCCATCATCGATCTGAATGATTATAGCAAAACCTGGCTGACCGCGATCGCAACGGGAGATACGACTACCATGCAGTTGCGCAGAATACGGCGGGCTTCGCATATAAATTCACTCGATCTGCTCTTTCTGAGCGAAACTTATGGATCGGACAACATCATTGTCATCAATACAGCAAATCCCGATTCCCTGGTGCTTTCAGACCAGATCACAGGCGGAACCAGCGACATTCGCGATATGAAATTCTTTGCACCCGGAGCAGGCAGTAACTATGTTTATGAAGGTATCTTCATCACAGGCCAGTACATCAAGCATGGCTACAGCAGCTATGTCATTCCGGGACTGCCTCCCATTTTTTCTCCTGTGACCATCGACGCTGCAGCGACATCCTTTCCCATTAATCCGATAGGTGCTGTGATGTCAGACACTCACATCTATGTGGCTGCGGATCAGTTGGGTTTGGTGATCTACAACCGTGCCACCGGCAATCCGGTTGGAAAAGTTGATTTGCCAGGCTACGCCCAAAAGGTAAAAGTAGTGGGCAATTATGCCTATCTAGCCTGCCGTCACGAAGGGATGCAGATCGTCAATGTCGCCAATCCGGCAGCACCTGTCCGAGTTAGCGGAATTGACACTTCCGGCTATGCCACAAACATAGATGTGTGGAATAACTATGCAGTGGTCAGTTCCGGCGGCGGAGGGATCTACCTGTTTGACATCACCAATCCCGCCAATCCTGTTCTGAAAGATAACATCACCTCCTGCGGCTATGCCAATAATGTGAAGTTCCACGAGGGCAAGGTTCTGGTCGCCAGCCGCGATCTGGGACTGCTGGTCTATAATATTCTGCCTTAAAGCGCTTTTCTTCAAGCATAGATAAAAAGGGTAAGCACGTGCTTACCCTTTTTTTATAAGATTCCTGCTTACACTGGAATGACAACGTAGGTACAAGCTTTCCGCCTGAACAAACAAGCGGGGACGCTTGTATTTACAGTTGGATAATTACTTTACCAGCAGTGCCTGCACTGTTTTCATGGCATAGGGACTGCCTTGCTCGATGGCATCCAGGATGGCACCACCGCCAGTAAAGAAATAGTAGTTGGAGTCGTTGGAGGCCTTCATCCAGACTCCGGGTAACAGGTTCTTGAAATCATCTATGGTGTCGCCACCGCCATATAGCTTTTGAGCTTGTTTATTGCTGTCGATCAGACTGTACAAAGCTCGGGTGCCATCCTTAAAGAGAGTGGTGTAGCCCATCACAGCGTTTACAAAGATAGTTCCGGCACTGTCAAAGACTGCTTTTACGTCATTATCCATAAAGGATTCCGCACCTGCATCCAGGATGAAATTCAGTTTGGTCCCGGGCTGTAAATCCGCCAGTTTATGTGTCCTGAAACTGCTTTCTGAGACAGTTTCAAAGGAATCGGATTCCACCACAAAGGGCAGTTCCACCACTTTTTCAATGTCCTTACCAGCATCAGAAATGAATTTGCGTGCCGCATCGATGTCTTCCGGACTCAATCCATTGATGGAAAAACCATATTTGGCAGCCAGGTAGGCATTGTATAAAACTCCTCCCAACACCAGTTTGTCACTCATCTTGATCAAAGAGGTCAAAGGTCCTATCTTGGTGTCAAACTTGGAACCCGCCACCACTGAAACCAGCGGCTTCTTCGGATTGAAGATCTGCTCCAGATGCGCAACTTCCTTTTCCATCAAGAGCCCTGCGTAGGATGGAAGGTATTGTGTGATACTGAAAGTGCTGACATGCGGCTGCCAGGAACCGAAAGCATCATTGATAAAGACATCCGCCAGTTTGGAAAGCTCCAGCGCCAGGGTCTCGGAAGCCTCGTTTTTAGTCTCTTCGCCATTGAACCAGCGTGTATTTGGCAGATACAGCATCTGGACTTCACCTTTCTTCAGCCTGGCTACCGAGGGCATGATCTCATTCAGTTCAGTGATGCCGTCGTTCTCTGTGGGACGAACTTTGGGCACTTCAATGCTGAGAGCCAGCTTATGCTGAAGGTATTCCACGATGGGTTGCACGGATTCATCTTCTGAAATAGTGTAAGTTCCCGTCTTTTTGTCGTATGGTCTGCCTACATGTGTCATCAGGATAGGCTTGCCGCCCTTTCTGTAGATATGCATAATGGTTGGAATAGTGGCGTCGATCCTCATTGTATCTTTGATCTTGCCCTTTTTCACAACGTTGTGGTCAACCCGCACCAGGACTACTTTTCCCAGCAGGTCTGCATTCAGGAAAGTATGTAGATTTTGTGAATTCATATTTATCTCTCCAGGTGATTTTTTTTCATAGGAAATAGTTGGAAAGATGAGCATATAAGTCAAGAGAATTATTCATGGTGGCAAAGTTGACAAAATGCTTGACGCAAAAGGGGTGGCGAAAATTAATGGCAACTGATTTTTAGCTGACAGAAATGTCAGCGTTTTTATTATCATAAGAATGGTGTAAGAAATTTAAAGGCAATAAATTAGGTAAGGAAAAGATGGAAAGATACCGTTCCAAAGTGGAAGACCTCAGTAAAAAGATTGCTGCAGAAATGCATATGGCCGTCTATGACATTGAGGAAAAGACCACTGCCAAAGGCAAGGTCATTGTGGTGTTTCTGACCAAGATCGGCGGCATCAATCTGGATGAGTGCGCCCTTTTCAGCAGAAGGCTGAGCGAGGAACTCGACCAATTGGATTTCATTCCGGAAAGATATTATCTGGAAGTGTCCTCACCAGGGATAGAACGTCCCCTGAAGCTGAAGATGCACTATCTAAGCGCAATCAACGAACTGGTGGAAATCGTCTGGGATAAGGACCAGAACCGCATCACGACCAAAGGCTGGCTGCAGGAAGTTAATCCTGACAACATAGTGATCAAAGACAACGAAGAAATCATTCAGATTCCGATGTCAGCTATACACAAGGCATGGACCTGTTTTTCCAACAGCAGAACAAGGGAGCAGTTATGAGCGCAAACATTCTGGACGCAGTGATCAAACTCGCTGCCATCAAGCAGCTTGATAAAGACGAGATCCAACAGATCATTCTGGATGCCATCAATACCACTTTAAGTAAAAGAATGAATCCGGAAAACAATCTGGAAGTGCTGATCGATGCCAACACCGGCTCCATCAGAGTCAGATTCATGTGCACGATAGTGGAACTGGAACACAATCTGGACGAAGTTTCGCTGCTTGACGCCAAGCAGATCTTTGGCCGCTATGTGCAGCTTGGGGAACAGCATCAACGCGAAATGGCCTTGAGTGAATTCGAACCGAAGATCATCAAAACTGCCCAAAAGATCATTCTGGACAAGATCAGGCTGATGGAGCAGGAACGCATTAAAAACGATTTTGACAAGCAGAAGCACACCATCGTCACAGGCAGGATCAAAAGCATTGACGACATCGCCGGTTACCGCGTGGATATTGGCGTTAACGATGCTTTGCTGCCGCCGGATGAGCAGATCGACAATGAATTTTACAAAGTCAATGACATGATCAAAGCTTATGTGGTAAATATCCGTGCCAAGGATTCCAATGTGATGATAGTGCTTTCCAGGACCAATCCGGAATTTGTCAAAAAGCTGTTTGAAGCCGAGATTCCGGAGATCTTTCATGGCGTGATCAAGATCAGGAAAATAGTGCGCGAACCCGGTGTCAGGACCAAGATCGAACTGGAGTCAACCGATCCGAAACTTGACCCGATAGCCTGCTGTGTAGGCAGCAAAGGCACACGCATAGATTCCATCCGCAAAGAACTGCACGGCGAGCAGATCGATATCGTGGTTCACAGCGATGACCCGGAAACCATGATAGCCAACGCTCTGGGGCTGGAACAGGTGAAAAGGGTTGTGATCGAACGCAGCAGAACAGCTTCCGTCATAGTTTCGGAAGATGATAAGGTCACAGCTATCGGCAAGCAGGGCAAAAACGTCAAACTTGCCGCCAAGCTCTGCGGATTCAAGCTTGACATCTATACCCAGGAAGAATATGAGGAAAAAATGGCTGAGGAACGGCGCACCATCAGTCATATAAAGGAATTGGACGGCGTCAATGCCAAGATCGAAGAGATTCTCAGAAAGCATGGCTATACCTCTGTGGAAGATGTCTATTCCGCATCAGTGGAAGAGCTCTGCAATCTGGAAGGCATTGGTCAGAAAACGGCAGAAAAGCTCAAAGAGGCTGCCAGGTTATTTTAATGCCCGAACGAAGCACTAAAGCTGACCATAAACCTGTCCGGACCTGTGTTGTCTGCAAGGGCAGGTTTGAGCAGAACAGTTTACTCAGCTTCTACCTTATGGGCAGCGAAATTGTGTTTGATATTAAAAGAGCGGTTGCCAACCGCAAGAGTTATGTGTGTAATCAGGAAGAGTGCCTGATTCGGCTTTCCAAATGGCTTAACACTCAGCGCAGGAAAAGCGTCCGGCGGCAGGAGAAAGCATAGTGTCACCGGCAAAAAAACACCATGTCTTGCAGCCTATTGAACAGGAAACTGATACAGAACAGAAGATTCTGACCCTGCTCCAGTTTGCCAGAAAGGCAGGAAAACTGGTCAATGGCTTTGAAGCCTGCAAAAAGGAAATTCTGCATGGCAAAGTCAGGCTGCTGATCCTGACGCAGGACATATCAGATAACACCAAAGACAGGATAGTGAAATTTGTGATAGAGACAGACAGCCGGATACCGGTTCATCAGTTCAGCACACAGGAAGTACTGAGTGCAGCACTCGGTTTGCCCTGGACTGCTGTTTTCGGTATCCTTGACAATAACTTCGCCTCAAAAATTGTGAGTTACATTGAACAGTAACATTGGATGGAGGAATTTTGATCCGTGTTCATGAGCTAGCCAAAGAACTTAAGATTAGCACGATGGCTTTGAAAACCCATCTGACTGCTTTGGGCGTGGTCACCAAAAGTCACATGAGTTTTATTGAAGATGAAATTGCGGAAAAGATCCGTTCCAAATACAACGAGCAGATCAATGCTGAGAAAAAAGCTGAAAAAGAACGCAAGCACTTCATCGAGATGAAGCATCAGGCAGCCGCCAAAGCCAAACATGATGCGGAAGTGGCAGCCCAGCCTCAACCTCAGCCCGAGGTTGAGGAAGAAGTCATTGAAGAGCCGGCAGTTCAGGAACAGGAAACTCAAACTGTATCGAAAGAACCGATTGTGACCCAGCATGCAGTTCCCGGAAGGCAGAAGGTCGAACCCGCAGTCACCGATATCAGGGTTCCCTTCAAACAGCATCAGCCTGCTCCCAGAGCCGGTGCTCAGAGGGGAAAACCTCAGTATAAAGACAGGCCAAGATCCCAGGCTGGAGGACCCAAGGGCAGTGACCGTTCTGCACCAGGCAGCACAGGTCGCGATTATCGTCAAACAGGATCAGCTCCCGATCAAAGAAGAAGACCCGATTACCAGCAGCGCAGACCAGATTCTGCAGTTACTACACCACCCCGCAAACCTGTGGCTGGAACTACACAAGCTCCTGCTGCAGCCCCCAAGATCAGTGAGATCAAGAAATTTGGCAAAACCAAGATCAGCCATGAGGAACTGGGTGATAAGAGTAAACACCGCAAAGCGATCATAGAGAAGAAGAAGAAAGAGAAAGTTGTTGTTCTGGAGCCCACTGAAGTCGAAGAAGCCGAAATTTCCCGCAATATTAAAAGGACTCTTTCGCAAACCCAGAAAAAGAAAAAATACCATAGAGAAGCTCAACAGGTTTCTGACCGCGCTTCCAGCGAGATAGTGATCAGGGAATACACGTCGGTCAGTGAACTGGCCAAGATCATGGATGTGGCTCCCTCCGAGATCATCACCAAGTTCTTCAAGATGGGACAATTGGTGACCATGAATCAGCGTCTGGACAAGGATTCTCTTGAGATGATCTGTGACGAGTTCAGCTTCGAATTCCGCTTTGAGGATGAATTTGGAGCGGAAGAACTGGATAAGAAAAAAGAGCAGTTCTCTGATGTGGAATACATCACCAGACCGCCGGTTGTCACCATTATGGGTCATGTCGATCACGGCAAGACCTCGATTCTGGACTATATCAGAACCACCAATGTGGTGGCAGGCGAATCAGGTGGCATTACACAGCACATCGGCGCTTACCAGATCGAGATCAATAAGCACAAGATTACTTTTTTGGATACTCCCGGTCACGAAGCTTTCACTGCTATGCGCTCCCGCGGTGCCAATGTCACAGATATCGCAGTCATTGTTGTCGCTGCCTCCGAAGGCATCAAACCTCAGACCATAGAAGCGATCGACCATGCCAGAGCCGCTGGTGTAGCAATGATCATAGCCATCAACAAGATAGATCTGCCGGAAGCGAATGTGGATAGAACCATTGCCCAGCTTCTGGAAAACAATGTCTATCTTGAAACTTACGGTGGCGAGGTCCCCTGGTGCAAAACATCCACTGTAACTGGTGAAGGCATTCTTAATCTGATCGAATTGATTCTTCTGACCGCTGAGATGAAAGATCTCAGAGCCCGTCAGGAAGTGCCTGCGGAAGCAGTCGTGATCGAATCAGAGAAGGATCCCAGGATGGGTGCGGTAGTCACGATTCTGGTGCGTGAGGGTAAACTAAAAAAGGGTGATATCATTGTCTGCGGCGCTACTTATGGCAGGATCCGCAAGATGGAAAATGAGCGCGGAGCCGAGATCAAAGAGCTTTTCCCATCTGATGTGGCAAGGATCTTTGGCTTGAATGACGTACCCAAAGCAGGTGACGTACTGAATCAGGTGGATAATGAAAAAACCGCCAGATCCATCAGTTCTGAGCGCTTACAGATCCGCATGGAGCGCGAGAAATTCCAGAACAAAGCTTCCCTGCAGAACATCTTTGCCCGCATCAAAGAAGACCAGATCGGTGAGCTCAATCTCATCATCAAAGCTGACACCGACGGCTCGGTTGAGGCCTTGGCAGACTCCTTCCAGAAACTTACCAATGAAGAAGTGATGGTCAATATCATCCACAAAAGCGTGGGCGGCATCAATGAAGCTGACGTCGGACTGGCAGCAGCTTCAGACGCCATCATTATCGGTTTCCATGTACGCGCCAATCAGCAGGCCAAGAAAGCTGCTGAGGATGAGCATGTGGAGATCAAGCTATATCAGGTCATTTACAACGCCATTGACGATGTGCGCAAAGCTTTGGAGGGATTGCTCAAACCAGAATTTGAAGAAGTACCATTAGGATCAGTTGTAATCCGCCAGCTTTTCAAGATCAAGAAACTGGGCACCATTGCCGGCTGTTATGTGGAAAAAGGTGTCATCCAGCGCAACTGCAAGATCCGTCTTTATCGCAACGACGTCCTCATCCATGAGGGCAAGCTAGCTTCCCTCAAGCATTACCAGAACGAAGCCAGCGAAGTCAAGGCGGGAAGTGATTGCGGACTGACCATCGAAGGTTACAACGACATCCGTGAAGGTGATGTCATTGAGTGCTACACCGTTCAGCAGGTAGAAAAGAAACTGGTCTGACACATATGATGAAATCCTTCCGGCTCGAGCGTCTGCAGAATGAGATCAAAAAGATCCTGAACAACGCTCTCAGCACCAAACTCAACGACCCAAGACTGGAGTGGGTGATCATTTCCGAGGTCATCATTTCCAAAGATCTCAAGTACGCCAAAGTCTATTTTACCCACTACAACAACCCTCTGTCTCATGAGGAGATAAAAGAGCTATTGATAATAGCTTCAGGCTTTTTCAAAAAACAAATCGCAGGAGCAAAACTTATGAGAACCATACCCGAAATCACCTATTTTTATGATGAGACCGAAGAACGCGCCGCCAAGGTTGACGCCTTGCTGGCAAAGGTCAAGGATGATTTTGATGATGACGATGATTATGATCCCGACATCGACATTGACGATTATCTGGATGATGATGAATTCTTTGATATAGACGAGGATGAAGAAGATATCACGGACATCGAAGACCTCGATGAAGACGAAGACCTATAACCTTGTCCAGAGCATTATGCAGGGCAGTGTTTGAACTGCCCTTTTTTTATGAAAGATGTTTTTCTGTTTTCACCCAGAATAGCTGAACCTCTTATCCCACGCAGCATCCTCTCTGGTTTAGCCCGCGTGGACCCCGCGTGGACCCTGCGTGGATTAAACCCACGATATATCCTTGCATTAAGGAAGAAAATATGATCTGTTTTTTGGAGAAAGAAGAATTTGCTTCCAAACTGTTAACTGCACTCAGGGAAGCAAAATCCATCTGTCTGACCACCCACATTCATCCTGACGGTGATGGGCTTTGCGCCTGTCTTGCCCTAAAACGCATTTTGCTCAACATGGGTTATCAGGCTGATTTCGTGGTGGATGACCTCAATCTTGACCGCTATGATTATCTGCATATTTTTGAGCATGTCATCGTCGATAATGAGCGACTGAAGTATGACCTTGTCTTAGTCATAGATCTGCACGATTATCAGAGGCTTGGCAGCAGATTGCACCTGGTCAGGTCAGCAGACAAAGTTGTGGTCATCGACCATCACGAGATCCAGAACGACATGATGGATTGCGCCTTTGCCTGGGTTGACAGTAACGCGATCTGCACCGGCTGGATGCTGCACGGGATCTTTCAAAACCTGATCCAGGCCCTGTCAGCCGAAGATAAGGCCTATGTGGGAATGTGTCTTTACACCACGCTTTTGAATGACACCAATAACTTCACTAACTCCAATACTGACAAATCTGCCTATGAAATGGCAGCGCAGATCTGTGACTATGGAGTTAAGACTTTCCTGGTTCACAGACTGTTCATGGCTTCCCGCACACCGGCGGAAATGATCCTGATCGGGCATGTCCTATCCACCATAGAATACTTGGAAAACGGGCGTATCCTCTTTATGCACAGCACGCTGCAAATGCTGAAGGAACTTGGTTTGACGCCGGAAGCAACTTCCAATCTGAGCCGCCTTGTGCAAAATCTCAAAGGTGTCGAAACCTCAGTGTATTTTCGCGAAGAGGAACAAGGAAAATATAGGTTGAGTCTGCGTTCCAAGACCATCAACGTCAACGAAATTGCAGTCAGATTCGGCGGCGGTGGCCATCTTCAGGCTTCCGGATGTTACATCAAAGGCTCTTTGCGTGAAGTCAAAGACATCATCAAAACTGAGATTCTGTCTGCCAGGAAACTGGTTAATTAGCTGAGCATGACAAATTCAGGACAGCCATCAGGATTTCTGCTCATCGACAAGCCTGCCGGAATGTCATCTTTCGACATGATCAGACAACTCCGCAAGCAGACTTCTGTCCGTGCTTTCGGCCATGCCGGAACCCTGGACCCTTTTGCCACGGGGCTGATGATCCTTGCTTACAACAAATACACGCGGCTCCTGACTTTACTGGAAACTGCTGATAAGGAATACACAGCGACCCTGATCCTGGGAACTCAGACCTCAACAGGCGATCCGGAAGGTGAGATTACTGGCACATCAGAACAAGTCATAACTTCTGAACAGATCGAGGATGTAAAAGCTCAGGTTTTGCAAATAAAAAGTTTGAAACCGCCCTTGCACTCTGCCATAAAAGTGGATGGCAAAAGGTCCTATGCCCGTGCCCGTGCCAATGAGGAATTTGACCTGCCGGAACGCGATTCCAGAGTTTTCACATTTGAGATAGTTGAATATGATTATCCGAAACTGGTCTATGCCTGCCGTGTCTCCAAAGGCACTTATATCAGGTCTTTGAGTCAATTCATAGCACAGGCTTTGAATACGGTCGGATATACGAAAGAGCTTACCAGAACGGCGATCGCAGCCATTTCGTTAAAACAGGCAAACCGGCTCGATGCTATCACAGCACAGACTTTAGAAAGTCTTTCAACTCCGGTTCATATCATTCTGCCTGATCTGGAAAGCCTGGCTCTGAAAGGTAATGAACTTCTCAGGATCAGAAACGGAAATCCGATAGCCAATCAGGGCTCGGACAATTCGCAGATCCTTATTTTTGATGAACAGCAAGTTTGTCATGGTTATGCGGTCAGAAAAGAAAATCTTCTTTATCCAAAGGTGAATATATAATGCAGTGGTTTGACACTCCCATTCCTGATTTTGAGAACAGTGTCCTGACCATGGGCAACTTTGACGGCCTGCACCTGGGACACCAAAAAGTCTTTACTGAACTGCTGGCGCAAGCTAAGCAACGCAATACTGTGCCTGTGGTTCTGACTTATCAGGAGCATCCGGGGCACTATGTACATTTTAAGCATTCGGTTGCCATTCTGACACCTCGTGTCATAAAACAATCACTTATTAAAAAGCAGGGCATAGAACAGGTCTTTTTTTTGAATTTTACATCCGAAAAAGCCCACACAGAAGCTCTGGAATTTTTGAGGGATGTATTAGTCAAATATTTCCACCCTCAGGTAATCGTGGCAGGTCACGACATGCATTTTGGCTACCGGCGCGAGGGCAATGCCGATTTTCTGCATCAGCATGAAACAGAATTCGGCTACCAAACCTTACAAATAGAGCCCGTTCTGCACGATGGTAAGGTCATCAGCAGTTCGCGCATCAGGGAAAGTTTGTCTCAGGGTGAGATTTCATCAGCCAATGCCATGCTGGGCAAGCCCTACTGCCTTTACGGCACTGTGACTCACGGACAGAAACTGGGGCGCCAGATCGGATTCCCAACCATCAATATCAATCTGCTGGACAACGAGCAACTGATCCCGCGAGACGGAGTCTATCTCAGTTCGCTTACCCTGAAAGGCAAAGCGTATTTTGGATTGACAAATATCGGCACCAGCCCGACCTTGAAAAATAATGCTCAGATAGAGATCGAGACCCATATCCTGGATTTCGATGAAGATATATACGATGCGGAAATTGAACTCTACCTGCTGGAATTCATCAGGGCTGAACAGACATTTAGTTCCGTTCAGGAACTGCATCAGGCGATTTCTAATGACATCGCGGCAGGCAGAAAATTGATAAGCAGATTCTTATGATTATGCATAAAAATAGACATTACCCGGTAACAATTTTACTGGCACTGCTTTTTACAGCAGTCCTGCCGTTGCTTTGCATTAACTTCATCCCGAGCAGCGGAGAGGATATCTCAGCAGGTTTCGATCAGCTCAGGGATCGAGCCTTCTTCTATCACAACAACACGGATGACCAGCATTGGTATGGTACAAACAAATGGGCCGTGCGCTTTGATTTTGCCAATGCCTATCCCACCTTTGCCACCTCTGAATTCGTGATCAGCTCGGTCAGGGTCTATTTTCCTCAGGTGCCGTCAAATGCGGTTCCTGTCACCATTGAGATCTTTTCGGATTTGGGTAATGCTCCCAATGCGCTTTTGTCCAGCGCTTCTGCCAATATTACGTCGCACTGGATGGAGTTTTCCTTGCCGCAAGCTGTTACAACTGACCTGGCCTGGGTGGTGGTAAACTGCGCCACTGCAGCCAGCGGACCCTATATGTCGGCTTCCATCGGCGGGGGAGCTTACAGCTATTACTGGAACACGAATACTCCCACCCATTACTTTCAGAATATGCAGACCGCCGGCTACAGCAGTGAGTTTCTGATCAGCGTGGTGGGTAGATTTGAACTGAGCGATGTGGATCTGGAGCTTGCTGCCTTTGATCTCAAGCCTGATCTGATCCCCGGCAGGACAGTGACTCCTCAGTTCACAATATTCAACAACTCATCTGTATCAGTTTTACTACCTCATATCACTCTGAGCGTGACATCCCCCAATCCTGCTTATTCAGTGCAGGACACGATCGCCATCTATCAGACCCTGCCGCCGTATTCGGAATTGACCATCCTCTACGACGACCCGCTGATGCTGCCTTATGCGTTTCTGCTGCCTGATTTTTCCACTCAACTGAAAGTCAGGGCGGTGCTGAAGTCTGAACACGACCTGGCTGACACGCTATTCAACAATACAATTACAAAGTATTACAGTTGTTATAACAACATCCTTCCGGTTCGTCTGGTGGAAAACTTTATCCAATACATTGCAGCTCAGAACCTTCTGCAGACGCAGGATGGCATTGTCGGGACGGATGTCTTTGTGCTCAATTATTTTCCTCTGGTGGCGGATGCCTATTACTCTGCCGGAGCGGTGCAAAGGTTCAACTGGTATGGCTTTCTGGGTTATCCGATGACTGTTGTCGGCGGTGATGAGCGAATTGCGGGATTCATTGCGAATGATTATGCAGACCGGTTTACTGACGCTTTAGACGCAGTGGGGGAGCAGATGACTTTTCTGCAGCAGGAAGCGGTCCTTGCCAAGATCGCCAGTCCTTATAGTGTTCTGCAGGTCAGACTCAGTCTGAGAAATCCGAACACTTATGTTTATACCGGCGGTGCGGATCCCTCTCCCATTCTGCAATCGCGCTTCTTTGCCGCACTCTGCAAAAAAGTCAATTTCTATGGAAGTGAAAGGCTTGTCTTCAACCGTTGGGGCGCTTATGCTGACACCATCGGCACCGCCATTGCCATTGAAAATAGCTGGACCAAGCAGTTCAGCATCAATGTCAGCGATATCGGTGTGGATTCCCTGTTGGCGCAGTATGAGCTGTTTTACTGGATCCAGCATAATAGTAACAAACAGATCATTTATGCCAACCGCATTGAGATGAACTCGGTGGTCAGCAATGATGACGAAACCCTTCCCCAAGTGCCTTTTGACCTTGTTGTATGGCCCAATCCCGTTGCTCTGGGAAAGGACTTGCAGATCAAACTGACACTCCAGGCTAAAGAAAAAATCACCAATTACCGCATTTATAATCTGAAAGGGCAGCTTCTGCAGAGCAGCGCGCCACTTACAAAAAACGCAGAGTATTACCTGGATACACAGCAGATCAGCTCTGCCGGCATCTATCTCATCAGATTTGATCTGGTTGATAAAAACAGCTCAACCAGGACCGTCACCAAAAAGATTTTCGTTTACTGATAAAGGACAAGCAATGGACAGGATCGAAGTTAAAGAACTCACCCAATTCACAGGAAAAGAGATCACGGGATACTACCTGGCTGCCGAAAAAGAGCTCAGGGAAGGCAAGCAGGGCTACTACCTGCGTCTGAGGCTGCAGGACAAAAGCGGCAGCGTCAATGCCAACGTCTGGAACAATGCCCAGAAGGAAGCAGAGAAGTTTGAGGAAGGCGATGTCATCAAAATTGCCGCCATGGTTACCAATTACAAGGGCCAGACCCAGCTCTCCATCAGCAAGATCAGGTTTGCCGACAAATCAGAGTATGATCTGGACGACTTTTTGGCCAAGAGCGAAAAAGACCCAACCGTGCTGGCGGAAGAGTTTTTCAAATATCTGGACAGCGTGCAGGAAGTGCATCTTAAGCAACTGCTCAAATCCATCTTTGACGACAAGGAGTTTTTCACCAAATTCTCCTTTGCCCCGGCTGCCAAAAGCTGGCATCACAACTACATTCACGGCCTTCTGGAACACACAGTGGCGGTGGCCCGCGTATGTGATTATGCTGCCAAATACTACAATGTGAACCGCGATCTGCTGATCACGGGAGCGCTGCTGCATGACTTCGGCAAGGTCTTTGAGTATCAGCACATTCCATCCATAGAGTTCACCAATCTGGGACGCCTGGTGGGACATCTCACCATCGCTGACCAGGTCGTTTGCGAGAAAGCTGCCAGGATCAATAATTTCCCTTCCGAACTGCTGATGCTGGTGCGTCACATGATCCTCGCCCATCACGGCGAATATGAAAAGGCCTCGGTCCGCCTGCCTCAAACGATCGAAGCGCTGGTTCTGCATCTGGCTGACAACCTTGATGCCCAAGCGACCGGTGTGCAGCAGCTTTTGGAACTTACGCCAACCGACGCCGAATGGTCGGAATACGATAAGCTGAACAACCGCTACTACTACAACTTCAAGGGCTAAGGAATGTTTCAGACCGCCGTGCTTGCCTCAGGCAGCAAGGGCAATTGCGTTTTGGTTGCCTCGGATGAAACCGCTCTGCTCGTGGATGTGGGGATTTCCGCCAAGCGCATCTGGGCGGCTCTGGATAATCTGAGTTTTGATAAAAACCGGCTGCAGGGCATCCTCATCAGCCATGAGCACGGCGACCATATCAGCGGTGCTGGAGCGGTTTCCCGTCTGTTAAAGATCCCGCTGTATCTGACCCGTGACACCTACTTTGCCTGCAAACACCGTCTGGGCAATCTCCATGACCGTATTGTCTTCATCAGGGCGGGGGAGAGCTTTGCCATCGGCGACCTCGTCATCCATCCATTCGCCTCGCCGCATGACGCTGTGGACAGCTGCAATTTCACCATCCACCTGATGAATGAGCCGGACAGAAAACTCGCCATTGCCACCGATGTCGGCTATCAGTCACGCCTTCTGACCACGCATCTCTGCAATTGTTCAACCCTCATCCTGGAAAGCAATCACGACCAGAAAATGCTGCTGGAAGGGCCCTACGAATGGCATCTGAAACAGCGCATCATGAGCAACCACGGGCATCTGTCCAATCTGGACGCCGTCGGCGTCATTAGCCAGGTCATGCACAACGGCCTGAAAAACCTGATCCTGGCGCACCTTAGCGAAGTCAACAACCTGCCTGATCTGGCAGAACAGACCATGCTCGAATTTCTGCATTCCATCAACAGCGAAGTCACCCTCCTTGTAGCAGACCAGTACCGGCACACCATCCTCATCGACATCTGATTTCCGCTTCCATAAATCCTGATCTGATTTAGCACAATAACACCATTATTCTGTCCCTGATGTTCCTTATCCCATGCCTAATTGTTGCCTTTTCACTTCCCGGGCACTTCCCGGGCCAAGCCCGGGAACTCCCCGGGAAGTGCCCGGGAAGTAATTATGTTTGCTAATGGAAGAATTACCTGAAGTTTTGCGGATGCGTTTTCTTCAAGATGTCTGAATGGCATGGATGATGAGAAAATATAGGCAGGCCTGAAAATGTATGATATGAAAGAAATATTATTGAGTAGTATCTTGAGATTCAGCATAGTCTAAGTCTTTGTCGTATATTTTTAAATAGTGGTGATTATGAACATCATTTAGAGTTGAAAGTTGTCTAACCATAGAATTTTGCTTGACAGACTTAACTTTACCAATAAACATAATAATCAGGATTAGAACTAAAATTCACGATACGGTTCTATTCATCATCAAAAACAAAAATCTTTAATAAAAGAAGGTGTAGTAGTATGAAAAGCACAATGATTTTCCTGTTTCTTTTTTTTGCCGTGATCCCGGTCTTTGCCGTCAACTGGACTGGTGCGGTCAGCAGCAGTTGGCACAACCCCTCCAACTGGAGCACCAACGCCGTCCCTAACAGCACCACCAATGTGCTCATCCCAGATGTTGCAGTCCAGCCGATCATCACTCAGGACGCCTCCTGCCTGAACCTTGAGATCCAGCAGTCTGCCAGTCTGGAAATGAACGGCACCGTCGGCAGCCAGGACCTCCATGTCTATGGCTCGCTAACCGTTCGCGGCGAACTGATCATGACCAATTTCGGGGATCTCTACGTGACGGGCGGCATCTCTTGGTACAACACCGGTTCCGCCACCATCAACCACGGCGACGCTTATATCTATGCCTATGGCAGCGTGACTTTCAACAGCTATTCCTACATAACCTTTGACACCGGCACCTTCATCTTTCTGGGCTCAAATTCCGCCACCCTCACGCTGCACGGCAATGCATTTTTCAATAACCTC
>Ga0209610_1000528_pt1 | contig 20099 bp, 14 predicted proteins | sample LakKivw275mmetaG_FD_184137 | JGI IMG/M metagenome (GOLD analysis project Ga0209610, IMG submission 184137) | Anoxic lake water microbial communities from Lake Kivu, Rwanda to study Microbial Dark Matter (Phase II) - Lake Kivu water 275m metaG... | ecosystem: Environmental > Aquatic > Freshwater...
CCATATAAGACATTGCCAATCGGCTGGTAGCAGGACTAGCCTGAGATTGACATTTGCTGAGTGAAAAGGGGAATAATGCCAACCAGATTGATTAATTCGCTGTTCTGGGCACTGCTTGGTGCCTTCATTCTAGTTTTCACCAGCATTTTTGTTATGAATCCACCGATAAGGACATTGCTTAATGATTTATATCCGGATGAAACCGTCGCTCGCGCTGTTTCAATCTTCTTCCCGTTGTCCGGTCTGCTCTTCTTTGCCCTGGGACTGGCGTTGCTAATTCTAACAGTCAGAGCCAGACTGGATAGGCTGTTAAAGAGGTTTTTACTGGTAACCAGCTCTTCGGCGGTGGGAATCTTTGCCAGCATACTACTTCACAATCTCGTTTACGGAGCATTTATTCAGTTGTTCGGTGAGGACTTCTGGGAGAGAACGGGCATAGGTGATGAGCCCTTTTTCTTCATTATGACAATTTTCATTTGCCCAATCGCCTATTTAGTGGGAACTATCGGCAGTATAGTTCTTATGTTCCAAAAAAAGAAACGCGAAGGACTCCGATGACCAAGGAGATAAGGATAGAGGAAAACCAGTTAGAGTGGTTACTGGAGCCGAGCGATATTGGCGTGAAATACCTCGCCATGCGCGACCTGCTAAAACCCGATGAAAAAGCATTAACGGAGGCAAAGAAAAGGGCACATACCGAAGGACCCATTGCTGATGTTCTAGCACAGATGAACAAAGAAGGGTTTTGGGAGAAACCGGGAGCCGGATATTCTCCCAAATATACCGGACCTGTGTGGTCAGTTATTTTACTGGCTCAGCTTGGCGCTTCCGTTGAAATGGATGAGCGCATAGCCACCGCCTGCTCTTACTTGCTGGAGCATACGCTGACCAAAGACGGGCACTTCACAACCAACGGAGCCCCATCAGGAACAATAGATTGCCTGCAGGGAAATCTCTGCGCCTCGCTACTGGACCTGGGATATGAAGACCCGCACTTAGACAAAGCATTTGAGTGGATGGCGAGGAGTGTTACCGGCGAAGGCATCGCTCCGATGCAGGATAAGTCAGCCCCGGTGCGTTACTACGCTGGAAAATGCGGCCCTGACTTTGTATGCGGCGCCAATAATAAATTACCCTGTGCCTGGGGAGCGGTAAAGGTAATGCTGGCTTTCAGTAAGTTGCCAAAGGGAAAAATGACAGCACTGATAAGTAATGCGACTAATGCAGGAGTTGATTTCCTGTTCAGCAAAGACCCGGCAAAGGCAGATTATCCCTGCGGTTATAACACTAAACCGAGCCAAAATTGGTGGAAATTCGGCTTTCCGGTGTTTTATGTGACCGATTTGCTACAGAACGTTGAAGCGCTGGTTGGGTTAGGCTACGGCAATGACCCCCGGCTGGCAAATGCCTTAACCATAATTTATGATAAGAAAGATGCTCAGGGACGCTGGTTGATGGAATACGACTACACAGGCAAGACATGGATAGACTTCGGCGCCAAGAAACGACCTAACAAGTGGGTGACATTGCGTGCCTTGCGCGTATTGAAAGCCGTTGCCTGAAAACTCATAGCCCAATGGTTGAAATAATCTAATCCCATAAATTTTAAAATCCAGTGGCATAATACGTATTGCATTGGTTCAAACATGGGTATATACTAAGCTAAATCTCCAAATCTCCGCCTTGACTTGTTTAAAGGGGGTGGGAATCATGCCAATTTGATTTGTTCGCCTTCGCTTATCTGACAGGCATCGTTGCTTTTGTAATATTTTCACTAAACTACTCACAGTTAATTTAAATCCAATTTAGGAGAAAGACATGCCGAACGAAAGTAAATCCAAACGCACGCTGATAATAATGCTCGCCATCGCCCTGTTGGTAATATTGGTGGGCAACCTGCTGGCATATATGACTCAGACCGACTGGGGCAAGGTTAAAGTCCGCGATGTGCGCTTTGCCGGAACTGATGGCATGATTATGAGCGGCTTGCTTTATGTGCCAAAGGGTGTCACCGCCAATGACCCGGCTCCCGGCATACTCGCCATACATGGCTACATCAACTCGCGCGAAACACAGGACGGCTTTGCCATTGAGTTTGCTCGCCGCGGTTACGTAGTACTCGCCATTGACCAGACCGGCCACGGCTATTCAGACTCACCCGCTTTTATGAACGAATTTGGTGGCATCGATGGTCTGCACTACCTGCGCAGCCTCGATATCGTTGACAAAGAAAACATTGGCCTCGAAGGGCACTCGATGGGTGGTTGGGCAATTATCAACACAGCAAAGGCTTTCCCTGACAGCTACAAGTCAATGGTCCTGTCGGACTCTGGCATGGGCAGTGTAACCTCCACCTTCCCACGCAACATGGGCGTAATCCTAGGAGAATGGAGCGAGTACTCACAAGCCATGTGGGGGACACCTGTGGCTAAAGATGCCGTCAAAGGTGCCCTGCTTAAAAAAGCCTTTGGAACAGAGGACGAAGTGGTGGTGGGCAAATTGTACGGCTCGACTGCGGACGGTACCGCCCGCAAATTCTATCAGCCACGCACCACACATCCCGGTGTTCATCTTTCACCTGCAGCCATCGGCTATGCCGTCGACTGGTTCCAGACAACACTGGACGGCGGCAAACCCTTACCGCCTTCCAATCAGATCTGGCACTGGAAGGAAATCGGCAATCTGATTGCCCTAATCGGCATGATATTGCTGTTCTTCCCCGTTGGTGCCCTGCTACTGCGCTGCAGTTTCTTTAAAGAGCTCGTGGAAGCTCCGACAAAACCTAAATCCGCTAAGGGTATTGCCTGGTGGATATCCGCCATCATCTTTATCGTCATACCGCCATTAACATATTTCCCATTCAAAGAATATGCTACCAAGTATAAAATTGCACCAAACCAGGTTTTCCCCCAGGCAATCACGGCTCAATTGCTGGTCTGGCTGCTGCTGGTCGGTCTCATCGCAGTGGTGCTCTTCCTGATATGGCATTTCGCCTTCAACCGCAAGGCAAAAGCCACCGCCAGCGACTACGGCTTAACCTGGGGCAAAAAACTGGACTGGGGAAAAATCGGCAAATCATTCTTGCTGGCTTTCCTGGTGGCATTTGTAGGATACCTGACCCTGGTCTTCTCATCATGGATGTTCACGGTTGATTACCGCTTCTGGGTCTTTGCGGTGAAACCGATGTCGACCATCCATTTCCGAAGCTTCGTGAGCTACCTGATTCCCTTTATCCTCTTCTTCATAGCTATAGGTACAGTACTGCACGGACAGCTACGCCCCACCCGCAAAGAGAATGAATTTAGCCTGGGCAGCGAGATGGCGATAAACGTTGCCCTGATGGTTCTGGGCTTCGTTGGCTTGCTGCTGTTTCAGTATATCCCGCTCTTGATGGGCGGTACACTCTCCCTTCGCAGCGAAATTCTATTCAGCATAATCGCTATCCAGATATTGCCAATAATGACTATAGTGGCTCTAGCATACACTTATTTCTATCGTAAGACGGGTCACATATACGTTGGCGCTTTCCTTTGCGCCATGCTGGTTACCTGGATTCTGGTTGCCTCGCAGGTCACCAACATTGCTTTATGATGGTGATACGGGAGAACAAAATGGTCGGGGCTGTTGTATCCGCCCCGACCATGCTCTCCTGCATGAGATAGTCAGGCTAGCGCCCTACAAACATTAGCTGACTTTTAGAAACTAAAAAACAAAGGAGGCATATTATGAAAATCGGCAAGCCCTATAAAAACAGAATCTGGCTGACTTGCTCAATACTGTTGCTATCGGTACTTCTAATATCTTCTGCTCTTTCAGCCTGCGCTCAACCTGCAACCGCACCCGACGTAACTTCGAAGGTCTTTCAGGCGGTTGAGCCGGAGTCCGTCGGTCTCTCGTCAGAAAAACTGAATGAGATTGATACCGCATTAGAAGCCGACATAGCGGCAAATAAAATAAACGGCGCTGTGCTCATGGTGGCTCGAGACGGAAAAATCGCCTATTTCAAGAGCTACGGCTACCGCGACAATGAGAAGAAGCTACCTATGGAAAAGGACTCTCTATTCCGCCTCTACTCCATGACCAAATCCTTTACTGCGGTGGCGGTCGCCATGTTGAAGGACGAGGGAAAACTGGCATTTTCAGACCCGGTAGAAAAATACATACCGTCTTTTAAGGATATCCAGGTGGGGGAAGTCTCGAAAGACGATAGCGGCAAGTATGTTGTCACCACAGTGCCACCTAGCAACGTTATGACGATTCAGCACCTTGCCACACACACCTCGGGAATATATAGCAATCTATTTCCTACTCCGGGCATCAGGGAACTTTTTACTCAAGCTGGACTGAATAATACTGCAGGATTAACAAATGCCGAGCACTGTGAAAAATTGGCCAAGTTGCCGCTGGTTAATGACCCGGGAACTCAATACCTATATGGCGCGTCGTACGATGTCCTGGGCAGGGTTATAGAGGTTGCCTCCGGTATGACGCTGGACAAGTTCTTCGAAGAGCGCATTTTTAAACCATTGGGAATGAGCGATTCTGGATTCCGCGTCACGGAAGGGGATGTAGACCGCCTGGTTTACCTGACTCCTGGATGGCCTCTATACATTGATGTAACCGACCCAAACAGGAAACTTTTGAACGGAAGTTTTGGTACTGTCTCGACGGCTATGGATTATGCACGCTTTGCCCAGATGCTTCTCAACGACGGCGAACTTGAAAGTAAGCGCCTGCTGAAACCGGAAACCGTGACTTATATAACTTCAGATTTGATAGGTCCGCTGGGTAATCGCAGCGATACTGCTTACGTACCCGAATCAGGTTATGGCGTAGGCTTCGATTTCTACGTTCGGGTGGATACCGCAAATGTAGACTTCCCGGCAAATATGGGTGAGTTCTGCAAGAACGGTGCTGCCGGAACCGTGTACTGGGTCGACCCCACGGAAGACCTGGTTGCGGTTTTCATGGTGAGCACGCCCACCTTTGGAAAGTATTACCGTGGTTTAATACAGAGTATGATTTACCAGTCCATAATCGAATAATCTGAGGCTTCAGACAAGCACAAGCTGATTCAGCCATCTGACATGTTGTCAGAGGCTCACAAAAAGAGGTCAGGCATTGGGGGTAATATCGCGATTCGAAATTATTTCCCCAATGCCTGACCTCCCCAGCTCAGCTTTTGCGTAAGTAACAGAGGATATTGACAGAATTCCCAAAAATTGGAGCTGGGGTTACAATAGGTAGGACTTTCGAGGTGATGTTTGAGATTTCGGTTTAGATGTTCTTTCCTTAAACCAACCCTCGATAAAGCCTGAATTGATAAAGCTTTGAGCAAGAGTTTCGGCAGTTTCACTGAGCCCCAACAAGTTAGCGGTATATTCAAATCTTGTCTTAATGTCAATCATGCAATCTCTTGTTAATCTGAACATGTCAAACGTCTTGGCTTCGAACATAGCACTAAAGAGTTTCCCAGTTGATTGATTAGGAATGAACTCACTTTCATATACGGATACACTAGAAACCCAAGACCAAACAGGCCAATTCTTGAAACCCTCTAAGAGATATTTGTGAATTTTCTTTGGAATCCAAGAACTCTGGCTTGAAAGAAACCAAACAATATAATCTATAGTTTCGTACACTTTCACTGGTAATCCCATTAATTCGCCTTGAACAAAATTGCATGTAATACGACTGGGTGCATAGTTTCCAAAAGCAGGATGTCGTAAACCCATCTCTCGTCACAGGCAGGAGATGAGCCATCAGTTGTTAGCGCCGTACCCCCTGTACCACCTGCTCGGTTTAATACTGACTGTTCGTATAGAGCCTCAAAATCCTTTTCAAAGTCACCTCCAAGACCTCTTATTGTGAGTTGAGGGACGTACGCTGCTAAATGTTCAGGATGCCTATGACAAGCTTCTGCTAACCCTGGCTGGGAATTAATGAACTTAAGAACTTCCTTAGGGTGGGTAATTTGAGATATTCTGGCATCGTCCACTACATTCTGCCATAACATCTGAAGGGCTGCCCAAGCTAAGCGCTCACCCCTTTCATATGGTGTATTGCCCCAATTTGGCAATGGAAAACCCCACCTCTCCCAATAATAGTTAGACCCTGAAAATTCTGCTACATCAAGCCACCAATCATCTGTTACAACAGGAGGTTCAAAGCCAAGTTCAATAACGCGGTCTCTGGCAATGAGTAGCGTTGAGCCTTCAGGTTTAATGACTCTCAGAAGTTCAGAGAGTACGTGTCGTGGGCCTTTACTGGCAGGGATAGCTTTCTTATCAGCGAGGCTAGGGGAATATGAAAAAACGTCGTCTCTCGAGACCTTGTACCAAATAGGAAGGATAATATTAGTACTTTCGCTATTTTGCCGTTGCGCTAGTCCATCAAGCTCCCACTGTGGCCATCCTTTGTTAAAGAAGTTTTTACTGAGAACGACGATGCCATATCTGGATTGTGATAAGCCACGGTCTATCGCCCTACGGATACTATCGCCTGGTTTAAGGGAAAACTCATCGTACCATACTTCTACGTGACGTTTTTTGAGACGTTTTGCAAGAGAACGTACAAAGTCATCTTTATCTTCACTAGCATGGCATATGAATACGTCGTACAACATTGCTATTGTATTATACATGCAATATTTGGGGCTTGACCAGAAGGGCAACTCATTAAGGATACGACACTTGGAAAATTGGAGACTCAATAGACGGTACTACCTATTGATACTTTAGGTTGGTTTTTTTGAAGCTAAATGGAACTGAGGGGGTTCGAACCCCTGACCTTTTACAGTCCCCCGGACAGAGCGCGCTTTACCTGTCTGCTTAACTGCTCGGCATTAAAGGGTTTCTCGATATGGGACACCTTAGCCTGGGACAGGAATTCCTCGGTATCGGCGCCCATAATATCGCCGGTCATGAAGACCACTCTCTGTGCTAGCGATTTGTCTATCTTTTGAATACGCTTGTATAATGTCACGCCACTCATGCCCGGCATCTTGATATCCACCAGCATCAGGTCGTATTTCTGGCTTTCGATTTTCTCCAGGGCGTCAGCGGCATTATCTACGGTCTCTACCCTGTGACCTTCACCGGTTAGCACCCGGTTGACCACGTCCCTTACCACTTGCTCATCATCCACCACCAGTATCCTGGCTTTTACCGCTTTCTTAGACCTTTTAATAACTGGCTCAGCCGGCTTTAGCGGTGCCACCTCGGTGACTACGGGCAGTTCCACGATGAAAGTGGCGCCTTTGCCCGACTTGCTTTCGACGTATATCTTCCCCTGATGTTCAGTCACTATGCCGTAGCACAGGCTCAAACCCAGCCCGGTGCCCTGCCCCACCTCTCTGGTGGTGAAGAAGGGGTCGAATATCTTATCCATGACCTCCGGTTTAATCCCAGGGCCGTTGTCTTTGACATATATCTTTATGGTGTTGTCTTTCTTTTCCGTGGTTATGATGAGCTTTCCCTTACCGTGAGCCAGCTTCATCTCCGTTTCGGCGTTGACGATTAAGTTGAGCAGCACCTGCTGTATTTGGCCCGGGTCAACCACGGTTTCCAGCCAATCAGGAGCCAGCCGGGTAAGGACTTCAATGTTGTTAACTCTCAAGTGATAGGCTCGCAGGATGAGCGTGCTCTCTATAATCTCGTTGATATCCACCAGCTTTCGCTCCGGCTTGGTCTGGCGAGAGAAAGCCAGCAGCCTCTTCACGATGCCGGCTACCCGTCGAGCGCCGTCATTGATGGCTGCCAAATCTGCCCTGATGTCAGGCGGGACGTCATCCCGGTCCACCAGCAACTGGGCGTAGCCGGTTACTGCTGTAAGGGGATTATTTATCTCATGGGCAACGCCGGCTGCCATCTCGCCCACGGAAGCCAGGCGACTGGTAGCCTGAGCCTTTAGCTCCAGTCGCATGCGTTCCTCTTCAGCCATCTTGCGCTCGGTAACGTCGCGAGAAATTCCGCGAAATCCGATAATCTTCCCTCTCTCGTCTCGTAAAGGAAAAATCGACCGTTCCGTAAATATTAGGCTACCGTCCCTTGCGATGGCTACAGCAGGAATTCCTTTCACTGGCTCACCCGTCCGATATACCCTATTGAAGGTTTTGAATCTGTCATCGGAGCGCTCCCTGGGTGTGTAATCTCTGTAACTCATTCCGATTAACTCTTCCCTGGAACGTCCAAGGCGACGACACAGTGAATCGTTGACAAAGGTAAAATTACCGGCAAGGTCTACCTCATAATAGCTCTCTTCCATTTCTTCCAGTATGGTTCGATACCTCTCCTCGGATCGCCACAGCATCTCCTCCGCCTGCTTGCGCTCGGTGATGTCCTGATACACTACCTGAAATTGCCTCTTGCCATTCCATTGCACTTCTACACGAGATACGGCTAAATGACGAACTTCGCCACTCTTGCGCACGATGCTTACTTCATAGTCTGCCGGGACGAATTCCCCGCGTCTCCTATTCTCCTGCCGTTCCTTGTGCTCGGCATAGCTTTCCGGGGTATAGCGCTCCCTGGTTGGGGTGGCTTTCAGCTCTTCAACATTGCTGTAGCCGCAGATATCCAGAAGAGCCCGGTTGGCATAAATGGTCTCTCCGTCCTCGGTAACGATGCGTATGCCCAGAGGCGAGTTTTCTATTGAGTCACGGAAGTTCTGCTCCGAGCGGCGTAGAGATTCCTCCATGCGCTTGCGCCCGGTGATGTCACGGATATTGCACTGAAACACCTCTTGATGGTTTACCTTGTATCTATTGGCGACAACCTCCACATGAACTATCCGCCCATCCTTGGACTGAAGAGGTAAGTGCTCGTAACGGACATAACCTTCCTCTTTCAGTTCTTCGTAGGCGGCTTTACTTGCCACTATATCTTGGAACGTACCGATTTCCCAGAGATGCTTTCCCTGAAGTTCCTCCTGAGTGTACCCCAGCATATCTTTAATAAATGGGTTAGCGTCATTGATTGTCCCTGTTTTTCCATCAAGTATTAATATAGCATCTTGAGCTGTCTCAAAGAGACGCCTGTAACGCACTTCAGAGTCTCTTAGCTGTTCTTCCCCATGCTTGCGCTCGGTGATGTCAGTGAATGAAATCAAACCTGCCGGTTTTCCTTGATAACCTATGATTGCCCCGACTGCGCTTACCCACATTCCCTTACCAGACTTGTTCACCAATTGGAACTCGTTTATTTGCCTTTCGTCCTTTTCAAACATGTCATTTTTGATAGTTTCGAGAACACGCTCCCTTTCCTGAGATGGTACGAAGTCGAATGGATTTACTCCGAGCGCTTCTTCTACAGATTCAAAACCAAAAATTTGGGCGGCAGCTTCATTGACCAGCAACACTTTCATTGTCTCGTCTATAACACACAAACCGTTGATATTGATGTCGAATAGAATTCTATACCGCTCCATTGATAGCCTCAATGCCTCCTCTGCCTGGTACAGCGCCTGATACTCCAGCCTTCGCCTCCGCTGCCAGATGAAACCGATGCCGGCAAGCGCGGCAATCAGCAATCCAGCGAAGAAAGCTAAAATCATGCTAGCCCGAGAGCGCCATGCCGCAAGCGCCTCGCTGATATCGATTTTAGCTACCAAATACCATGGGGAGTCGGGGATATGCTTCAGGACAGCTAATACCTCTACTCCGCGGTAATCTTTGCCTTCGACGATGCCTTCTTTTCCTGTAACAGCCATGACAGCCGGGACTTCCTGCTGGCTCAAGGGGATTCTCAATTTGAAAGCGGTGTCTTTCTGGTGACGCAGCTCGTTCAAAAACAACACCTGGTCGCCATCGCGTTCCACCAGCAAAGTCTCGGCGGTTTCACTCGGCATAGGCGAGGACTGCAACAGCGGGTAAAGATATTGAGCCGGGTCGATGCAGAAGACCACGGCGCCTATCGCCTGAGGCGAATCTTGCCCCCAGGGGAAGAGCGGCGCCACAACATCCAGGTGTGGAGAATCGCCATCCGGAGGGTAATGGAAATCGGTAATGACGGCTTCATGCTCCTTGATAGCGATTGCCAGTTGCGCCAGTGTCATATCACTGAGGCGATGCACGTTATCATTGAGGCTTAGCAGCACCTCACCATTCACGTCAGCCAGCAGTATATCCTGGTACGGATAGGCTTCATCTATAACTGCTAACTTGGCAAGGACCCTGTCCTTAGTCTCAGTATCAGTCGGCGAAGCCATATACTTCGCCACCCCTTCGGTGAAAAACGGGCTTCCCACGAGTACATTGGCATCCACCAGCCTTTCGGCGCGCCACTCCACAATCTGGTCCACCTTCAACTGAGCCATGATTGATAGACCACCCTCAATGCGCTGGCGCATCTGCTGCTCCTGGAAATAGTAGAACACATATCCACCGACCAGAATGACCACTGCCACCAGCGCCATTATGAGGTGGAACCTGTAAGGTGACAGGGGGCTTGTAATCTTAGGAGTGCCGTCTAGCGGAGCTTTAAATTTTTCCTCGCCCGGTGGTTCTGCTGCCACTAACTTCTCCTTATATGAGGGATGTACAGGTTAAATTTGTAATCTGCTGTCACAAATAAAAAATGGCAGCCGAATACTATTGCGGAATCCGCCCATTGTGCATTCGCTTTGCCCTTGTTCATATCCCGACTCACCTGCAAACCCCGAAGCGAGAGAGACCCATTGGTAAACTATGTCATGAATTCCCTCTTAATTCATTGTATGGTGTTCATATATAGTTGTCAACGGATAGAATGTACAAATTGCTTCTCGCTCTCTAAGGAGCGCTCTCGCTTTTACCACTCTGCCTATCTACCCGCTCAAACTAGCAGGGTCGGCAGGAATCCGCATCCCTTACGCAAACAGCAAGGAAATAGAGAATTGCACTTGAGAATCAGATGGATTGGCTGGTGGGGCTTACTGGGCGGAAAGAAGAGCCTTCGCCCTGGCTTTCCGCCTCATCATATAGCCCATCGTTTGGCCCAATCACAATGGCGAAGTGCTATCAAGGCAAGGCAGAAAAGCTCCATTTTTTAGCCCTAGATTGTGTCTTACTACCAGCAGTTTAGGCTTCCCCTAACCAAGGCTTTTGTGCAAACACTGGCGCCAAGCTGATTCTACCATGCGGTGTCACTAAGCTCTGGGGGTAACCAGAAGGCGTTCCTTTGTTAGATATCCAGCGCGCCGGAGATGGCAATAGCACCCCCTGCAATGAAGGAAGCCCTATCAGATGCCAAGAAGCACGCCAGCTCGGCAATCTCCTCGGGCCGGGCTATCCTGCGTAGCGGGATGGTGCGCTCAGATTTGGCTTTGCGCTCCGGGTCGATGGTGAATTCCTTTATCATTTCTGTCATGGTCCAGGCCGGACATATAGCCACGATGCGGATATTGTGGGGAGCAAACTCCTTTGCGGCCGCATTGGTCAAACCAATCACAGCGTGCTTGCTGGCACTGTAACTGCTGAGCTTGCTCAAAGCCCTGAGGCCGGTTATGGAGGAATTGTTGACTATGGCGCCGCCGCCCTGCTTGAGCATCTCCGGAATCTCGTATTTCATACACAGCCAGACTCCCTTGAGGTTGGTGTCCAGCTGTTCATAAAATTGCTCTTCCGTCTCGTCGAGCAGGCTCTGATGACCGCTGGACGTGCCCGCATTGTTAAAGGCGACATCCAGTCTGCCATATGTATCAACCGTTTTCCTAACCAGGTTTTCAACCTGTGCGGCAATCCTGACATCCGTTTGCACAAATATACCCTCGCCGCCGGCATCCTTAATCTTCCGTACCGTCTCCTCGTCTTGCTCGGCCCGCCGGTCGGCAACTACAACCTTGCCGCCACGTTCGCCGAACATTATAGCTGCGGCACGGCCGATGCCCGAGGCGCCCCCGGTAACTATTATTACTTTACCTGTGAAATCTCCCAATTTATTCCTCCATAAGATGTAGTGCGAGTATTGAAACAAAGAGCTAAAAGCTCATGAAACCCGTTGTTATTGAGGAAACATCAACCTGAGAAACTCATGTAACATCTTAGTAGTACAGTGGAGCTGAGGGGATTCGAACCCCTGACCTCCTCCGTGCAAGGGAGGCGCTCTCCCAATTGAGCTACAGCCCCTTATGCTGATTCATTATACTAGCAAGTTGACCGCATTAACAAGCTCCTGAAACATGTCGCCAGCCATGCCAGGGCAACGTCTGTTGCTACACATCGCGCTCATAGGGAACATAACGCCAACCGAGAAACACATAACGATAATTGACTGCAAAGGTACGGTATGCTATAAGTTATGCCATCTTTGGCGATTTCAATCTTTGCTGCCTTAAGACTGGTATAACCATAAGCCACAACGTTGGCGGTATGGAATTGATGTAGCGCTTACGCAACGATAGAAAAAGGAGGCACCCCGATGAAATTCATCGAGAGAAGGGAGCCAATAAAGTTCGGCATCTGCGGTATCATTGCCCTGCTACTGACAACAGCCGCAGCAACATCAGGCTGCGCACCACCGGCACCTATCACTGAAGAGATAAAAATCGGAGCTCTTTTGCCTCTCACCGGGGACTTGGCTTCGGGAGGCGAAGATGCCCAGGCAGCACTAGAAATAGCGACTGAGGACATAAACAACTATCTATCCGAGGTTAATTCAAACGCAAGATTGATACTGGTCATTGAAGATACGCAAACCAGCCCTGAGGTTGCCCTTGATAAGCTGGGCAGCCTTACCCGGAATGGCATTAAACTGGTAATCGGCCCGGATTCCAGTGCCGAGGTTCAGGCAATTAAAGCCTACGCCGACGAAAGTGAAATCCTGGTGCTCAGTCATGCCAGCACTGCAGCATCACTGGCAATTCCAGGGGATAATATCCTCCGCTTCGTCCCTGACGATACCCGCCTGGCTGAAGCCCTCGCTGCACTTATGTGGGAAGATGAAATCAGAGCCGTTATCACTATGCGGAGAGGCGATGTATGGGGAGATGACCTCTTGAAAGCCACGAGAGACAAGTTCAAAGAGTTGGGCGGCACTATGATAGATGGTATAAGCTATGACCCCACCGCAGGAAGTTTCGGCACAGAGCTGGAGACTCTGGACTCAAAGGTGAGTGAAGCAATAGATGAGTACGGTGCCGGTGCCGTGGCGGTATATCTCCTGTCCTATGAAGAGGTTCTTCAAATCATGGCTCAAGCACAGGATTATGCCAACCTGCCCCAGGTCAAATGGTACGGCGGCGGCTCTCAGTCAAACAACGCAATCATCAGCGACACCCAGGCGGCGCAGTTTGCCGCTACAACCAACTTTTTGAACCCGATGTATTCGGATAAGGGCAGCCAGGTGAAGAGACAGATTGAGGACAAGATAAAGAGAACCCCTGAACCCTTTGCTCTGGTTGCCTACGATGCAGTCTGGGTAGCAACAAAAGCCTGCCTGACGGCAGGAACACACGAGACCGACGTCCTGAAGAAAGCACTGATGCGTGAAGCAGAACAGCACTACGGTGCTACCGGCTGGACAGTACTCAACGAAGCAGGAGACAGAAAATTTGGCGAATACGACTTCTGCGTGGTAGTGGAAGATAATGGTACTTTCCAATGGAAGCGGATTGCCAGATACGAGTCTGCCCCCAATCTGCCGGGAAACATTATTCGCTAGCCCAAACAGCATGATTAATTCAATCTCAACCTAAATGTGAACTCACCGAACCAAAGAGTCGGCCCGCCAAACACTGAGCGAAATCAACTGCATCAAAGGAGGTGACGTACATAAATGATAGCTGACACAGGCTTGCTTATGATAATAGTGGCATGGGTGTTTCAAATTTACAGGGCGTTAGCCAGGAAAGACTTACAATTTAATCTGATTTTCCTTTCGTTTTATATAGCGGGTTGTCTTCTTCTGACTGTAGCTGGTTTTATGCAAAACGACATGACCAGCGCCATTCTGCAGCTAATTTGCACCATACTCCCGGTCATAGTCCTGGCAGCAGTAATTCAGCTAAAAAAGGGGGCCCGGTAAAGACGCCAGTTTCGCAAGCCCAGATGTCCTCAGTGACCTGCAAGCGAGCTAATTGCATGCCTGGGTAATTAGCCATAAAATATGGTAATTAACTATGAGGAGGGGGATTATGAGCAAAACCGGTGACAATTTGCAAGATGCTTTTTCTGGAGAAAGCCAGGCCAGTCGGAAGTATCTTTATTTCGCTGAGAAAGCGGATGAGGAGGGACACAAACAGATAGCCAGGTTATTCCGCGCCGCATCGGAGGCTGAGACGGTCCACGCCCGAAACCATTTAAGGGTTATGGGCGAAATAAAATCGACAAAAGACAACCTCAAAGCTGCAATCGGCGGTGAGAATTACGAGTTCACCAAGATGTATCCGGAATTCATCAAGCAGGCTGATGCCGAAGGTAACAACAAGGCTAAAGGCAGCTTTGACCTGGCTAATAAAGTGGAGCAAATCCACCATCGCCTGTACCAGACCGCCCTCGACATGCTGGAGAAGGGACAGGCCATGGCCGAGAAGCCTGTCTATATCTGCCAGGTCTGCGGCAACACGGTCGAAGGCGAAGCTCCTGAAAAATGCCCTGTATGCGGAGCACCCAGAAAGATGTTCAAGCAAATCGACTAGATGCTGCATTCCGAAAGTAATTAAAATAAAGGAGTTGAGCTATGTCGAAGAAGATGTCTGAAGACGAAATTCGCGAAATAGCCACGCATAGAGTGCGAAGAAGGAGGGGATTTTACGCCCATTTGACGGCATACATACTGGTCAATTTGATGCTCTTAGCAATCTGGTACTTTTCAGGCGGCGGCTATTTTTGGCCCATGTGGGTGCTGTTGTTCTGGGGAATAGGACTGGTGTTCAATGCCGTAGCCGTCTTCGCCAAGGGTGACATTGGCTCAGAGAGGGCTGCTATAGAAAAAGAAATAGAGAAAATCAAGAAAAGCGGCGTTTAGCATGTGACCCCTCTGCTAAACCGGCGAGTTGAATCAGCCAGCTCACGTAATCCCCTGAGCCAGGCGACCTTCGAACTCACATAACATTTACAATCACACTTCCCCAGATGGTGAGAAGCACGTTACCGAATGCGTATGGTGCCGCATAGCCAATTGACGGCATGGTGCTTTCAGCCTCTTCCTCCAGCGAATTGAGAGCCGCTGTGATAACTCTCGCTCCAGCCACCGCGCCCAGCAGTAAAACAGGATTCATTTTGAGCACCCGTCTCCCAAAAATTAGAGCCGCAATCATGGGAAGGAGTGAAAGAACTATACCGGCGAGAAACAAAGTCAAACCAGTTGTCTGAAAAGCCTGTACCGCCTGGACAGCGGCTGACAAGCCGACACAGGCAATAAAGAGATTCAATCCGAGGTCAGTTAGGAGCCACTGACCACCGCTAGGAATCTGGCCAAAGGTGGGATGTATGGAACGTAACCAGCCAAATACTAGACCTGCAACCAGAACACCCCCACCGACACCAAGGGTTATGGGCAATTTGCCGACATGTATAACAATCAGACCCACCAGTGTCCCCAGCGTAATGCCAAGACCGACCATGACCAGGTCTGTTATGGCAGTAGGACGCTCAGGATAACCCAATAGCGTGATCACCCTTTCGATATCTCCCCTGGCACCGATTACCTGAAAAACGTCGCACTTATGCACTACGGTATCCCTGGTTATCGGTATCTCACGTCCCTGCCGCGTTATTCTCCTTAAGAAAACCCCGCGTGCTTGTTTGTTCTGGCTCAGCTCACCGAGAGTCCTGCCCACAACATCACGATTAAGAACGCAAATATCCATCACCTCGCCCACCATCTCTGTTACAGCGCCTATATCAACTTCAGGGCCAATCACCCCAGACGCTGTGATAAATTGTTTGCAATGCCCTGAAATTACAACTATGTCTCCTGCTTGAATCACCATATTCGTTTCCCCATCCATCACAACACCAGCACGTTTCAGTCTACTAACAGCGACTCTATCCGGGAAAAGCGCCTCTAGCTCTGCCACCGTCTTACCAGTCACATTCTTGCTTGATACTTCATATGCTCGAAGTTCTAGCTGTGCTGACCACGAGAAAAGCTCTGGCTTGTCGGCAGGAACTGCTCCGCCTGACATCTTTGCTGCCAGCTTCTTAGCTTCCTCTTTCAGATTTATCCTCCAGAAACCGGGTATCATTTTCAGAAAAACAATCGTTCCCGCCGTGCCGAAGATGTAGGTTATGGCATACCCCACGGCGACATTTGTATCCAGCGTTGCCTTCTGCGCATCGGAAATAGGCAATTGGCCTATGGCGCCTTCCGCCGTTCCGATTGCCGCTGATTGTGTCACGGAGCCGGCAAAGAAACCTGCCGTTGTCCCCTGGTCAAAATGTAAGAGTTTACCCAGGAGTATGGCTACACCCAAAGCCACGAAAGCCGTTACCAGCGAGATATAGATATAATGAAGCCCCTCTTTCCTGAGTGCGCCGAAAAACTGGGGGCCAACTTTATATCCTATGCCAAACATAAAGAGGGCAAAGGCAACCGTCTTCAAGAGTGCCGGCACCTCGACATTCACCTGTCCCAGAACAAGTGCAGCCAGAAGCGTGCAGGTAGTTGCGCCAAGGCTGAATCCGCGGAATTTAAGCTTACCGGCGGCATAACCAATAGCGAGTGCCAGAAAAATCAATACCTGCGGGTTATTTCTGCATACACTAACGATGAATTCCCACATGGCCGCCTCCTCAGTGCAATATCAAGACTCCCATGCTACTTCTTCTTTTTTGCTAATTCCCACTTTTGATAATACTCCGCCAACAGCTCACTTATACCCCTGCCGATTGCTTCATAAGTGTTGTTGGAGAGGTTTGCCAGAGAGACACGAACCGACATATTCGGTGCATCAAAACCACCACCATCCATCAGTACAACAGATTTACTTTCGGACAACTTAACCACGAAATCAATCGGCTCGTAGTTCTTTACCAGATAGTTGGCGAATTCCTTACCATACCTCGTCCGGGCAAGTTCCGGAATGTCAATTGTCGTGTAATAATGCGCATCATAACTGTTCTCGGGGCAGGGTATACCAATGGCATCATAAAGGGTCTTGAACCTGTGGCGTACAATATATTGGGCGACTTTCTTATACTCGTCTTTCTCATCCAGCAGACAATAAAGGGCAAAGAGTGCCATCAGGACCTGTTGGGGTGTAGATAAGCCGGCGGTATGATGTAACGCCACACTACGGCTGTCAGCCACCATCCTGTCAACGAGTTTCATCTTATCAGGGTTGAGAACTACCGTACTGTAACGGTCATGTAATACCTTTTTATCTCTATCCGGCAGGGCGGCTATCATTTTATCGAAAACGTTATCTTTGTGGATGCCGATAACACCAAGTCTCCAGCCTGTAGCACCGAAGTATTTAGAAAAAGAATATACCAGTATTGTATTATGCGGAGCTACGGCGGCGAGCGAACGGAAGCCGTTAACAAAGGTGCCATAAACATCGTCCGTGAGGATTATCAGGTCTTTTCGCTTGGTCCGCACGATTTCCGCTATTGTGTCCATGGTGCTACCTTGCATTGCCACGGATGTAGGATTGGAAGGATGCACCAGAAAGAAAGCTTTTACTGATGGGTCAACCAGTTTCGCTATTTCCGAGTCAGGATATTGCCAGTAGAGACCTTCACCCTGTTCAATCTTCAACTCAACAAACTTGAAGTCACTCAAACGGGGAATCTCAATATAGGGTGTAAATATCGGCGTTCCAATAGCTATTTTATCTCGCTTGTGAAGCAATCTGTTTTCCATCAAACTGGTAAAGATATAGTCCATGGCAGCCGTTCCACCTTCAGTGGCAAACAGGTCAAACTTGCCTGGAGGGTTGCCGCCAAACATCTCCTGTTCCAGGTATTTGTGGACGATTTTCTCACAGTTGATTAGCATCCTATCAGGTTCTGGATAGTGGTCACCCACTATGCCATCAACCATCTCAAAAACGAATTCGTCTGTGTCTATGTTAAGTACATCGCGCACGTATCTCATTGCATTGTTTAAGAAACTGACGCCGGGCACATTCGAGTTCTTAGCCACAAATTTCCCGAACCTGTCTGTTATACCGCCTTTTTCCGGTGCTCCCCCAATAGCAGGCAGGTCAACAACACGCAAGGATTCTTCAAGCGCGAATAACCCCAGCTGAAAAAAACCAGAGCGAGGTGTAACCGCCACCCAGTTCGGATTACCGCGACCAGCATTCAACATCATCCTTTCATGATGTGTCTTGGCTATCTTTATCAGTTTATCCTTCAGCTCAAAGGGACTTAGTTTTTCGTAAAGTTTCTCTTCCGAAGGCTTCATGACAACCACCTCCTGCATAATCTGGAATTTTTTACAGTCGTCACAGATTGTTTCATATCCACTGCGAATTTGCAAGCGCCTTAAACATAGACTTGATAGTAACCAGGCACGACGAGAGCCAATTCAGTCGAGGACAATACCCTATACGCCCATACACCATCATAAATCGATTGACGCAAATTCACACCCCTGATAGAATGACAAGTTAGTAAACATTAAAATCATGATTAAATCAATTACCTCATGGAAAATAGTTGTCCTTCTTAAAAGGACAATCCAGGAGTTCACCACCGACAATTGTCCGCTGCTTGCGGCAGCCGTTTCCTATTACCTGCTCCTATCCATATTCCCTTTCCTGCTGGGGATAATATCATTGTCCAGTTTCTTCGTAGACAAACCGGCACTGCAGGAACAGATATTTCAGGCTTTCAAATATTTAATTCCTGTATCGCAGGATTTCATACTGAACATCACAAACAGTGTTATCAATGAGCGGGGGACTATAGGTATTATAGCCGTTATACTCCTGCTTGTGGGCTGTGTTGGATTCTTCAACGCATTGAGGAAATCACTGAACACAGCCTGGGGAGTTTACAAATCCAGCTCGCTAATACGCACTCAACTGACCAATTCCGCCATGATTCTGGGAGCTGTCTTGCTACTATTCATTTCTCGTTTCATAGCCATAATCCTGAACGCCAGCGAAAATATATTGGGCACAATAGCAGAACAACCAATTATCCATTTAGTCCTGTTGCATCTCTTTATCGTTATAATTAATATCGCTCTTGCTTTTTCAGTATTTCTTATCCTTTACAAATTTGTACCCGAACGCCGAATCAGATGGAGAGACATTTGGGTCAGTGCTCTGGTAGGTGCAGTTTGTTTTGAGATAATAAATATTCTATTTACTCTATACCTGGATACATTCAACCCCTATAGCCTGATATACGGTTCCCTCGGAGCTATCATCGCCCTGCTGATATGGACGTACCTCTCCGCCCTTATCTTTCTCTTTTTCGCCAAAATTGCAGCGGTTAACTTGAGGATTAGAATCGAACAACCATAACAAAACGCTTCGATGGAATGCTTCTTCCGGGAAGTGGTATATACTGCCTGAGATAACCGAGCTTTAATCTATTGCCTATAAGAGCCCTTCTGTTTCTCGCGCAGAGCCAGGTTAAGTGCCAGAAGTACACCACCAATCGCGGCACCGAAAAGGAATATAGCGTGGAAGCCGGAAACGAAAGCCTCCGGAGGCAGTGCATGAGCGTTAATACCTGACGGCGAAATGCCCTGGCTGGCAATAACCGAAAGAAAGATGAGCGTAAAAACTGCAATGCCCATCACCGCCCCAACATTCCTGACCGTAGTCACAAGGCTGTTAGTTACACCTTCATTGCCTTTGGCGCTCATGCCCATAATGAAACTGAAGTTTGCCGGCATTATCAGCCCGATTCCAATTCCTTCAAGGGCTAGGGCTATGATTATGTAATACAGACCTGTCTTGGCGCCCATTAAAACAAACATCAAAAATGCTGCGATAAGCACAGCCGACCCCAAGATGCAAATGGGACGAGAGCCGATTCGCCCAGAGAGCAGGCCAGCAATCGGACCGCATATCATCATGAAAATGGCAGGCACAAGCAGGATAAGCCCGGCGATCAGCGTCCATGGTAAGTAGCTGATTGACGGCAGGTTGAGCCACCTGTCAACCAGGTAGGCTGCGATGAAAAATAGCGCCACGAAGCACCCGAAAAGGATGGCAAC
>Ga0209610_1000529_pt1 | contig 20090 bp, 17 predicted proteins | sample LakKivw275mmetaG_FD_184137 | JGI IMG/M metagenome (GOLD analysis project Ga0209610, IMG submission 184137) | Anoxic lake water microbial communities from Lake Kivu, Rwanda to study Microbial Dark Matter (Phase II) - Lake Kivu water 275m metaG... | ecosystem: Environmental > Aquatic > Freshwater...
TCGCTATAGGCCGTCGTCGCGCTTGCCGGTGAGTTCGTAGACGAGTTCCCGCTTTTCGTTGGCCCGCTTGTGCTCTAGTGTCGTGGCGTCGAAGTAGAACTTGCGGTCGTCGACCTCGACCTCAAGGCTGTTGAACGCACTTCGTTCTTCGTTCATCGTTTTTCGTTCATCGTTCATCGGAGCTTGCTGCCTTGCGGCGGCGGAGCTTCGTGGCGGACCGGTCGCGGACCATGAAGTGAGAGCTGGAGCCGGTTCGGTCGTCATCTGGCCCGAAGCCGATGCGGCGTTTCCTGGGCTGAGGTTCGGGCGGCAGCATGAGTTTGCGCAGTGCGTCGAAGACGACCTGGAAGTTCTTGTCGTGCGAGGCGAGCTTGGTTTCCAGCTCGGCCAGCTTGAGCGCGAACTGCCGCTGGTCCGCGAGCATTCGCCGCATTCTGACGAATGCCTCGACTACAAACACACTGACTTCGACCGCGCGTTGGGACTTCAGCACCGCTGCGAGCATCACCGCGCCGTGCTCCGTGAATGCGTAAGGTAATGAAGGTGAAAATCTGAGTTTGGCAAGGTGGTCGCATTTTGCGACCACCTCGTCCCGCTCTTCTTTTGTGAGCTCGAACATGAAGCGCTCAGGGAAACGTGCCGAGTTTCGCCGTACCTGTTCCTTGAGGCGCCGCGTGCTGACTCCGTAGATTGTCGCGAGATCAGCGTCCAGCATCACCCTGTGTCCGCGAATCTCGAGTATCGCGCTGTCAATCCGCTCAACCGGCATCAGCATGACGGTCGTTCCTCCCTCGCCCAACGAAGAACGTTGAACCAAGCATCGATGAACGATGCCTGTCCCTCAACCGCCGCGCCGACGAACAGGCCCCTCAGGGCGTGCTCGAACCGCTCCTGGCTCTTGTCTGCCTTGGCCGCTGCGCCTACTGCCATACCGCGCCTCCGATGTGCTTCTGCACGAGTGACTATGTTAAGCGTGAAACGCTGCCGGTCAAGCGCGAAGCGCCCGGGGTCATCCTAAGGCCTTGCGGCTGCGGCGCCTGCGGGCAGGTCTGTCGCGAGCGATGAAGTCAGACGCGGAGCCGGTTCGGCCGTCGTCAGGCCCGAAGCCGATGCGGCGTTTCTTTGGCTCGGGCCGCGGTGGGCTGCAGAAGCTGGCGAATGGCGCCGACGAGCGAGCGAATCGTTGCGTCGTGGCTGGCCACTCGCCGTTCGATTTCGGCCAGCTTCAACGCCAGCTCGCGGTGGCCGGCGAGCACCTGACGCATTCGCACGAACGCCCGTACGACGAATACCGACACCTCAGCCGCCCGCCGGGAGTTGAGGACCGTCGCTACCATGACCGCACCATGTTCCGTGAACGCATACGGGAGCTGTCGCGAGAATCTGAGTGCTGAGAGGTGGTCACAATTTGTGACCACCTCGGACTTCTCCTCCGGAGTGAGACGGAACAGAAAGTCGGCCGGGAAGCGATCAAGGTTTCGTTTGACGGCCTGGTTCAGAGCTTTCGTGCTGACGCCGAAGAGGAAATGCGAGGTCAGCATCCAGCATCACACGCTGTCCGCGAACGAGGAGGATCGCGCGGTCAAGCTGTTCGACCGGAATCAGATAACCTGTGTCCTTGGGCACGTTCACGCGAAGACGCGCTCCCTCGCCTGACGAAGAACGATGTACGCACTGTCCGACAGTGGCCGTCGAGGCCAACCAACGACAAACGATGTCAGCGCGTTCTCAAAACGCGCCTGGCTCTTGTCTGCCTTAGCCGCCGTGTTCACTGCCACTATGGAACCCCTATGTACCGTGACAACATCGAGAGAATGTTAGGCGCAGAACGCCATTAGTCAAGCCCCAAGCGCCGGGCGGCGTCAATCCGTTGCCTGCCGCTACGGCCTGGGCGCTTCGATGGAGAAGACGTCACGCGGCTTCGCCGCGAGTTACCAGTTACCAGTTGGCAGGTGGCAGTGAATAGACGAGTAGCCACCGGTCATGTTCCAGCGCGCTGCCTACGGCTTAGGGGCGGAGATGTCGAACACGTCCGTCCGAATCTTGGCCAGGACCTTGGGGTCGCAGCCAAAGGGCGGGACGGGAGAGCTCAGAAGTCGGAAACCAGAGACCAGAATGCAGAATTGCCGGCACGGCATCCGGTCTACGGCTCGCGGGCCAGAATCAAGAGGCAGACATTGAGAGCCATGAGCTAACCGTAAGCGGCGACTGGCTAAGCACATACGGCCGATAGTCGGGCGGAGAGCGGACAGGGAAGTGCGTCCTTGCCGTCCTATGCACGAGGATGCGTCTTGCCGAAGCGCCGGAAACTGACTTAACCGACGAGTTCTCAATTAGTTCGGAGCGAGCGCCCGGGATGAAAAGGTAGGGTAGGGGTCGCCTGGGGGGCTGCTTTCCGAGAAGCAATGGAGCATGGGTCCAAAGGAGCAATGACCGGTGCGTTGAGACATGCACTGACACGAGCTTTGAACCGAGCGGTGACGCGTGCAATTCCGCGAGCGACTTCGCGAGCTTTGACTCGTGCACTGAAAGACCAAGGTTAAGGTTGAGGTTAAGGTCGAGTGCAGGATGGAGTTGACGACGTTCTGGCCGATGCAATTGAGTACGCAGTGAACGACAGGTCTGCCGGTGCTTCGACCCATGCTTCGCCACATGCTTCGAGAGGTCCAAGCGCGTCTTCAGCGCGATGCTTTCCTGCAATTCCAGCGCTTTGTCGGCGGCGTTTTCCGCCCTGAATCCGATACCGCACCACGGAGTTCACAGAGACTCCGAAGGTACAGGCCGGACCTTGGCTTCACCTTCTCCGTGTTCTCTGTGGGCTCTGTGGTTGGCCCAATGTCGGGTCCGAGGTTACGGGCAGCGCTTGAACCGGGAACCGGCGGGAGTAGACTGGCTCAAAGCTGAGCGGACAGGAGAGTATCCGCAGACCACATATGTCCCGTAACCGATAACCACTAGAGGAGAGTCTTTGCCAGAGCAGCACAGCGTGTTTCCGAATCAGGCGTCGGAGTTCGTCGCCCTCACCCATTATTGCCGGTGGCGGGAGGAGGAGGGGAGGCGGGAGACGTGGGACGAGGTGGTTGACCGCGTCGTATCGTTCCTGCGCGACCACACGCCCGGCCGCGAGGGCGTGCCTTCCCGGGTTTGGGAGCGGATACGCGACGGGCTTACGACGTTCAGCGTGATGCCGTCGATGCGGCTCGTGGCGACGGCGGGGCCGGTCGTGCTGAAGGATAATACCTGTATCTACAATTGCGCCTATTTCCCGATTCGGGACCTGCGGAGTTTCTCCGAGTTGATGTTCATCTTGATGTGCGGCTCGGGCGTGGGGTTCTCGGTGGAGCGGGAGTTTGTGAACCAGCTCCCTTCGGTGGCGCAGCCGGGCGTAGACTGCCGCGACGATTACGTGGTTGAGGATTCGCGCGAGGGCTGGGCACGGGCGTTCCTTTTCGCACTGGAAACGTGGTTTGCCGGCGAGTCGGTGCGGTTCGACTTTTCGCACATCCGTCCGTACGGGGCGCGGCTGAAGCAGATGGGCGGAAGGGCGTCGGGCGCCGATTCGCTCCGGCGGCTGTTTACCGACGTGGAGGCGATTGTGCGCAGGGCTGCGGGCCGGAAGCTTTCGTCGCTTGAGTGCCACGACATCTGTTGTCTGGTGGCCGAGAAGATAGTGATGGGCGGGAAGCGCCGCTCGGCGATGATTTCGTTCTCCGACATCGACGACGAGGAGATGCGCCACGCCAAGGACTTTTCGCGCGGGCCGGTGCCGTCGTACCGGTTCATTGCCAACAACAGCGTTGCCTACACGAAGAAGCCGGACCCGATTGCGTTCATGTACGAGTGGGCGGCGATGGCCGCGTCGGGTTCGGGCGAGCGCGGCATCCTGAACGTTGGTGCCGTGCCGGTCGCCTGTTCGAAGACCCGGAAGTACCGCGGCGACGAGCGCACTAATCCCTGCGGCGAGATCATCCTGCGACCGCACCAGTTCTGCAACCTGTCCGAGGTCGTGCTGCGGCCGGGCGACGACATCGGCATGCTGGTGGACAAGGTGAAGACCGCGGCGTGGCTGGGAGTAATCCAGGCGACGTTCACCTTTTTCCCGTTCCTGCGCAAGGAATGGACCGATAACTGCAACGAGGAGCGGCTGGCCGGGGTGTCCTTGACCGGCCAGATGGATAACCCTTCGCTTTTGACCGAGAAGGTGCTGGAGCAGTTGCGGACCGTGGTCGAGCGCACGGTTGAAGAGGCCGCGCGCTGCCTTGGGGTGCCGGCCGCCACTGCCTACACCTGCGTCAAGCCGTCGGGCACGGTGTCGCAACTGGTCGACTCCGCCAGTGGCCTGCACCCGCGGTGGAGCCGCTTCTACCTGCGACGCTACCGGATTGCGGCCAACGACCCGGTCTTTGCGCTGCTCCGCGCCCAGGGGATGGAGTGGGAGCCGGAGACCGGCCAGACGCGCGACAATTTCACGACCGCGGTTGTTGCTTTCCCGGTCCAGGCGCCGGCGACCGCGGTTTTCCGCGACCAGATGGACGCTCTCGCGCAGCTCGACTGGTACCGGAAGGTGCAGCAACACTGGTGTACGCATAACGCTTCCTGCACGGTCTACGTGAAACCGGACGAGTGGCTGAAGGTTGCGAACTATGTCTACGAGCACTGGGACGAGATCGTCGGCGTTACGTTCTATCCCTATACCGACGCCGAGTACGAGCTCGCCCCGTTTGAGGAGATCGACGAGGCGACGTACCGCGACCGGGCGGCCGCGTTCCCCAAACTCGATTTCTCGCAGCTCGGCAGGTTCGAGGCGATGACCGGCGACACGACGACCGTGGACGTGGAGCCGGCGTGCTTCGCCGGCCGCTGCGAGATACTGTAGCCTCGGCGGGGACATGACCCAATTGTCCGCAATTGGGATCGTGTCCCAAGCCGGGTCGGACGAGACGTCCGCAGATTTCGCAGATTCCGCAGATTGTCCGGGCTCCGGATTCGGAGGACCAACCGCCAAGGACGCCAAGAACACCAAGGCACGGACGGGAGTAGGGGAAACCAGAATCAGCGGCATTAGATAGTTCAGAATTCAGAATCCAGAAACCAGAGTTCAGAATTGCGGATTCGGAGTGGGCAACCACGGATGCGCTGTCTGACAGGGGCCACCGAGGCCAACGCGGATGAACATGGATTTGGGGTGCGGCCGAGGAGAAACCAGAAACTGGAAACCAGAAACTGCAAACCAGAATTGGAGCCGCCGATGAACGCCGATGCACGCAGATATCCGGAACGGACGAAGCGAGAAGCTAGATGGCAGAAGTTAGAGGTAGCGGATAGGAACCGAGAGTGAACCGCCGATGAACGCAGATGCACGCAGATAGGGAGTCGCGAGAATGCGAATCGGCGTTAATCGGCGTGTATCGGCGGCTTCTCGGACGAAAGACCAGCCGCGGGCTTTGACTCGCAGTGCCTCTGCCTCTAGGATTTTCGCCCTAACCCGGAGGCTACTTGAAATCACCACGTTTTGTCCTGCCTGCCCTGGCTATCGCGGCCGCGCTGCTGCTTGTATCCTGCAAACAGGGGCCGGTTGATTACGACAAGTTCGAGCGGCGGACCATCGAGGCGAATCTCACGGCCATCGATTCGGCGTCGGTCATCTATCACTCCCGGCTCGCGGCCGGGGACATCGATGCCGGCGCTCAGCAGGCACTTGCGTTCCTTTTGACTCAGCCCGGAGTCGATTCCGGAGTCATCACGGCCGACAGCACGGTGTGGGCCTTTTTCTCAAGCGGGCTCCTCGCCGGGGCGGGTGACATCCGGCGCGACACGACGGGCTCGGGTGCCGCCGGTCCGACCGTCCGCGCCTGCGGCGGCGGCGAGGTCGGTGATTTCACGCACTACGTTTTGCCGCACTCAGGCGGGCTGCCGGGCACCCAGAAGTCCGCGGACGCGCTCCGCAGTATCTTCAAGCGCAAGCTCGGCTGGGAGAACGACGAGACATTCAAGGGCAGCGAGGTAGACCTGGGCACCGTGCTCGGGCTCATCAAGCCCGGTACCAGCATCCTGTTCTGGAGCGGGCACGGCGCGCTCGGTCCGCCCGACCCCTACATTGAGGTTCCGGGACTGGTGCTGGGTAAGACCTATGCGAAAGAAGCGATGGCGGAAGCTGCGGTGACCGAACTCCTGGGCTACCTGAATCCCGGCCCGGGTCAGGGGCGTCAGGCCGCGGTGCTCCAGTTCGTCGGCCACAAGGATTTTGACATTCTGCTCCTGCCCGACTTCTTCAGCGAGAACGCCGACTTCAATCAGAATGAGTCGCTGCCGATAAACCAGACCAAGACCATCGTGTATCTTTCCTGCTGCTACAGTTGCTGGCACCCGAACGGGCTTTCGAGCCGGCTTCAGGATGCGCTCACCTACCGAGGCGCGGACCTGGTTTGCGGGTGGACCTGGGAAGTGGGCGACGCGTTCGCCTGCGATAAGGATACCACGTTTCTTGCGGCAATGGCCGACACCTGTCTGCCTTGGGAGGCGATGCGCGCGATGGGCGGCCGGACCGACCCGGTGCCGCGGCGAGACGGGAAGCAGGCTTACTGGACTGCGCTTGGTGACTCGCTGATAATGCTGCGCGCCGTCTGTCAGGTGGCCCGCGACGGCGACACGCTGCGGTCGCCCGGGGTGCAGGCCACGCGCGGCAGTTCCAGTTCGGGTGTTCACGCGCTGCTCTATAAGCAGGGGAGCGAAGACATCACGGCCACCGTGATGATAACCTTTCCCGGCGATCAGCCCGGTAAGTTCAATTGTGCATCCGAGGAGAACGCGGTCATCTACTGGATGGACGTTGAGCGGGGCCACACGTACGTCGCGATGAAGGGCTACGTCGGCGTAAATGGAACAATCAGCGTCGAGTGCTGCCAGAGCGACGCCATTATCGGCCACTTTTCCGGCACGCTCGGCTGGTGGGATTTCGGCAAGGACCCGACCGAGGACCCACCTTCGGCTACCATCACGCTCGAAGGCGGCCTGTTCAAGTTCACCGGCAAGGTTACACCCGCGCTAGCCCGCGGCACCGATTCGGCGTCCCTTATTTCCGAGCCAGCGGGCGACCAAGCCCGCTGGCTTGGGACGCAGGGCCAAGGAGGAGGCAGTGCAAACCCTGCGTCCCCATTTGCCCTGACCTTTCGGCCGGCGCCCGAGGACTAGCAGAACTCACCGTACTCCTCATAGGCGCTGACCAGATGGCAATCGAGTTCGTCACATCGGTAGGTGCGAACTCCCTTTTCATCGTCCACGGTCACAGTCGCTTCATATTCCCTGTTCATTGCTCTCACCACCTTCCACAACGACAGGCTTTAGACCTCCTGTAGCGATTCGGGATTCCGGATGGCGACACCACAGGTCAACACAGATGAACGGATTAGGAACCCGGACAAGACTTGAACAGGACCAGAAATCAGAGGCCAGAAACCCGAAACAATGTCCTTCCGCATCTTCCGAACCGCGGCTGCGTCTAAAGAAGCGGACAAGGTGGGAGGGTTGGAAGAAGGTGTGAAGTGTCCACAGCCCGGACACGGGCTGAATAACCGAGTGGGAGTCCTTTAGTAAGGACCATTATGGCGGGAGTGACCCTCCCGCCATTCCATTTCAGGCCTGATTCGTGAAGGAGAGATATGTCGAACAAAACCATATACCTGAACGACGTGCTGTACGAATACCTGATTGGCACCTCCCTGCGCGAGCCGGAAGTGCTGCGGGAGCTGCGCGAGGAGACCCGGCCGATGCCGGAGGCCGACTGCCAGATATCGCCCGAGCAGGGGCAGTTCATGGCTCTGCTGCTGAAGGTTATGGGCGCAAGAAGGGTGCTGGAGGTGGGAACGTTCACGGGCTACAGCTCGACCGCGATGGCGCTGGCCCTGCCCGAGGGCGGGAAGATTGTCACCTGCGACCGGAGCAAGGAGTGGACCGACATTGCCCGGCGGTATTGGGAGAAGGCGGGTGTGGAGGGTCGAATCGAGCTGAGCCTGGGCGAGGCCGAGGAATCGCTCAAGTACCTGCTCCTGGCGCCGGGGCCGGATAGTTTCGACTTCGCCTTCATCGACGCGGACAAGACGAACGACAGCCTGTATTTCGAGCAATGCCTGAGGCTCGTCCGGCCGGGCGGGATCATCGCCATCGACAACACGCTCTGGAGCGGCCGGGTGGCGGACAGGAGCAAACGCGACGCCGACACGCTGGCGATACGGGCTTTCAACGTGGAGCGCCTGAAGGACGATCGCGTGGACCTGAGCCTCGTACCGATCGCCGACGGCCTCACCCTCTGCCGCAAACGCTAGAAAGCGGGGACAGACAATTCAGAAGTCAGAGTCCAGAAACCAGAATTCAGAATTGCGGAGTCCGAATGGTCAACCACGGATGGACGCTGATGCACGCGGATGCCTGGAGTCGTGTCCCAAGCCCGGAGCGTGTCATTCCGACTGAGGCGTTTGCGCCGAGTGGAGGAATCACGCCCGATCGAGACCCCTCCCAGGCGTCGGGGTGACACAACGCTGACGCGGACTGTCACCGCTTTCGTCCGACGAAAACGGTGACTGGACCCAATCGGAGAACGGTGGCTGCACCCACTCCTGCCTTTACTTGTGGCCGGGCGCACCTAGACTGAGCGCCGACCGATGAAATCCGACAACACAAACCGGTCCATTCTCGCGCTCGCGGCGGGCGCGAGCATCGTGAGTTTTACCGGGCCGATAGTGCGGGTGCTCGCCGTCGCTCCGACCGTGACCGCGTTCTATCGGATGGTATTCGGTGGCGCGATATTGCTGCTAATCGTGGCTGTCGCGCGCCAGCGGCTGCGGCTCGACCGTGCCTCAATCCTGCTCGCGGCGGCCGCCGCGCTCTCATTCGCTTTCGACATGACGATGTGGAATCGGAGCATCCGGCTGGTCGGGCCCGGGCTTGCCACCATACTCGTCGGCTGCCAGGTTTTCCCGATGGCAGGGATTGGTCTGCTGTTCTATAAGGAGAAGCTGACGTGGCGGTTGGCTCTGTCGGTGCCGCTCGCTATCGTCGGGCTCGCGATGATAGTAGGCGTTGACTGGCGGCTCGGCGGCGCCGGATTCCGCCACGGAGTCCTGTTCGGGCTTGGCAGCGCCTGCTGCTACGCGGGCTACCTTGTCGCCCTGCGTAAGTTGCAGCACGGCGCGGTTCTGGGCGGGCGAGTTTCGAACATGGCGACCGTATCTGTGTGCTGCGCCGCTTTTCTCGGAGTCATCGCGCTGGTTCAGGGCGAGAGCTTTGGGGTACCGAACGCGGGGAGTTTCGGCCTGCTCGTGTCACTCGGCATCATCGGACAGGTGCTGGCGTGGGTGCTGATGTCGGGCGGACTGCCGCGCGTGCGCCATTCGCTCGCCAGCCTTACGTTGCTGCTGCAGCCTTTGCTTGCGTCGTTCTGGGACGTGCTTTTCTTCAAGCATCCGGTGAGCGTGCTGCAGGCGGCGGGCGCTGCCGTCACGCTCGGGGCCATCTATCTCGGTACTCTCGCGGGTCCGGACGAGGGGTAGGGCGGCAGTGAGATGAGCCCGATGCGGTACGTTCTCGGTGCGAAGGCCCGAAAGGACTTGTGTCGCGTTCCCGCCTTACTCAACCAGGGTCGCGCCGACTCGGCCGCGCGGCTCGTGGACAAGCACCGGGATCCGCGCTCGCCCATGACCCTGGGGTTCGACATCGCCACCGCCGAGACGCGTGGCGAGCGGGCCCGCGCCTGGAAGCTGTACCGGGGCCGGGAGGCGGTCCTCCGGAATGCGGCACGGCGCGGCCCCGATGAGGTCAACTGGTTCTTCACCTACCTCTTCGCATTCTATGTCCGCCGCAGCGATCTGGTTCAGGCCAGGGCCATCTTCCGTGCCGGCCGGAGCTACGGGATGGAGGAGAGCGACTATGGCATGCTCTGGGCCCGGTACTGCGATGCTGCGGGCATGATTAACGAAGGGCGAGCGACGGTGGAACGCATCCTCGGCAAGAGGAAGCTCACGGCGGCGGAGCGGAAGTTCCTCGTCGAACATTACCCGAGGCTTGCTGCCGCCGGTGTCTTCGACCGGGTTCTCGCGCGCTGTCGGGAGTGATTCCTAGCTGACAGTCAGTTCGCCGGCGAGGTCCTGGCTCAGGAGTCGCCCGACCTCGGCCGGACTGAGGCTCGGGTCGCCAAGCAGGACCATTAACTTCACCAGAGCGGCTTCGGGCGTGATGTCGCGGCCGGATACGACTCCGGCCTCGATGAGGTGGGCGCTTGCCTCGTAGCGGTCCAACTCAACTCGACCGGCGCCGCACTGAGTAACGGCGACCGCAACTACGCCACGCTTCACCGCGTCCGCAATCGGGCCGAGCACCCGCGCGTCGGACGGCACCGTGCCCGCGCCGTAGGTCATCAGGACTGCGCCTTTCAGCTTGGAGTCGGAGAGCACGTCCTGCAAAATGGAGGCTTCCTGAATCCCGGGGAAGAAGATGACCGAAGCAACATTGGGCTCGATGTGGCTGCGTAGACGCAGGCCTGAGCCGGGCGGACGGAGCACGCGGCGGTCAACAACAATGCTTTCGCCGGCTGATGCGAGCCGCGGGTAGTTAGGGGACTTGAATGCGGCAAAGCCGGATGCATTGACTTTGCGGCTGCGGTTACCGCGTAGCAGTTCCTCGTGGAAGAAGATTGATACTTCGGGCACGACCGGCACGCCCGAATGCTTCGGGTTGGCTATCAGCAACGCAGTCAGGAGGTTCTGCAAGGCGTCGTTACGGACATTGGCGAGGTGCGAGCGCTGGGCGCCGGTGAGAATGACGGGCTTGCCCAGGCCCTCGAGCATGAAGCTGAGCGCGGATGCAGTGTAGACCATCGTGTCGGTGCCATGGAGCACGACGAAGCCTTCGTAGCGGCTGTAGCTCTCGTCAATGATGCGAGCGAGTTCGACCCAGTATTCGGGTCCGATGTTGCACGAGTCCACCGGCGGCAGTGTGCACCCGTCGACATTGAACCCGATGTAGCGTGTGTTGATGCTGCCGCCGGCAAGGCGGGCGCTGAGCGAGGACGTGCGGCGGCGGAACTCGGTCCAGTCCACGACCACGAGCGGGCTCTTCGGGTCCTGCGGGTCGCGGGGCATGGAGCCGATTGTGCCGCCGGTGTAGATGACGAGCACGCCCGAGCCGCAGTTGCCGGGGTCGTAATGATGGGACGAGGAAGATGCCATCGGGCAGAATCTAGCCGCGATATCGCGCGAGTCAAACTCACACAGTCGACGGCGAAACACTTGACCCCAGAGCCGACATTGGGCCAACCACAGAGCCCACAGAGAGCACGGAGTAGCTGAAGCCAGGATCCGGTCTGTACCTTCGGAGTCTCTGTGAACTCTGTGGTGCAATATCGGATTCAGGGCTTGAGGCACGGCTTGACGAGAGGCATCTCGTGGCGGACAATCAACGGATGCTCCGTCTGCGCGTGACCGTTCTCGTTCTGGCGCTGGCTGCATTGGCCTCGGCGGATGACTCGTTGCGCGTCCTCTTCATCGGCAACAGCTATACGTACGTAAATGACCTGCCCGGTCTGTTTCAGGGACTCTCCGCGGCCGGAGGCAGGTCGGTGCGGACCGACGCCAGCACCTTCGGCGGGTACTCGCTCGAAGACCACACCAACACCCAGGCGACGCTGGACAAGATTGCGCAGGACTCGTGGTCATACGTAGTGTTGCAGGAGCAGAGCGTCATACCGACCATTCACTACTGGCGGTACAACAGCATGTACCCGGCTTCCCGTATACTCGACTCGCTCATTCGGCATCAGGGCGCGCGGACGGCATTCTACATGACGTGGGGTCGGAAGAATGGCGGCAGCCAGAGTTACGGCGACTCCTGGAGCCCGGACTTTCGGGACTACTTCGAGATGCAGGAGAGTCTGCGCGTCGCCTACTCCGACATAGCGGACGAGTTGTCTTCAAGTTTGGTGCCAGTCGGGATGGCATTTGCTCGCGCCCGCCATGTTGACTCGCTCGTGGATCTATGGCAGGGCGACTACAGCCACCCGACACTCGAGGGCACCTACCTCGGGGCGTGCGTGTTCTACGCGGTGCTGCATCAGGCGAGCCCGGTGGGCCTTCAGTACACGGGCGGTCTGGATTCAGCGGTCGCGGGGTTCTGTCAGGAGATCGCATGGCAGACGGTATCGGGCATTGCCGAGCCGCGAGTCCGCTTCCCGGCAAGAGCGAGATTCCTCACCACGCCCGGCTTCGGCGTGGTGCCGGGAGGCGCGACGGTTTACGACGAGTCCGGAGCGGACGTTACCGGGCGGGCTGGTGTGCTGAGGCGCGGAATCTACTTCGTGCGGGAAGCACAAGCGCACGCCGTGCAGAAGGTTGTTGTGGTTCGATGACGTCCAACCGATTGCAGCGGCATGAGAGGAGTGCGGGATGGCAGAACATCGAGTGAAGGGCCTGGCGTTCGCATCGGTGTACGCTGACGACTTCGAGCGGGCGTACGGGTTCTATTCAGGAGTTCTGGGACTGGAGAAGGAGTACGACATGGGCACCGCGGCATGTTACTTCAAGCTGCCCGACAACACGGGTTTGTACCTGCAGGGGAAGAACAAGACCGCGAGCTACCAGCCGGACACGCTGCGGACGGCGTTTGTCTTCTCAGTCGAGTCGGCCGGGGCTACGTTCGAACGGCTGAAGGCTGCCGGTGTCCGGTTCATCCAGACCGAGCCGATGGGCATGGGCGGCGAGCAGTACTGGTTCCAGTTCTTCGACCCGGCGGGCAACATCCTCGAAGCCCTCGGGGGCAAGTAGGGGCGAGCGTGGGTACGGACAAAGGGATTGTGGTCACCATCAACCGTGCGCCGGTGCTGGCCCTGTGGGCCACGGTCGTGGCCGAGCAGCTGGGGTTCAGCCGCGACGAAGCACTGTCACTCGGTAAGGCAGTGACGGGTCTAAACGCGCAGTCCAAGGGCCAGCGGCTGGGCATATACACGAGAAAGGAAGCAGGAAAAGAGAAAGGTGGCGAGACAGAGCTCGGACCCAGAGATGCAGTGGAGTTGATGGGAAGAGAAATACCCGTGCTGCGAACCGCGGAAGGAATCCGGGCGGTCAACAAGGATGCTCCGGTACTGCCGAAAGCATGTCGGATATATCTTGAGTCCAAGTTCGGAGAGAGCCTGGCTTCCGTGCGCGAGGCGATGGAAGAGCTGGCGAAGTCGATGAAGCCTGAGGTGCTTGAGGCACGTGCCTTTGCGCTGTATGCGCAGTTCAGGCCGGAGATTCCCGACGGAGTGAAGGGCTGGGGAGCGAAGGGCAGTCTCGATTGCGCCACTATCCGTTCGCTCTGCAGCCAAGGCAGAAAGGAGCGTGACTGATGCTTCTGGGTCTCGTCCAGTCGATGGTCACGCCGGCGGTGATGATATCGGCATGCGGGTTGCTGCTGCTGTCGGTATCCAACAAGCTCGCGCGAATCGTTGACCGGATTCGCGGGCTGAATTCAGAGGACCGGGACCTGGCGGCCGACGTCGACGCGGTCCGCCGGCTTTCCATCCGCAACCAGATTGACATTCTGCTCCGGCGCGCCGTGTTGCTGCGCAACGCCTGCGGGCTGCTCTACCTCGCGGTGGCTGTCTTTGCCCTTACCTCGCTCTGCGTCGGTCTATCGCACGCCGCGCAGTTCTTCGAAGTGCTGATGCTCGTGCTGTTCGTCGTCGGGCTCGCCACCGTGGTCTGGGCCGGTATCCTTGCGTACCTCGAAATCCGCCTCTCCCACCGCGCCATCGCCGAGGAGATCAAGGAGCTGAGACTCCACGGCTAGCGAGTCGTTGAGCCCGGCTGTCCGTTCCCGCGCGATTGACCCTGAGCGGGGTCGCGATATAATAGCGCCGACACGATGACGTCACCAATCTTTGGGATTTCCGGTCTGCGCGGGATTATCGGGGACAGCCTGCTCCCGGAGACTGTTACCCGCTACGCGGCCGCATTCGGGACGTTTGTCGGCCACGGCACCGTCGCCGTTGGCCGCGATTGCCGAGCCTCGGGCGAAATGATGCACGCCGCCGCCGTCGCCGGTCTCGTGGCGGTTGGCTGCGAAGTGATGGACCTGGGAATCTGCCCGACGCCGACGGTCGTTCACGTCACCCGGCGCGGCACGCTTGCCGGGGCACTGATGCTTACCGCCAGCCACAATCCGGAACAGTGGAACGGCATGAAGTTCGTCAGCCGCGAGGGCCAGTTCCTTTCGCCGGACGAAGTCGCGGCGTTCCGCAAGCTGCTCAAGGGCAAGGGCGCGAAGTACGCGGTCTGGGAGGCGCTGCGCCCGCTGAAGGCCAACCCCAATGCCATCTACGCGCACGTCAATTCCGTGCTTTCACACGAGCTCTTCCGCTCGGTCCGGCCGGCGCTGATCGAGCGCAAACTCAAGGTCGGGGTGGACGCGGTCAACGGTGCTGCCTCGGTCGCGGCCTGCCAACTGGTCGAAGCGCTCGGCGCCGAGCCGGTCCGGCTCTACTGCAGCATCGAGCCGATGAAGCAGGGCGCGGTTTTCCCCCGCAAGCCCGAACCCGAAGCCCAGAACCTGAGCGACCTTTCCAGCCTGGTGCGCGAGCGGAGGCTCGACCTCGGGATTGCCTTCGACCCCGATGGCGACCGTTTCAGTTGCGTTGACGAGACCGGCGCGCCGCTGGGCGAGGAAGCGACCATCTGCCTTGCCTGCAAGTACGTGCTGCCCCGGCGCAAAGGCCCGGTAGTAGTCAACCTCTCGACGACCCGGGCCGTGGACGACGTCTGCGCCGAGCTTGGCGCGACGGTCGAGCGGGCGCCGGTCGGCGAGGCGAACGTCGCGGACCGGATGGAGAAGGTCCAGGCGGTGCTGGGCGGCGAAGGGAATGGCGGGGTGATCCTGCCCGACCTGAATTTCACGCGCGATGGCCTCGTGGCCGCGGCCACGGTCATCGGGCTCGTGAGCCAGGGGCGCGAGCCGCTGTCGGCCATCGGTGCAACCCTGCCCAAATACCAGATGGTCAAGACCACTATCAGCCTGACCCGCGAGCAGTTCAACGAGCGCAGCGAGAAGCTGACCAAGGCGTTCGAGAATGCGCAGGTCGACCGGCAGGACGGCCTCAAGTTCGTCATCGAAGATTCGTGGGTCCACGCCCGACCTTCCAACACCGAGCCGATGGTGAGGATCATTGCCGAAGCGAAGACCGAGGCGCAGGCAAAGGCGGTCGTCGACAAGGTCAAGCAGGCCCTGGGTACCAACGGGAAAGAGCCGGAAAAGAAATGAAGGTAAGGGGTCAAGGGGTCAAGGAATCCAGGATTCCAGGGTCCGGCACTGGGCCCCTCGAATCCTTGAATCCTCGAATCCTCTCCTGATATGTGCGGCATAGTCGGCTACGTCGGTCCGCGTAATCTCGCCAATGTCATTCTGGTCGGGCTCGAACGGCTCGAATACCGCGGCTACGATTCATGCGGGATTGCCGCCGTTGACGGCGGTCTGACGGTCAGGAAGACCGCGGGCCGGCTGCAGCGGTTGAAGGAGATGCTTACCGCGAACCCGGTGACCGGCGACCTCGGGGTCGGCCATACGCGCTGGGCAACCCACGGCAAGGTGACGGACGAGAATGCCCACCCGTTCACCGACTGCCGGCGCCGCATCGCGATGGTGCACAACGGCATTATCGAGAACTACCGCGAGCTGCGGGCGCGGCTCGTCGCCAAGGGGCATCGCTTTGAATCCGGCACCGATAGCGAGACCATCGTTCACCTGATAGAGTCGTACTACAAGAAGGATCTGGCAGCGGCCGTGCGCAAGGCCGCGGCCGACCTGGTTGGTTCCTACGCAATCGTCGTCATTTCGGCCGACGAACCGGACCGGATGGTGGCGGTGAGGGTCGGGAGTCCGCTGGTCATCGGCCATGGTGACGGGGAGTACGTGGTCGCGTCCGACGCGCAGGCGCTCGTGGGCATCGCCCGGCGGATGATTGCCATGCAGGACGGCGACGTGGCGGTCGTCAAACGCGATTCGCTGGAAATGACCGACGCGGCCGGCAAGCACCTGCGGCGCCAGTTCGTTGCCATCGACCTGAAAGCCGGGGCCCTTACCAAGGGTCGCTACCAGCACTTCATGCGCAAGGAGATTTACGAACAGCCCCAGGTCATCGCCGAGAGTATCGAGCGCCGGTTCCGCGACCGCCGGGTGTTCCTCGACCCCGAGTTCCTGCTCTACCCGGACGAAGTCGAGAAGGTCGCGCGGGTCGTTATCCAGGCCTGCGGGACCTCATACCATGCCGGTCTCGTCGGCCGCTATTACTTCGAGAAGTTCTGCCGCATCCCGGTTTCGGTCGAAATCAGCTCCGAGCTTCGCACCTCCGAGTTCATTTACGACGGCGACACGCTGATGATTCCCATCAGCCAGTCGGGCGAGACGGCCGACACGCTTGCCGCCCTGCGCGAGGCCGGTTCGCGCGACATCCACTCACTGGCCGTGCTCAACACCAAGCGTTCCTCAATCGACCGCGAGTCCGACTCCTCGGTCTACATCCACGCCGGGCCGGAAATCGGCGTCGCCTCGACCAAGGCCTACACCGCCGAAATCATGACTTTGCTCTCGCTCGCGCTCTACTTTGCGCGCGTGCGCAAAGCGATGCCGGACGAGAAGTTCGATGACGTCGTACATCACTGCCGCGAACTGCCCGCGCAAATGAAGCGAGCCCTCGCCCTCGACGCCAGGGTGAAGGAGACGGCGGCAAAGCTCGCGCAGGCGCACGACTTCATCTTCCTTGGCCGCGGCATCAATTACCCCTCGGCGCTCGAAGGGGCGCTCAAGCTCAAAGAAGTCGCCTACGTTCACGCCACCGGGATGCCGGCCGGCGAAATGAAGCACGGGCCGATTGCCCTGATTGACGAGAACGTACCGGTCATCGGTATCGCGCCGCGCGACTCGGTCTACGACAAGATGCTCTCGAACCTGGCTGAATCCAAGGCGCGCAAGGGGCTGATAATCGCGGTCGGTACCGAGGGCGACGATCAGCTTGATGAGCTGGCCGACATCGTCTTCCCGATTCCCGACGCGCCTGAATACCTGACCCCGCTGCTCACGGCGATTCCGCTCCAGCTTTTCGCCTACCACGCGGCTGTCATTCGTGGCTGCGACGTCGACAAACCGCGGAATCTCGCCAAGAGTGTGACGGTCGAATAGTTGACGCTCGACGCCCTACGTAAGATGTTCATGACCAGACTGCTGATACGCGCAGCGCTGCTGCTGTTGGCCGTGTTCGCCTGCAAGCCGGGCGTTCCGCCGGCGGTGCTATCGACCCTGCCGGTCAACGGCCAGACCGAGGTTCCGCTCAACACCCAGATTCGGGTAGCGTTTTCCGAAGCTATGGACACCGCCTCGGTGGAAGCGGCCTTCAGCTTCCATCCGCCAACCGCGGGTGCGTTCGAATGGGCGAGCGAATCACTGATGTACTGGAAGCCGGCGCAGGTTTTCGACCACGACGAGCAGTGCACATTCACGATTGAATCCACCGCGCTCAGCCGGTCAAGGCTCCGCCTGCCCCGGCTCGAGGTCAGCTTCCATACCGCGTTCGATACAACTATCCCGCTGACTTATGTCTACATGCTTGGCCGCTCGGTGATGGCAGGCTGGTTCAGCCACTGGGGCGGAAGTCCCTATCTTCACAATCCGTTCGTGCTTTTCTATCACCTGGTGCAGTCGCCCCCCGAAATCGTGACGAGCGTACGCGCAATTCTCGACAGCATAACGCTCTGTCAGCCGCAGCCGGTGGTGTTCTTCAAACTCTGCTTCGTTGACTTCGCGGGCGGCGACTCGCTGTCCGCGCAGCAGAACCTCGACCGCAATGTTGCCTATGTGGACTCGGTGTACGCGGCTGCCAGCGGCCGGGGCCTCAAGCTGATTGTCGGTAACGCCCTGCCGCAGGTCGCGAGCGCCACCGACCAATGGCTCGTCTGGAACCACCGACAGTACAACCAACAGCTTCTCGATCTTGAGGCGCAGCATCCGGATACGTTCCGGGTGTTTGATCTCTACTCCGTCCTTGCCGACAGCGCGGGCGACCTGAACCCGGCGTACGCCACGAACTCCGGCGACTCGCACCCGAACGACGCCGGCTACACCGCGCTCGACTCCGCCTTCTTCCCGTTCCTGGAAACGCACTACTGACGCAGCGACCAGGCTTTCGCCGCCAACCTTAACCTCAACCTCAACCTCTGCCTTTGATTCGGTCGTTCAGTGTACCTCACATTGTTCGTCAGAAAGTACGGGCAGATGGATCGTCAACTGTGTCTCAAACTGTGTCGCGAACACTGTCTTCGACTGAATCGTCCACCGAATCTCGAACTGCATCAGCCATTGCACGCGGCGTTGTACGACGAAATGCTCGCGGCATTGCACCTGAAATCGGACCCGTCATTGTTCGCTTCATTGTTCGATGCAATGTACCGGAAAAGGGACCGGTCATTCGATGGTTCAGTCTATCCTGAACTGAGTCGGCGATAGTAGCTCCCTATACGGCCTCCGGGCCGTCCCCCCGGCGCCAGAATTGTGGTCGAGAACGGCCTGACCACTACATATAGACGAGGAGTCTCTGATCTGTCTCCATGACCCAGACAGCTGGAAGCCGACCCGAAGCGATGGCGTAAGTCGTTGAGAACCCGCCCGGTGGCCACTCCCCCCATAGTTGGGCACAGCCCTTCCTCCCGTAGTCGGCTCAGGCCTTCACTAGGAAGTTGCACCCGTCGTCTGACGAACTGCGGGCCAGAGCGTCATCCCCGCACTCCCTCAGGTCCCCTGGACCGCAATCTCATCGAGCGTCGGAACGGCCGCTTCACCCGCGCTCTGCTCCGCAGCTTGCGCCGCTCCTTGGGCAAGCGTGGGACAATCAGCGTGCTCACTTCCGGCCCCAATCCCTGGCCCGACTGCTCGACCTGTCACTGGCCCCGCTTGTGGGACGACAATGGCGCCCGTCACTCTGCCCGCAGTCGCTCATGCTGCTGTCCACATCGTCGGGCCTGGCGTCCAGCCGGCAACGGCCATTGCTGCTCCAGCCCCTGCTTAGATCACCACTCGTGTTGATGATGCATCGCCCTGCAGGTATTGATACGACACTTCTCGGAAAAGGGTGCAGTTTTCCGGGAAGTCCCCCACCCCCGGGGGACCCATATGGGGTCTCAAATCACTGCTCAAGACTCAGGTCAAGAGACCTCTCACGACTTCTGCCAAGTCTCGCCCCGCGATACCTCTCAAGACTCCGGCCAAGTCACCAGCCATGACTTCTGTCATGACTCCGGCCAGGACTTCCACCAAGACTGCTGCCAAGTCATCGGCAAAGACTCCTCCAAAGACACAGGCCACGACTTCTCTCACGTCAACCGTCACGATTTCGGTGAAGACTCCCGACAAGACACCGGCCAAGACTCCTCTCACATCTCCCGCCAAGACTGCTCCCACAACTCATCTCAAGTCTCCTGCCACGACTTCTCTCACGACTCATCTCAAAACAGCCGCCAAGATACCTCTCAAGACCCCCGCCCGGTTTTCCCACGGAGCCCTCGGCTTGACTGTTGGCGTGGTCGGAATATCCTACTCCGCAGTGGGTGCTTCTCCTCCGGCGATCGTCGCCGACCTTGTCGACCGCTTCCCCCGCGACCGTAAGGTCTTCCTGTCCCTTGACTACAAAGAAGAGCAACTCCGCGACACCGCTTACGGCCGACAGCTTACGGCTTTCCGCCAGCGGCCTTCGGATTCGGATTCAGGGCGGTCAGCCGTTAGCCGTAAGCCGATGGCCTGCTCCGCGCGTGGCTGGGACGTCTCCAACAAAGCCGGCCTGACCGAAGTCTTCAAGCCGGCCATCCACGAAGAGTCAATCAAGATCGCGGGCGCGACCAAGGCCCCGGACTACACCTTCCGCATCGGTGGCCGCCGCGTCTTCTTCGCCGAGGCCAAGAAGCCGGCCGTGCGCATCGCCGACGACTCAAGCCCCGCGTTCCAGCTCCGCCGCTACGCCTGGACCTCCAAGCTCCCGGTCTCGCTCCTCACCGACTTCGAAGAGTTCGCGGTCTACGACTGCCGCA
>Ga0209610_1000530_pt1 | contig 20075 bp, 16 predicted proteins | sample LakKivw275mmetaG_FD_184137 | JGI IMG/M metagenome (GOLD analysis project Ga0209610, IMG submission 184137) | Anoxic lake water microbial communities from Lake Kivu, Rwanda to study Microbial Dark Matter (Phase II) - Lake Kivu water 275m metaG... | ecosystem: Environmental > Aquatic > Freshwater...
TAATAATCGTTACTCCCGATGATGATATGATCCAGCAAAGTAATATCAACCGTCTTAAGTGCTTCCTTTATGGCCTTTGTCACCCCTCTATCATCTTGGGAAGGCTGTAACGTGCCAGCGGGATGATTATGAGCTATAATAACACCTACCGCATGATTGTAGAGCGCCCTTTCCACAACCTTCCTTGGATAAACCACAGATCGATTAACCGTGCCAGTCTTGAATGTCTCGACAGCAATTAACTGATTCCTGTTGTCTAAAAAGAGCATTTTAAACTCTTCGTCAACCGCGCCTTTCAAAGACGCTTTCAAATAATCATAGACAACCTGTGGAGATGAAAGTAAATCCCGATTGTGTATTCCCTTCTCCAAGTAAAGAATTGCCACATCCTTCAATAATTTCAAAAAAAGCGCCGTATGGTCTGAAATCCCTGTTACAGTCCGCAACTCTTTTCTGTCCGAATCCAACACACCATTGATAGTCTTAAATCGAGATATCAATTCTTTAGCAATTGGTTTTGTATCCTTGCGGGGAATTGTGTAAGACAACGCTAACTCCAGCACTTCATAATCCAGCCAGCCATCTATCCCGGATTTTTCGTATTTTTCCTTTATCCTTTTGCGATGCCCGACATAGCTTGGTTTTTTCGTTCCAATCATACTGCCTCTTTTAACTGATTACTGCACTTCTCCCAATCAGGCAAAAACGCGAACAAAAGACTCTTGAACAACTTGCCATGATTCGGCACTTTCATATGAAGAAGTTCATGCAACACAACGTAATCTATCAAATTCCTGCGCTTCTCAAGGAGCTCAGAATTAAATGTAAGACGGCCGCTTCCCGAAAGGGATGCCCATTTTGTCTTCATCGACCTTAAATGTATTTCTTTGGGTTTAACCTTAAGCTTAATAGCCCAATCCCACACAATGGATTTAAAGTCCTTTGCCTCAATCTTACTGTCATCCATCAAAACACCGGACATCGGCTATCCCCCGATTTTCAATATCTTATCCACAAGCCCGACTGCCTTGTCTTTATCCATCGTCTTAAGAAGAATCTTATACAAACTCGCGGTCAACTCCCGCGCCTCTTTAGCATTCTCCCGCCAGTGAGGGTTTTGGCTAAACGCGCCGTCAATCTGCACCGCTAACTCATCAGCATTTTCTATCTCTTCTTTTTTAAGAATCCAATACACGGTGAATTTCTGCGCGTCAAAATTTTTCTCCGCCTGCTCCTTTTTAGCTTGATTAATTTCTTCAATAACCTTCTCAAGCCGGGTTAAAGCTTCCTGCGTCGAGATTTGACGGTCGTCATACAACTCGACAACCACCTCAGCCCGCTCACCGATGGAAATCAGATAAGGAAGCGAATCCTCATTATCCAACACAAACTTCTCAATACTTTTGCGCAAATTAATCACTTTTGTATTGTCTGAGTCATCGTCCTTTTTTAATGCCTGCAACGTATCTTCTTTAATCTCATAAATCTTATACGGCTTAGGTATGTCATAATTCTCAACCGCCTTACGGACAAGCATCTGGGTTTTTCGCATGAGATCCTTATCCACCACAACCCTCCTGGAAAAAGCATTACGGATAATCGTATATAAGGACGCCAGCTTCAGATACTTATCCATATAATCCCTGAGGTCTTTGTCAGGCGAAATGATCTCATACAGCATCTCAAGCCGCTTATAGAAGTTATAAAAGGCCTCACGTCTATCTTTATCCGTAAAATACTCAACCGCTTGCTCAATCACTTTGTCATCCATACTGCCTTGAATAAAACGCTCGTATTCTTTGGCGTCATTAGTAATAATCGAAATAAAAGCTTCTTTTAACACTCTGATATTCTGAATAACGCTTCCGACCACATCCGAATCAAACGCCAGTGCCTTCTCAAGCTTTTCAAATATCCCCACAAAGTCAAGGACAAACCCAGACGGTTTTTTCAACCCTTCATCATCTTCATAAGGCCTGTTAACCCGGGCGATTGCCTGCAATAGTGTATGATCCTTCATCGGCTTATCCAGATACATACAATAAAGAATGGGCGCGTCGTAACCGGTCAAAAGCTTATCCGTCACAATAAGAATCTTCGGGAGTGTGTCTTTCTTCGGGAAGATCTTACCTTTGAGCCGTTTTTCTTCATCTTCGGTTAAATAATGTTGCGTAAGCATGTCTGTATCGTTATGACCTTTTGAATAAACAACGGTGGAATATTCCGGAAGCAAATGCTTATCAAGTTCTTTCTTGTATAGCGCGCATGCTTCGCGATCCACACCCACAAGAAAAGCCTTATAACCCATAGGCTCGACATTTTCACGATAATGCCTGGCAACAAATTCAGCTACTTTTTGCACTCGCTCATCAGACTTGAGAAAATTTCGTAAATTTACCGATCGCTCAAGCAGTTTATTAAGCTCATCAATGTCAGTCACGCCTTCCTGTTCCATAAGCGCGTAAAATTCTTTCTCCAGCATATCCTGAGGCACGCGAATCTCGCTTGGGGCAAGCGCATAATGCAAAGGCACTGTCGTTCCGTCTTCTATGGATTCGGCAATCGTATATTTATCAAGATAGCCCTTCTCATCGTCTTTGCCAAATACTTTGAACGTTCCCCGGCCGTAAAGAATTTTGTCAATGGGCGTGCCGGTAAATCCGAAATAGGTAGCGTTAGGAAGCGCGGCCACTAAGTAATTTCCTAAATCGCTGCTGGTTGTTCTGTGGGCTTCATCAACCAGAACAAAAATATTGTCCTGCGTATTAATATCTTTCTTCATATGCTCAAACTTATGAATCATGGAAACAATAAGCCCGCGGTAATTTGAGGCAAGAAGTTTTTCCAAATCCTTCTTGGAGTCGGTAATCTCCATACCTTCGCCGTCTTTAAATCCGTAGGCATCAAGGTTGCGGAAAAGCTGGCTCTCAAGCTCGTTGCGGTCAACCAGCATAATAACGGTTGGCTTTTCAAAAAGCGGCTCTTTCAAAATCTTCTCAGCCGCCACAATCATGGTAAAGGTTTTGCCTGAACCTTGGGTGTGCCAGATAAGGCCGGTGCGTTTCACCTTATCCTTTGCCCGTTCAATAACCTTCTCTACCGCCCGGGTCTGGTGCTGGCGCAAGATAATCTTAAAAAGGACGTCATCCTTGCGAAAGAAAACAATATAGTCCTTGATAAACTTAAGTATTCGCTCTCGGTCAAAAAACGTTTTAACCTTCTTCTCAAAATCGCCCTTTTCAAAATCTTTCCAGTTAAAAAGCCCTTTTCTGTCTAAATTCCACGTCACCCTATAGTAAAAATCAAGCATATGCGTAACGTCAAAAATCTGATTGTGCGTCATAAACTCAGGCGTTTCGCGGTGATACCGACGAATCTGGTCAACCCCTTCGGCAATGCCTTCTTTTTTATGCGCGCCTTTTGTCTCTACGATAATCACCGGAATCCCGTTAATAAGCAGGATTACATCGCCCCGGTTTGTGTAAGTGCCATTGGTATACTGCCACTCGTCCGTAACGTGGAATATGTTATTGGCGATATTCTCAAAATCAATCAGCTTGATATTTGCCTCGCGCCGCTCGCGTTCATGGTAAATGCTTTTCTCGCCTTTCAGATAACGCAAAACGTCGCTATTGCCCTCAATGCTTGAACGGACATTCTCCAAATCCTTGATAATACTATCCGCTTTGGTTTCATCTACAATGCCGGAATTAAGTTTCACAAGCTGCTCTTTAAGCAAATCGTAGAAGAAAAGACCGGTTTCGCCGCGTCGAAGTTCTACAGCTTTATCGCGGTTCACATACTCCCAACTAATCTCTTTTTCAGAGACGTATTTTATTAACGGATTTTGTACGGCTGATTTTTCGCTCATAATCTATTCTCAATCTTAAACGCAGTGCCATCAATTTTCAATTCTCTACGCAGTGCGTCGAGAATATTATTCATAGTCTTCTCCGAAATCAATATCCTTAACCCGAACTTGACCGGTCATGAGAAGCTGAAGCATGGATTTGAAAAGGGCTTGAAGGGTTTGCTTCCTTGCCTCAGCTTGCTGGATTTTCTTATCAATATTTGAGAGGATATTTGTAATTTCTTTTTGTTCTTTTAAATCGGGCATAGCTAATTTAATCTTTTTTAGATCATCACGGGTGATACCTTTTATTGTTGCCCCTCTTTTCTGTTCATTAAAAATCTTTTGGATACGAGATATTTTAAATTGATAAGCAATAAATTCAGGACTAAATCGATCCTTATTGATAACCATGCCTGTTAAATCTTGACTTATTGCGATGTCTACTTTATTTACCACTGCTTTTCCAACGGTAACTCTGGTGGAAATTAATAAATTATCCTTAGGAATAAGGTTTGTAGAACTATTATTCATACCATTTTCAGAAATTTTCTTTTCGCCATCATATAGATATATGTTTTCTCCTAATCTTTTGCTGGTTGTCCATTCAATATTTCCCTTCCAGTATTGCGGCGTTCTTGTTGAAGGGGTACCCCCTCCAATTAATTTATCGCTAATATCACTTATACTTTTGGATTCCCAGCTCTCCGGCATCAAGCCGATTTCCGTCTCCTTCAACCCCTCGCCTCGCAAACCATAGGTAAAAAGCCGGTACATCAACGACCGCTTAAGCTCTTTGGTTTTGGCGATGATTTTCTCCTGCTGGGCGATAGCCTGTTGAATCTTATTCATTACAAGAACAATAAACAGCTGTTCTTTTTTCTCCGGCACCGGCACCACAAACGAACTCAGTCGGGACATTGAGAGATTGGGAATAGTCGTCTTATTGCCAGTTCCTTCATAAAGGCCGAACAAAGTCAAAGATGCCTGCATCCAATACATATAAAATCTGGGGATTACATTTTCCCGACTCGTCCTTAGTCGGTGTAAATGATTCTGATACATGCAAAGGGGTATTTGATTTTCCCAGATGGCAGTTCTACCAATATCGCCGCCTTCACAAATAAGCAAATCATTAGCCTTCAATGACAGTTTATTGATCTCAGTATCATCAAAATCCATTTGATCCAATTTAGTAAGATCAATCTGTCCCCAGAAAACATTGGCTGTCCGTAAAAAAGGCTGGGGCGAGATACCCTTCCGCGATTTAGGTGAAACTGACTTGCCCTGTTGAATATCAAAAAGGCTTCCAAGCGTACCTAACCCCCAGTCCTCTGGGATAACACCTATATCTGTCTCTTTGAATCCGTTTTCTTGCGTCATTGCTTCAAAAATCCTTTATATCCGATTTTTTTCATAACTGCATTCAGCTCTTTGTCTATCTTGACTCGTTCCTGTTCCAACTCGGTAAACTCAACAAGAATCTCCTCCACATCCCGATACTCTTCATCCCGTCCATTGCCCACATAGCGCGAAGGGCTTAAATTGTAATCATTCTTAACTGCTTCGTCTTTTACAATAACCTTGATTAACTTATCGATGTCTTTAAAATCATGAAACACCTTGGCGATTTTCTTAATCTTGTCATCAGGAATAAAATTCTTTGGCCTGCCTTTTTCAAATTCAAGCGAGGCGTTGATAAGCATAATCTTGTTCTTTTTATCCTTCGGTTTATTCTTATTCAGGAATAAAACTATGCCGGGAGCGGTGGTGTTATAAAAAAGATTTTCCGGAAGCAAAAGCACTGCTTCAATCCAGTCATTGTCCACGAATTTCTTACGGATGTCATTTTCCTTGTTTGACCCCTGATTGCCTGAGCCGCGGGAAACCGCGCCTGTATCAAGGACCACAGCCGCGCGGCCATTATTGCCGAGTGATGTAAACATATGCTGAACCCAGCCCCAGTCTGCGGAACTTGCGGGAGGATACCCGCAATCAAAACGGTTAAACGTATCCCCTTCATAAAACTGCGTGTCGTAACCATCTTGATTCCACATGGGATTGGCAACAACAAGGTCAAATTTCTTAAGCGCACTTCCATCAAGGAACTTTGGGCTTATCAGTGTATCGCCGATGGCAATATCACCTTCCATATCATGGATAAACATATTCATCTTAGCCATGGCGTAGGTAACATAATTCTGTTCCTGCCCATATAGATGAAGCGGCTTTGAAATTTTCTTTTCTTTTTCTTTTAAGGCAAGCTGACATTTAACAAGAAGCCCGCCAGAACCGCATGCCGGATCATACACTTCCTGTCCTTGCTTTGGATCAAGACAATATGCCATAACCCAGCCTACTTCTTTTGGCGTGTAAAACTCACCTGCGCTCTGACCTTGGCCTTCAGCGAATTTCCGCAAAAGATATTCATACGCCCTGCCGAGTATATCCGGCTCAGCATCCTTTAATCCGACTCTGTGACGGCTGATAACCTCAATAAGCTGGCTTAACTTGCCATCATCAACAATCCTCTGCCCGCTAACCTTGGCGTTAAAATCAACGATGTCTATTACGCCCTGCAATTTTGAGTTTTCCTTGGCAATAGCGCGGATGGCGTTGGTTAATTCCTCGCCGATATTCTTTGTTTTCTTGCGAATCTCAGGCCATGTTGAAGACCGGGGAATAAAAAAACGGACAAGCTTATGATCCTTTTGTGCTAAATCATGAGCGATCTTTTCATCTCCGAACTCATCGCTTAAACGTGTAAGCTCATCCTCAAAGACGTCCGAGATACGCTTGATAAAGATAAGCGGCAAAATGTAGTCCTTAAACTTCGGCGCATCCACCGCCCCGCGAATACTGCACGCCGCATCCCATAACCATGACTCTAACGTTTTTATATCGAGCATAAATTACCTCAATTTTTATATCCACTTACAGCGATAGCTGCGTGATTATTAACTTCTTTAGATAGAAGCTTCTCTTTCCTTCTGTGGGATCCCCATTTCTCCAAATCCCTGCTATAAAAATCGAATCCGTGCCTTATCATGATATTCTGTTGCCTAACTTTTCTTCTAAAAAGCTTTATTTGCCTATCTGTCCATTTGGAGTGAATAAAATAGTCATCCCTTGTTTGCTCTTTGCGGGGATTGTAATTGTCGTATGTTTGATTTAAAGGCCTATATCTGCAATCAGCAATCTGCACTCCCCATCTTTTGCATTGTTTCAACTTCTTTAGCATTTCATAGTAATCCTGCTCGAAATTGTAGATCATAAAGACATAGATTTCTTTTGCTGGATAGCCAGCTTCAACAAGCATATCAATCTGCTTTTTGATCATTTTCTTTTGGTTATAACCATGGTCCCAAGCGATTCTTGGATTAAGGAATCTCGCTTGCTTCAGCAGCTTAGCCACTTCCGGCGTGAGCAATCTTCCATCTATTCCGCATTGGCTTTCAGAATAAATAACCCTGCCATTATGCTTTGAATTTTTTAACTCCTCCAGAATATCTTTTATGTAGGGATTAGCCAAAAGGTTATTATCATAAAAAATAACCCTGTTGCTGCAAATTTCATCCTTAATGCTTTCCTTCGATGTAAATTTTGGCTCTATTTTCCAAGTTCCGCAAAATTTGCACTTCCTCAAACATCCCCTGCTAGTGTGCACAATCTGATAATCAACATCAACCAAGTCATAAGCTGGTTTAAACTTTTCAACTCTTTCATCAACGCCTGCAAAAACTTCATCACATCCTGACTGCTTGCAATGGTCTGGCATTAATGAAGCATATATCCCACCCACAATCACCTTTGCTTTAGGGTATGTTTCTTTGTAAAATTTCACGCTTTCCCAAACATAATTAGACCAGTATGTAAAAAGTGATGTTATCTTGACTTGATTAGGATAGAAATCTGTGAAGTGCTGATTGCCCCTTACTAATTTAATCTCGTCCCCCCTTTCCCTATGGAAGCTTGCAAGCTTCAAAAGCCCCACAGGCAAGAAATCCCGATGATTCTTGCTTTTAGGTGGTATTGGAAAATTGGGTTCAACTAAAAGAACTTTCATGATAATTTTGAATTAGTAAAGAGCAGCCTAAAAATATTATCATAGATTGTTATTACCTCATTAGGGCTCAATTTTACATCAGTTGGGTGCGCGCAATCACATCTTGTATTATAGGCAGTTTTTAATTTATTGAGTTCAGTCTTTGATATTATTTTCTTATACAGCATGTAATAAAGCAACTGCCAGTCCTTACCGTCACGCAAATCATCCGCAGAGCTAATATTTAATTTATAATTCCCTCCAAGATGCTTATATGGGTCCTTTTTCGATTGTGACATAGCACTCGAAGCAGTATTAAAATCTGCAATATTCTTTGCGATATGATTAATTACCTTGCTTATGCCCGCAGCCCAAATCATCACCGAAGCAGCTTTGAGACAATTATTCTCTAAGCAATATATCCCTTCAGCAATATATTCGTTTTCCTCTTGGGCTAATTTTTTTCCTATGCTCTCATAATTCTTTCTTACCTTTTTCAAGGTATTTTCTTCTTTAGTCGTCAGATTTATCTTTTTGAAAGTGCTTACATTGCTTTTATTATCTTTTTGTGATTTTCGTTTTTTGCCTTTTTGGGCTTTAGCTGCATCAGATTCTTTTTTCTTTGCCCCGGGATTCAGCTTCTCCCAGTCAGAATAAGTGTCTTTGATGTTCTTTGCCTTATTTGCCAGAAAGGTATCCAGCAAAGGTTCTATCTGCTTTTTATTTTTGCTATCAGCAAATACATTCTTAAATTCATCCATTAAATAACGCGTGCCAACAAGAAAGCCACTCTCAACTTTTTCAATAAGTATTTTTCTTAAATTATCCTCTCCATATTTGGAAAACAAGGAAGGATATTCTCTCTTTAACGGATTGATAAAACTTGCCTCATTTTGAATTAAATGGCTCATATCAATCTGGCCAGAAATTACTTTTTCAATCACTTTATCATCATATTTTATGAGTTTTAAAAGATCTGATATTTGGGGGTCAGTGTGTGCGGTTATCTCTTTTAATTGTTTGATAATTTCTTTTTCGGTTAAGGTAGGATTTTTCTGTTTTAAATCCACAATTATTGCCTTAATAGATTTTGTTTCAGCAGCTTTATCCCAGTTTTTTCTCAACATGTGTACCTGATAAGCTAGAATTCTTCCATCAGCATCATCTTTTGCAATTAACACAGGCACGGTACTATCCCCATTTTTATCGGCTTCGGAAACTTTTGTGGCAGCCCTTAATCTTCTTTCTCCATCAATAAGAATAAAATGTTCTTTTTTAGCAGGGTCTTTTTTAACTATCAAGGGCTCTAAAATGCCGTGGGTTTTAATCGAAGATATTAGCTTTTGGAACTCGGGATCGCTTATGATTTGGTGTTCTTTCTCCCCCCGAGGATTATTAACATCAAATGAAATCTTGCTTAATTGGACATATTTTGTGTCTTTTTCTAACGATTTCATAAGCCCTCCATACTAATTAAACTACTGTACTGTAGGACGGTGGGGATGTTGTTGCAAGCATTGCGTTATTCCCTGCCTCCTCCGCTTAAAAAGCCCATTTTTCTGGTTGATAACAGTCATTACCACCCCTTTTTCTTCCCATTTCCCTACAATAAGATTCTATCCCCTCAAAACAAAAAATACAATAATTAAACATGATTACAGCGGTTAAATTCTCAATTCAAAATTCACAATCCGCATTCAGCATTCCGAATTTCGCAATTGGGGTCAGGTCTTGAAATATAAGGTTTATGGTTTTTGATCTTTGATCTCATTTCTTCATTTTCCAGCAATTTCATTTTATTCGCAAGTGAATTTTCAGCGGTCAGCCGGTGATGCAAGGCTGAGAGCTGAGAGCCAATAGCGGAGAGTTAAGATTTTGATTCATAATCTAAGCTATGAATTTGTTTAATCCCAACAAAGACCTATATTGCTTTTGGAATCTTATAGCTTACAGGAAAAAGTTTTTCTAACGATACATATTTTGAGGCATCAATAATTTCTATTCCAATAATCTTTTCCCTTTTACCAATATCTAAAACAATATTCTCTGAAACACGTCTGTTTACCACTTTCTGTTTTTTATCATCTAATCTGATATAGAGAAGATCTGCTTTGTCGTTATATACAATATTCATCCTAAACCTCCCATTTCCCGTAAAAAACATAAACGGTTACGGTTATAATCATATTACCTTCTACAGTATAGAATATTTCAATCCTTTTTTGTTGATAATATTTGCCAAGGCGTTTTTTATTAAATGGATAAACCTTAGCTTTTCTTGCTCGTTCATGTTTTGCAGGGATAGAGAATCCTGTTTTAATAACATCCTCAATCTCTTTTAATGTTGCGCCTCGCTCTCTTGCTCTTTCTAAGGTATGAGGATCAATTTGAATTTTCATTTCTCAGAATGCCTCTTACTTACAACATTTTCCAGCAATCTCAATTTATTTTCAAGTAGATTTTTAGCAGATTCTACGTTCTATGCACGGTTTATTTTCTGCTACCTATCCCTTTTTAATCTTTCCCATGACATATTGAGAAAGATTTAAGAAGTCTTTTTTTAGTTCTTCTGCATCTACTTCAATGAGCATATCGACAGGCCATTTTTCTATGTCATCAGGAAAATCTTCGACCTGATTAAGAGCAACAGCAAACCAATACAGGTCAAACCCGGGGTCTTTTTGTTTTGCTATTCCAAGGAGATTATCAATAGACTCCTTCTTCAAAATAAAGAAAAGGTCAATAGCATCCCTGTGTGTCCACCGTCCAAAAAAGGTTAATAGCTTATCAACTGTAATGTCTTTATAATCATTAATATTTACACCAAACTCAGAAGGCTGGGGAGCTTCAAACCGGAAAGGAGAATCATAGGCAAGATGAATCTGCACATTTTCTCCTCCTTGTTCTACCTGTAGTTCAACAAAGGACTCAAACCTGCGGATAACCTTTGTTAAATATGATGCTTCATTTAATCCCCTCTCCAGAACTGTTAAAAAAGGAATGAGAAGGCCTCTTTCATGAGTGAACAGGCCCAGGTCATAAGAATGTCTATGCCCGAGAAAAAATTCTGCAAGGGCAGTGCCTCCAGTCAGATAAAAGTTATTAATGTCGGGAATATTCCCTAAGTCAGAGAAGAGTTGTCTTTGAAGAGGGGTAAAAGTTCCCTTTCCTTTAAGCATGACGAAAATAGGCCTCCCATAGCTTATAGACCCTTCGTGGCAAGTTAAGGTGTGGAAGAAGCCTCTTTATTTCATCCCAGTCAAGTTGAGCTACATCTTCTGTCAACCCATGTGTTAAAACCTGCTCGACATACCACTTCTTCTGTTGAGGGTCATTCAAATCAACCTCTTTTTCTGTAGACCAGGCAATATATCTTTTTGGTTTCATATATTACTGCCTTCTGAATAATGTACCATCACCTGCTATATTTTTCCAGTCTGACAATAATTTGGTAGTGTACAGATTTTAAATATTTGTCCTTTAACGTTTCTGTTTCCGTGTAAATTCAGGGTCTTGAAACATAAGGTGTTTGATTGTGATCCTTAATTCCTTTTTTTTCGTTCTCCAGCAATTTCATTTTATTCGCAATTAAAAATAATCTATTAAATATTTATATTGCACTTCACTACTAATGAGTAGTATAATGCAATCTATGAAAATTTATGACCAGACCAGAACAAGACAGGCAGAGGCTGCACAGATGATTATCCTTCATTCCCTTTTCTCTGCGAAAGAGAGCAAAGAAATCATCTTCCAGGGCGGTACAGCCATCAAATGGTTTTACGGAGGATTAAAATTTTCTGAGGACCTCGATTTTGTTACATCGCTTCCTCACGAAAAGGTAACAGCCCTTGTTAATTCCGTGGCAGAACATATCAGGAGACAACTGGTGGGTAATTTTGGAGCAGGTACATTTTCTGTTAAAGAGAAAAAATTTCACCCCTCCTCTTACAGGGCATTTGTTGATTTTCTTCCCTCTGGAATGAGGAGCAAAATTTCCGTCAAAATTGAGTTTGAAAAGTTAATGTCCGAAATAAAACCGGAAAGTGACCGTAAGATTATGCAGACCTCTCCTGCAGTGTCCTATTTTCTTCAGCAAGCTGGTTTGAAAATGCCTGGAACCCCTGTGTTAGTCAACATCGAGACTTCTGAAGAGATTCTTTCGGATAAACTAAGGGCGCTCATGGAACGTGTATATACCAGAGGCAGAGACTTTTTCGATTTGTGGTTTCTCACCAATACCCTTCAGATTCCGCCTGGCCCTGAAATCCTGAAGAAAAAGCTTGATATGTACGAAGTGCCTTTCACTATCACAACCCCTATTTCTTTCTACACCAATATGGATACCCTTGATGGTAAGGTAAAAGTGCATCTCGTAGATGAAATCTATCACGATCTGGCAAGGTTTGTAAGTAATGATGTCCTTAAGACATTAAAGCAGGACAATTTTCGAGAACTTATTACGTCTGTTCAAAATGCCTTTAAACAAATCCAGATGGCAGGTACAATCGATTTCAGTAAATACCCAACAAGGCATAAAGGTACAAAACAATGAAACGACAACAATCATCAAAAACAATTGACGTGTTGAGAGAATTACCCTCTCCATTATTCAGTTCTATAGATGCAGCAAAGCTCGTACCCGATGACAATATGTTTCTCTTCAGGGCATCAAAGAGAGGATACATTAAGAAGATTACAAACAAGGTTTACTGGAATATCCTTTTCAGCAAGGAACCGCCAAAAGTTGAACATGTTGCATGTTTTGCGAGACAGCCTTCTTATATCTCCTGCGAGTGGGCTTTAAATTATCATGGAGCACTACTCCAGGTGCCATATGTGTGTACTGCTATTACGTTACATCCAGGTTTCGGACAGAGGAACAGAATTAAATACGGTGACTACGTTATTGAATATTCGAGAATTGCAGAGAAACTGTACTTACCTGCAGAAATCCTGAACCAGAACAATGTGCTCATGGCAACACCCGAAAAAGCTCTCCTTGATACAGCTCATCTCCGTCACAGGATTCCCTTTACAGATGAACTTGAGACAGACAATCTCAACAAAAAGAAGTTAAAAACACTCGCATTGTTTTTCCCGAAAAGAGTGCAAAAGTTGGTTAATGAATTTATTACTGAGTTTATCGATAGATAAGCATTTTGAAAAGTCAGTTGTATTATTAGAAGGCCTTGCATTGCTAATAGCTGATAGCTGAGGGCTAATCGCTGCCTTTCACAGCTCCAGCCACGAATCAGAATACAGTGTCTTTCCGAGGAGAACCCTGGTGGTCTTTACATACTCTATTTCTTCCTTTGAAAGCTTCGACAAATCTACTTCCTCTCCATCCATAACCTTATAGACAAGGAATTCGAGTTCCGGCATCTTCCCTTTTGCAATTGCTTTCAATTCTTCATCAAAGGCATCTACGATGGCTGAATACATGCCGTAACGTTTTAGCATGATGAGATATGTCCTGTTTAAAATCCCTCTCAGATGTGTTGGAGCTCCGTTTGAGACATTTGAAAGCCCGCAGGTCGATTTGGAATTGGGAGTGAGCTCGGAGAGCATCATGACAAATTCTGTGCATCCCTGAACCTGCATCTGCTGACTATTTATGGGAAGAACTATGGGGTCAAGCCATATATCCTCTTCGGGAATTCCGTAATTCGCTGCCTCTGCAATGATTTGAGCAGCAAGGAGTCCCCTCTCATTTGCATCCCTCGGTATGCCTTCTACACCAAGGGTAAGCCCGATAAACCCTGCATTATACGTTTTTGCAAGTGGCATCAACGCACCCATCCGCTCAGGCCGTACTGAAATAGAATTGATTAGTGGCCTACCCTTATGAACACGCAGCCCTGCCTCCATTGCCTCCACATTGGTTGTATCGAGGGAAAGCGGTAAATCCACAACCTCCTGCACAGTCTTAACAACCCATTCCATAAGTTCCGGTCCTTCCTTCCTTGCAGGTCCAAGATTTATATCGAGCATATCTATACCGGCTTTGGCCTCTGCAAGTGCCATTTCTCTAATGGGATTCGGGTCTTTCTGCTTAAAAGCCTCACCAATCTTTTTGGACATGACGTTTAAATTTTCACCGATCAATATCATAATAAACTCCCCTTTTCCCTGAACCCTTGGCCCCTTGAACCCTTTGATATTACGGTTTCCACATCCTCAAATACGCCGGTATATGGGCTGCTTCCCTTGGACCTATAAGGATTTCCCAGCCAGGGAGCTCCTCCTCAAGGTCTCCGAGTATTCCTGCAGCATATCCCGGGACTACAAGCTTTTTGTGCTTCACCTTCTCAAAAACACCACACTTTTTTATGAAGGCTCCGACTAAATCACCAACAAATTTTCCTGCTGCCCATGCCGTCATTACTGATAATCCTTCTGTATCCATCACGCAAAGCCAGCTCGGAACCCTTGAATTCTCTATCTCACCGCTTACGATGAAGTATGTAAGCGAGAAGTTGCACGTTACAAGTACAGGTGATGTTTCATCAGGATTGTTTATTGGATAGATACCTTCCTGGGTCGTCATGGGTCTCTGCGGGTCTGTGTATATATTCAATCTCTGGAGCAGAAGCGGAAAGATGCTCTCCCCCTGACAATCACTCAATACAATGATACCTGCATATTTTGCAACAAAACATGATGCAATGAGTGTCTCCTTCATGAGATTATCTGTCATTTCCGATGGAAACACTATGGTCGGGAAACCAATGGGTTTATACTTGCCAATAAGCGCTCCCCTTCTTATGATTACCTGCTCCTGAAAACTATCCTTCACCGAACGTGTAGATGTATCTATCACAAGGTCTTTAAGCCCCATGCCGGTAAGCTTCTCCGTTAAATATGCAACACCTTCAATGCCTTCCCCTTTCACTGCGAGGGGGCATCCATATTCCTTTGCGAGGGCACCGAATGCCTCGTAATTGTCCTTCGTTGCAGCATAGATGAGTGGTCTTTTCGCCTTAGAAATCTCAAGCACTTCTTTCATGATTGACGGGTCACAAGACATGAGAATCATGCTGTATGGCTCACTGAATGCCCTCTTCACAAGATTAATAAATTTCTCTTTATTACCCGCCTCTTTCAGGGCGACAATCTCAGGGCGAAGCGTAAGACCAACCCGTTCATACTGATATTGTGCAAGTTTTGAAAACCGTTTATCCAATTCCCCATCATCCATCCCACCTGTTATAAGGATGGCAAAACCGGGTTTATTAAAGAATGTCTTTTCGTGCCTGAACATTACTGTTTCGCCGCCAATTTTTACCTCATAATCTCCAACCCCTATCGTGACCTGCCTTATAGGAGGGGCGCTTGCATCGGATAGCTCAGCCCTCGCCTCATCACTCACGTGGGGACAGGCATCAAGCTCAGCCTTGGCTGCTGCAAGCGCCATTGCAAAGGCAAGGCAGGTTGGATATTTGCATTCACCGCAGTTCGTTTTGGGAAGCAGTTTAAAAATCTGTATCCCTGTTAGTGCCATTCTTGTCTCCTTTCCTTTATTTTCTTGAAGGGTTCGAGGATTCGAGGGTTCCAGGGTTCGAGCGAATTTCACTTGAATCCTCGAATCCTTGACCCCTCGAACCCTGTGTTTACCGTTACATCAGTGGTTCCATGTTCACACATGGATGACCCTTTTTTGTGATATACTCGATGACTTCTTCTTCTGTCCTTGCTACAGTCTCATCAGCGATCATATCAGGAAAATTCGTTATACCAAACCCTTCTCCCCTCTTTTTAAGGCGATCATATATTTCTTCTTTCAGCCTCTTTGGCATCCACACAACCCTCAAAAGCCCACCATCTCCCTTTAAAAATTTTCTCTGTGTAATGTTATATTTACTGTGCCCCAGAAAACCCGGCGTCTGGGCACCACCACCGACTGAGCCTGCAAGGGTTGTAAACTTCATACCGCATGGGGTCATATCAGTATAATCCCTGTCTACCGTCATAATGCCATTAGCCATGGGTAGCACCACTGCGATACATTCACAGCAACCACATGTAGTCATTGGGTCTACCATAAGGCTGTAAAGACTCACAGATTCAACCTTCTGCCGGGAAGCCTTTTTTACGTACTCATTACATCCCTTAAACTGGCCATACCGCTCATCAATATTCTCACCCTTCTGCACAGGTTGATTAGGCCCTGCTGGATTTATCTCGTAGGCTGCACGGCAATCCAGCCAGTTGTATGCACCACAAAGACCTGTTCTCTCAGGGCTCACTATACATACGTGATTAGGCGCAAAAGACTGGCACAGTATACATGAGTAGAAGGTGTCCACACTTTCATCGGTCATACCCTCAATCCTTGTATCCCTGTGTTCATATGACGCACGTGCCTGCTCAAGAATCTCTTTTACCTTATCCCCTTTTGTATATATCTTTATCTGAACCTTATCAAAGATGGCACCGAAATCCTGATGGTATTTTGCATGGATAATCTTACCTATATGCTCAAGTCTAAAACCTTTTTCCACTGCCTGTTTTGAAATCCTTATCCATGCAATATCCCTCTGTCCAATATGCATAACACCCTGAGCCTGGTTTATTAAATGATGGTTTTGTCTTTCAAGTATCGGCTCAAAATCTTCCTGAAAACTGCGGCCTGCAACCTCCGCTACCATGGCAAAGTCTAACCTTGTTCCTGCCAGTACATCCGTTACGTCAGGCCCGATGACTTCAACCTTGCCATCTTCCACCTCTTCCATTCTTTTAGAGGTTGTCCATTCTACTGCTAAAGTCCTTCCACCCCCCATCTCAAGGTATATATCCTCACCGCGCACCCTTTCACCTTCAAAGGCAGGTCCATACGAAACAGATATGGGGACCTTCGAGACTTGAACCTTCAAGCCCCTTACCTCAACTGCCTTTTGCACTATCTGGTCGTGAGGTATGTTTGAGACCACATGCTCGTATGTACAAATACCTGTAGGCAGGACCTCAGGTATTGGTGTGTCTGCAATTGTCGGGAAACCCCAGTTGATGGCGCCTGCAGCATTTGCATACCATTCATCCGTAACATCTCCAAGGGCAAGTACAAAGGCATATGTCCTGTCTTTATTATAGATAAGGTTCTTTCTGAAATCACCAGGTTTTATGCCCCCGAAGGCCATTGCAACCCGGCAGGCAAAGCCTATGGCAAAAACCGCCTGATATATATCAGGGCCGAACGAGACAAGTCTTGTTGGCCAACCTATCTGAACATTTGCTTCAACAAGTTGTTCAGCAAATCTTTTTCCTTCGTGCTCAGCACACATAAACACATAGAGGTTCTTCTCCTGAAGCTCAATGGCAATCCGGGCAGCAGTTTTTGCGTCAGGTGCTGCACCAACAATGGCAGCAAAACCAGGAGCTGTCCCATCGACAAACTCTACCCCCCTTTTCCTGAAAATCACATCATTTGCAGCACCAAGCCATATTGTCTTATTTGTTATCTCTTCGCTATTTGCCATATAAAAATCCGGTTCCTCAAGGTACCTTATCGCCTCTATACATTCCTCTGCAAAGAACGTTCCCATACCGGCATCAAGGGCAGGTGCGAGATAGGGAAGCGGTGTCTTCTCTTTCACGGGTGGTGGAATAAGCCTTTTACATATATCAAGGACACGCCTCATATCTTCTATCCTTGCAACACCAATGCCTGTTATTGCATATATAATCGGGAGATAGTAGGCCGTATTTGGAAAACCCACCTCCTGCTTCGGCCCAAATTTCTCAAGGGCTTCTCTGTATTTTTCTTCCGCCCTATTATAAATCTTATGTGCCCCTCTAATAGCTGCCGATGCTATAATCTTCGACATCCAAACCCCCTTAACTCAAACGTGAATTCTCCCGTCTTACTTGTTTTAAAACTCATCACTCATCACTACTTTAATCCAGTGCCCTTCTCATAGCCATATCAAACAGTATTCTGCCCCTTGCTTTGTCTATCCCTAAAGCCTTTCTCTTTTTGTCTATATGGCCAAGCATAAGATGTGCTGCCTTTTCAGGGTCCTGCTCATATGCCCACATCCCCTTGAACATATCTTCATACTCCTCAAAGAGATGTTTTGTAACGTTATCACTGCCTATTGTGGGCCATGTTGTGCCAAACACGGTAAATATACCTGAAGCCACAAAATATTGACCAATAGCCATGGCTTTCTCGCTCATCCATTCAGGTGCTGCCCCTGCTGCCGGAAGGTCACTTATGTCATCACCAAGGCCACCTTCCTTAACCATAGCAGTTGCCGCAATTAGAATCCTCGAATTATCCACACATGCGCCCATATGAAGGACAGGTGGAATACCCACTGCCTCACAGACCTCAGCCAATCCTGAACCTGCATACTTGCGCGCTGCCTCAGGGGTCAGAAGCCCTGCCTTTCCGCACGCCATTGCCGCACATCCTGTGGTCAATACAATTACGTCATTCTTTATAAGTTCCTTTATCATTGTAATATGGGCCAGATCATGTGGTGTCCTGACATTATTGCACCCCACAACGCCTGCCACACCTCTTATCCTGCCATTTATAATATTATCATTTAACGGCCTGTAGCTTGCCCTGAAGAGCCCGCCCAGCAGATAATTTATCGTTTCATGGCTAAACCCAACAACTGCATCCTGGGTATGGTCAGGGATATAAACCGCATGTCTTCTATTCGGGTAGTTCTCTATCGCCATTTTCAGTATCAGCTTTGCTGTATCCAATCCATTTTCCGGATGGAACTCTATATGTGTTGCACCTTCTATCTTTACCCTGTCAGATGTTGTGATAAGCCTTGTATGAAAACATTCTGCTACATTCTGAAGCCCTTGCATCTCACACTGAACATCCACGGTCATAAGTTCTACCGCACCTGTAACAAGTGCAAGTTCCTGCTGGAGAAAGTTCCCCGCACAGGGAATACCGTGTCTCATGAGCACCTCATTTGCAGAACAGCACATACCTGCAAGGTTAATACCCTTTGCACCAACCTTCTCTGCGAGCCTTTTTATCTCAGGATCCCTGCTAGCAACAACAAGAAGTTCAGGGAGTAAAGGTTCATGACCATGGACAACCACATTTACCTGGTCTTCCTTCAAAACACCAAGGTTCATACTTCCAAGGACCGGTACAGGGGTTCCAAACATAATATCCTGTAAATCTGTAGAAATCATGGAGCCACCCCATCCATCCGCAAGGGCCGAGCGTGTTGTCTGCTGGATAATATGCCTGTAATCCTGGTCAACACCCATGTGTGTCCTGTGCATAATCTCCACCACTTCCCTGTCTATTCCTCTCGGGACAACCCCGTATTTTCTCCATATCTCCTGCCTCTTGAGTGGTGCCTTTTTGATGTAAACAAGCTCACCGTGTTGCTTCCCAAATTCTTCGAGTGCCCTCGCACCGAGCTCAATGGCAATATCCTTAATATCTCTTCCTTCTATCTCAATACCAAAATCAAGAGCAACCTCAAGGAGTTTTATCTCGTCCTTAATGGCAAAGCCCTGCGCCTCACCGCGAGCTGTCTTTATAAATGTTTCTACAACCTCTCTCGCATGGTCAGAATGTGACGCAGCACCTGCAGCTACCTTCCTTGCGAAGTTCCTCGCCACAACAGTATCAATCGTGGCACCGCAGACCCCTATCCTTTCCTTCTTTTCACCCTTCTTAGACCGCGGAAGCCTGCAGGGTCCCATTGAACATATCTTACAGCAACTCTCCTCAACCCCTATGGGACAAGGTTTTATTTCATCAGCACGGGAAAATACCGTACTGATATTTTCTCTTTCAGCTTTTTGTATAAGCTCAATCGTTGCTTCATCGATACTTTTTATTCGCTTTTCTGACATGCCTCCCCCTTAAACTATCAATTCTTTAATCATATCCTTTACCAGTGCAACGCCTTCTGGATGTCTCATGATAACAATGTCTGCCCCTGCAATGAGTAAGGACATAGCGGTAATTGACTCCATAAGTATCGACCTTTTCTTCTCGTCTCCAAGTTTCGGGTCATCATCTCTTTTCAGTCTTGTTTCCCTTGTCTTCCAGACCTCATGCGCAAGGTTACACACAATAGGATATTGCAATTTTACATCTTCCTGAGTAAGTGCTGCCATCCTGTCTCTTTCTATCACAGAATAAGAGTATTCAAGCCCATAACCCAGACCGCCTGTTGTGGGATCAAC
>Ga0209610_1000531_pt1 | contig 20074 bp, 16 predicted proteins | sample LakKivw275mmetaG_FD_184137 | JGI IMG/M metagenome (GOLD analysis project Ga0209610, IMG submission 184137) | Anoxic lake water microbial communities from Lake Kivu, Rwanda to study Microbial Dark Matter (Phase II) - Lake Kivu water 275m metaG... | ecosystem: Environmental > Aquatic > Freshwater...
CCACAACCTACAATTTTACACTTGCCCTGAAGGACGGCTGGACGCTGGCCTCAACCGACAAAGAGGTCACCACGGGTACCGCCTGGGTAGGCACAGACGTGCTGGCGGATACCGCGACCATACTGGCGTACAAGTACACCGCTGGCACCGGCTACACGCAGGTAACCCTCGCCACCCAACTAACCTCGGTGGACGCCTACTACGTCAAGACCATTGGCGGCGGTGGAGTAGGCATCATCTATTCGGATGCTGCACCGGGAGTGGTGACCAAGAATCTCGGCGAGGGGTGGAACATCATCAGCGCTGCCAGCGAAACAATGAATGCTTATACACTCCTGGTCCAGCTACGCGGCACGGAAATAGAAGTCGGCATAACCACTTTAGTGGTGCAGGGTGGCTACAACCAGTTTATGGTCTCCTCATTCTGGCCCCTGGTAACTGATGCGGAATGGGAGGCTTTAGTAGACGAAAAGCTTATGCTGAGTCCGTTTGGTGGCTTCTGGGTACACATGAACACTGCCAAGACTTTTGGCGTGATTCCAGACTAGCCTGATTTGGAGGGGGACGGCTAAACCGTCCCCCTCCAGAGAGGAGATAAGTTATGAGAAAGACATTTGTCTTCCTAGCTTTAGCACTTGTTTTGCTCCTTGGCTCAGCTCCGGTGCTAGCTCAGGGCATACCCAAGCTCCCTCACGCCTTCTATGGCAGTGTTACTGTAAACGGTGCTCCTGCTGCTGATGGCACCCAAGTGTCAGCCACCGTAGACATTGGGGAAATCATAGCGACTCAGAATCCAGTTACCACGGTGGGCGGTAAATATGGTATCGGCAGCCCTTATCTCCTGGTTCAGGGCTACGATATTCCAGATGGAGCTACCATAACTTTCCACGTAACGAATCAGTATGGCACGGCTACCGGGGGAACGGCTACTTTTGAAGCTGGCGGTGGGCCAACCCGACGTGATTTATCAGTGGAAATAGAAGTCCCACCAACACCGCCAACTCCGGAAGTTGGTGTTCCAGCACCGGTAATTACCACCGTCACTATTTCTGGATTAACGGCTACTGTGCCGCTGCGGGTGAATGCCCAAGGTGTCGTTCAGGAAAGCACCACGCTGACCACCGCTGATGGCAAGCTGAGTCTCAATATACCAGCGGGCACTAAAATACTTGATGCCCAAGGCAAACCGCTTACATCTTTAACAGCAGTGATAGAGCCCTCACCACCATCTCCACCACCAGGAGGAGCTATCTTACTGGCTTATAACCTCGGCCCTGACGGAGCTACCTTTGAGCCGCCCATTACCCTGACCATAGAATATGACCCCGAGGCTTTGCCCGAGGGTTTTGCCGAGGAGGACTTATACATCGCCTACTGGGATGGCTCAAAGTGGGTTGCCCTGACGACCACAGTGAACACTGCAGCAAACACGGTTTCCTGCCTGGTAAGCCACTTTACCATCTTTGCCATCATTGGCGCCCCTCCCCCACCGGTGGAGTATGACCTCATCATCTCGAGCACGGTCGGTGGCTCAGTGACCGAACCTGGTGAGGGGACTTTTACCTATGATGACGGCGAGGTGGTAAACCTGGTGGCCACCCCCGATGCCGGCTACCGCTTTGTCAACTGGACGGGCGATGTAGACACCATCGCCAATGTCAATGCCGCCACAACCACCATCACCATGAACGGCGACTACTCCATAACGGCCAACTTTGAGGCAGTGCCTCCCTTCCCCTGGTGGTGGATAGTGGTCGGGGTAGTGGTTGCTGGACTGCTGGTTTACTTCTTGTGGTGGCGAAGACGATAACGGGCTAACCGGGCTCGTATTGGTGGGATTATTGCTGTCGTGATCGCGATTGGATTGGTAGTTTTCTTCTTCCTCGGACCGAGAAGGAAGGCTGCTTAGAGAAAGGCACCGAGCTAAGCATTTCCCCCATACCTCCACCTTTATGGGCGGAGGTGCGGGCCACATTATCACTGCATACGACTGAAAGGTGCGTGGCAACCTACAGCCACAACAACTCCGCTTGTCTGTGAGGGTAAGGCGGAGATAATAAACTTCGGCTACTACACTTCATCAACGCGGCAATGGGTTCTGTGTCACGATTTTTGCAAATGCAGTGTAGTATCTCTGTTCTCTGCCACATATTTGCTTGTGTTGTTGAGCAAGGAGAGACAATGGGAACTGCTGAAGCACCCTTGAGTGGGTGTCTTACCCCGTTTTTGACACCAGCTGATAGACTGTTGCTAAAATCGAGCAGCGGACACAAAGCTCGTGCAAAAGCCTGTCACAGGTCGTAGATGAATTAGAATTCGGCGAAGCCAGTAAACTTGATTTTGAGAGGTAACATTTTGGCTAATTGTTGGTTTCGAAACAACAAACATATGGTTATGAATCTTAGAGGCTATACCTCTATTGGCTTATTAAATAAGATTAGGACTTATCAGGTCTCGCAGGCCCTCTTCCAACAAATTTGGGAGCACCCTCTTTTTCGACAAAAGTGACACAATCTCCCAGGGTATCGGTTTTGAAGACATACCTTATGGCATCCACAGTCTCTGGTTTCGTATCTTCAAGCTGCAGACTGATAAAAGTGCAGAAGTCTGTGATCAGTGAACCGAGAGATACATCATCCCAAGACACCACATTAATAGACACTTCGTTTTGGGTTTCAAAGTACGGTATGAGATGATGAAGCATTATCATAAGTTGGTCGATGACTCTCTTTTCCTCATACCTCACAGGTATCTTAAAGAAATCTGTATGGCTTTTGTAACCCATATATAATTTACCTTCTTGGTCGATTCCTTTTGGTTTTGTAGACAGAGTGATAGAGACTCCATTAGACAGTGCCTCCACTTTTTCCAAATAGAAGCCAAGTTCGTCTGCGATAGCTTCTATTGCCGATTTTAGTTCTTGGCGTCGGAGGTGGGGAGCCTTTGTAGGGGATACCCACCCTCTAGCTCCTACGATCCAGTTGTTGTTGATATCATATAGCACAAGGGCGCAGGTGATTCCCAATGCATTAACCCACAATTGGTCACATAGCTGGATCAGTTGATCCAATTGCCAGATTTCAGGCCCCCAGTCTCGATCCCATAACTCTACCTTCGCGTCGTCAAGAATTCTATAATTATTGTGGGCATAAGCATTTCTTACATGGCTATTAAGACCGATCGCAAGCCTGTTCTCTGAATATACAAGCCATTTGTTCATTTTGCTAATGGTGTGTAAGTCTATTTTCCCATTAATGCCCGGGCTGAATGCTTTATTCTTGATATTCTTAGCAATGCCGAAAGCATAGACAACCGGAGCGCAGATAAAAGGAAGTAATCCTTCATACATAGCTTTATAGTACGTAAGGTATTTTTCAATTCGGTCGTCGGCATTATCCTTTGGTATTTGATCGGCTTCTATCTGGGCTCGACAACTATCGTTCAGAGCAGGGACAACCTCGTTTATTACCGCATAGAACTGCTTTGCTACAGCTTTGTGGTTGGCTTTGCTACCATTCTCAAGGAAATGGTAGGCCACGCGAGCCGTCCTTTCGAAAACATTATAGTCATGTTTTGTGCGGCCAAACCACATTATTCTTTCAAAGATGGTCTCGAGTAGCAAACGACTAAAAGGTGTTATAAAGGCTTGAACACCGAGTAAATCATCAAAGCTGTCGTGAAATTGAGGCAACGCGAATCTGGTTATGGGAGATCGTCTCGTTTGTGGCATGAATCAAGTACTCCACACATTATTACCTCATATTATACCATCGTCGAAGTCATATACATGTGTTGGTAAATTCATGCCCGTTTCCATTAAAGGCGAAATGCACAATAACGAATTGCACAAAGTGACGGATTGTGTAACTGTCAGAATAGACCCTCCTAGGCTGTATTTTAGAATTTGTGGAAAAATCTGGGTGAAAAAAGTAAGGTGGTAAGGATCCCAAAGCGAGAATTAAATGAAAGGAGGTCTTACCACCATGGCCAGAGGCCAAGAAAATGGTACCACAATTCTTTTGGGGCTTAAAGATTACAGGGTAGGGGAGGTCTGGGGAGGGGAAGAGAAGGTGGTAGTGAAGACGGAGGTTAAGGGAAGAATTAAATGTCCTCATTGTGGCTCAGGTAAGCTCTATGGACATGGCGTATGCAAGCCAAGGGAAGTGCTCCACACCTGGAGTAATGGTAGAAGAGTTTATCTTGAGCTTCACCGGCGCCGCTGGAAGTGCCGCGACTGCAAGCGTACCTTCACTGAAGGCAGGGAATTGGTGCGGTCCCGTTCCAGGCTTACCAGGCAGGCTGAAGTCGAAGCCTTATGGCAGCTCAAGGACAGAAACTTCAGCCAGGTGAGGCGAGAGCTGGGAATAGGCTATGGCACGATGCGCCGGCTCCTGGAGAGGGAGATAGACGAGGAAGCGCTGGGCTTCATAAAGGATGAGGACGAAATATACCTGGGCATCGATGAGCACAGCTTCAGACATCAGGAGCTAGTACATACCGTAACCGAGGTAAAACAGAGAAAAGTTGTGGGAATTCTCAGAGATGACCGCATAGCCACCTTAAAGAAGTTCCTGAGCAAAATTCCCAGAGATAAGGTCAGAGAGGTGTGCATTGACATGAATGACGGGCTAAGGAAAGCAGCTGAGGCAGTATTTCCCTCGGCCAGGGTAGTGGTCGACCCATTCCATGTCATTGCCGATTCCAATAAGAGGATGGACGAAGCCAGAAGAATAGAACAAGACGTACACCGGAAGAAGAAGGTGCAGATACCGAAGAAGATATTCCTCGTGGGCAGGGAAAAGCTCACTGAGGAGAGAAGGCAGAAGGTGGATGCTCTTCTGGAAAGGTACCCCGGACTGAAGGGATTCTATTGGGCCAAGGAGAAGATAAGGGAGTTCTACCGACAGCAAAGTCGGAAAGAGGCAACCAAGCTACTTGAAAATATCATCTTCAATCTGAAATTAGCAGATGACGGCGAGTTAATCAGGTGGGGGAATACCTTGAAAAGGTGGAAGGAGCCTATCCTGAACCACTTTGATAACGGCACCACTAATGGCTTCACCGAGGGGTGTCACACCAAGATTAAGATGCTAAAGCGGGTTTCTTATGGCTTAAGAAATGTGGAGGTGTACTGGAGAAAAATGCTTTTGGGATTTGTACCATCTCGAAGCTATTTCCACACTATTTGACAAAGAGCCCTCTCAGTGTTGACAAATTTGCTCTTCGTTTTTTATAATGAATAAAATTCACAATTTACCTCATAGTTGTGGGACTACACACCTTGTTTCTTGATTTAATTAAATCTGTGATAAATAGTGGCTAAATATATCTTCGTTACCGGTGGTGTAATTAGTTCTGTTGGTAAGGGGATATCGGTAGCTTCTATTGGCCGGGTATTGAAAAGTCGTTCTATTTCTGTTTCAGTGCAAAAGCTTGACCCTTATCTGAATGTTGATCCGGGCACAATGTCTCCATATCAACACGGGGAGGTATTTGTTACCCAGGATGGCGCTGAAACTGATTTAGATTTGGGACATTATGAAAGGTTTATCGACGTGGAGTTAACTAGAGCTTCAAACGTTACTTCAGGAGAAATATATTCCACAATTATTGCCAACGAGCGAAGAGGTGACTTTTTGGGCGGCACCATTCAGATAGTACCTCATGTGACAAACGAAATAAAAAGGCGTATCAGGCAAGTAGCTGAAATATCTAATGCCGATGTAGTCATAGTTGAAGTTGGTGGCACAGTGGGTGATATTGAGGGGCAGCCGTTTCTTGAAGCCATTCGTCAAATGAGAGGGGAAGAAGGAAGAGATAATGTGCTGTATATTCATGTTACTTTTTTACCTTACATTGCTGCCACGGACGAATTAAAGACCAAGCCTACACAGCATAGTGTCAATGAACTAAGAAGGATTGGTATTCAACCTGATGTTATCTTGTGTCGCAGCGACAGGGAGATATCGGAAGGGATAAAGGATAAGATATCACTTTTCTGTGATGTGCCAAAAGAAGCAGTTATCCCCTTGGTTACCAGTGAAACTATTTATGAAGTGCCCTTGATGCTGGAGGAATATGGGTTAGGGGACTTCATAGTCAATCGTTTGGGGCTGGAGGCTAAGGAGGCTAATTTGGATGATTGGCACAAGATGGTAGCTAGGCTGAAAGCTCCTAAAGCCCCGGTGGTCATTGGTTTAGTGGGGAAGTATGTTGAGCTTCATGATGCCTATTACTCGGTGCGGGAGGCATTATGTCACGCAGCTTTAGCGCACAATTTGGATGTGAAGATAGAATGGCTTAGCTCGGAAGGATTGGATGGCGGTAATGATGATAAGTTGAGGCAAGTTCAGGGCATAGTGGTACCTGGTGGCTTTGGGCACAGAGGTATCGAGGGTATGGTAGAGACTGCTAAGTTTGCCAGAGAAGAAAAGGTTCCTTACTTGGGTTTATGTCTTGGTATGCAGATTATGGTTATTGAATTTGGGCGGCATGTGTTTCATAATACGAGAGTTAATTCTACTGAGTTTGACGCTGACACTCCTTATCCGGTAATTGACTTGCTTCCCGGACAACGTGATATTAGCCAGAAAGGAGGAACTATGCGTTTGGGAACCTATCCTTGCTGCTTAGTGTCCGGGACGAAGGCAGCTCAGGCTTATAATAGGGAGACAATTTATGAAAGGCATCGGCATCGTTTTGAGTTTAATAATCGTTTTCGTCAGCCATTGGAGGAAGCAGGACTTATATCTAGCGGGCTTTCACCGGACGGGAAATTGGTGGAAATCGTTGAGCTGAAGAATCATCCCTGGATGGTCGCCTGTCAATTCCATCCTGAATTTAAATCCCGCCCTGACAGCCCTCATCCGCTTTTTGTGAATTTTATCGAGGTAGCGAATGAGACGCTTGTTGAAGGTGCTCAGACAAGCCTACCCTTGAGTTAAAGGAGGGAGCGATGCGTTTATTCTTGGATACCGCTAATATAGAGCATATTCGCCACGGTGTAAGACTAGGGGTGGTCAGTGGAGTAACTACCAATCCTAGCCTAATATCCAGAGAAGGGAAGGTTGATTATCAAAAGTTGGTCAAGGAGATATGCGCCATCGTTCCTGGACCGGTATCTACTGAAGTATTAAGCCAGGATGCTTCTGGTATGATTAATGAAGCCCGGCAAGTAGCTAAATGGGCAGACAACATCGTAGTGAAAATACCAGCTAACCTCGAAGGAGTAGAAGCTACCTCAGTGTTATCTAAAGAGGGTATTAAGGTGAATTTCACCTTATGTTTTTCCTTAAATCAGGCTTTATTAGGGGTGGCTGCAGGAGCTAGCTTTGTAAGCCCTTTTGTGGGCCGGCTTGATGATATCGGCGAAGACGGCATGAAAGTGGTGGAGGATATTGTTAAATTCTTACGCTTTTATCAACTCCCTGCTCAGGTAATAGCAGCGAGCATCAGGCATCCTCAGCATTGCATGGTAGCGGCAAAAGTTGGCGCGCATATTGCTACTGTACCCTATAAGGTGTTGCTTCAAATGATACAGCATCCTTTGACTGATATTGGAGTTAAGCGCTTTATTGATGACTGGACAAGGGTGATGAAGGATTAAGGAGGTCGCTATGGTAAGCATGACTGAACTTGAAGATAAGACTCGTGATGAATTGGAGGTGATGGCCAAGGAATGTGGCGTCACTGGATACTCTTCGCTGAAAAAGGCGGAGCTTATTCAGCATATCCTACAATCTCAAGCAATGCAGCAGGGTAATTTGTTCGTGAGCGGTGTATTGGAGATTATGAGTGAAGGTTATGGGTTCTTACGGCAAGATAGCTTTCTGCGTGGTGCCAATGACATTTATGTATCTAATTCACAAGTTCGTCGGTTCAATTTGAGGAATGGCGATTATATTTGCGGAGAGGCTAGAGCCCCTAAGGATAGCGAAAAATATTATGGGTTGCTTCGTGTGGAAAGCGTTAACGGGCTCGACCCGGAAGCGGTCAGGGACCGTCCCAATTTTGGTTCTTTGATACCTACTTTTCCCGACAAGCTGATTAATTTAGAAACTACTCCCGGTGAGCTATCTACTCGGCTGATTAATTTAGTAACTCCTATAGGTAGAGGACAAAGAGGACTGATAGTCTCACCTCCTAAAGCAGGTAAAACGGTACTCCTTAAGAAAATCGCTAATGCTATCACCACCAATTACAATGATATTCACCTTATGGTTTGCTTGATTGGAGAAAGGCCTGAAGAAGTAACCGATATGAGGAGGTCAGTGAAAGCTGAGGTTGTTGCTGCTACCTTTGATGAGCCAGTGGAGAATCAAACTCGTGTGGCTGAGCTGGCATTAGAAAGGGCGAAAAGATTGGTGGAACTGAGCAAAGATGTGGTTATCCTCCTCGATGGCATCACTCGTCTTACTAGAGCTTACAATTTAGCGATGCCTGTCAGCGGGCGCACTTTATCTGGTGGTCTTGACTCGGCAGCTTTGTATCCTCCGAAACGATTCTTCGGTACTGCTCGCAATACTCAGGAAGGTGGTAGCTTAACAGTCATTGCTACCTGTTTGGTGGATACTGGCAGTCGTATGGATGAGCTTATATACGAGGAGTTTAAGGGGACGGGGAATATGGAGCTTCATTTAGATAGAAAATTATCGGAGAAGAGGATTTTCCCAGCAATAAACATAATTCCCAGTGGAACGAGGCGAGAGGAGCTTCTTTTAGATGAGGACACTGTAAAGCAAGTATGGCTGCTCAGGCGTGTAGTTTCTATGCTAGCTGAGGATTCTCCTAATCCCACTGAAGCTACAGAGAGGTTGTTGGCCAGGTTATCTAAGACAAGGGATAACGCTGAATTTTTAGCCACTTTGTCCAAGGATATGTGAGGAATCTCAATTCCACTATGAGTGCCAAGGGACCAAACTGGGCATACGGAATTAAAGTTAGAATTAGAAAGGCGTTGGGCAAGGATATTATTCTATGTGATAGTTGCCTGTGGAATTGGCGGAGTGCGTGCAATCGTCCTGAACGTCCCAATGCTATTTGGTGCCCTGATTATTGTAAAAAGGGCAAGTGATTATGCTTTCCTTTCCAACACTGCTGCCATGCCCAGTCCGCCACCAACGGGTATAGCTACCAGGGCATAATGCAGATTCCTTCGTTTCATATCGTGCATAGCGGTAACTACTAACCTTGCTCCTGTTGCGCCGAGGGGATGTCCCAAGGCGATACCGCCTCCATGGGGATTGGTGCTATCCCAACTCATATCAAGCTCTCTCATGCAGGCGATGGTTTGGGCGGCGAAAGCTTCATTAAGTTCGATGAGGTCCATGTCTTTAATGGTAAGTCTTGCTTTTCTGAGGGCGTTTTTTATTGCTGGTACAGCCCCCAGTCCCATATAAGCTGGGTCTACAGCTCCAGAGGCATAGGATTTGATAGTTAACCAGGGTTCGAGTCCTAACGATTTAGCTTTAGCACTTGACATAAGTATCACTGTTGCTGCAGCATCGTTGATGCCTGAGGAATTGCCTGCGGTGACCGTTCCATTGCTTTGAAATACCGGGGGCAGGAAAGCCATTCTTTCAAGGCTTGTGTCCATAGGGCGTTCATCGGTATCAAAGTGGATTGGTGGACCTCCCTTCTTCTGTGGAACAGGCACAGGAACGATTTCCTGTTTGAAAATTCCTTCCCTTATAGCTGTTTTAGCTCGTTTATGACTCAGAAATCCTACTTCATCTTGTTCGGTGCGGCTTATATTGTATTTGATGGCGATGTTTTCTGCGGTGTTCCCCATATGATATCCATAGAACGCATCCCACAGTCCATCAAGCACTAGGAGGTCTATAACGTCTGCCTTAGCGGTGATGCTCATCCTGTAGCCCCAACGAGCTTTAGGAAGGATATAGGGGGAGTGACTCATGCTCTCCATTCCTCCAGCAACCACAACATCTGCTTCGCCGAGCATTATCGCTTCAGCACCTAGTACGATTGCTTTTAAGCCTGAGGCGCAAACTTTATTTACGGTATAAGAAGGTGTTTCCTTAGGGATGCCAGCATGAATAGCAGCCTGACGGGCAGTGTTTTGCCCCTGTCCTCCTTGAAGGACATTACCCATGATTACTTCGTCAACTTGAATTTCTTGCAAGGAAGGGTCCCAATTATAGTACTTTGCTTCTAACTCAGAAATTTCTTTGCCTTTAAAAACAGAAGGCCCGTAACTTAGAAGTTTCTTGCTGGTTTTTGGTCTTAAACCAGCTCGTTTAAGCGTTTCCCTGATTACCAGGTGTCCTAAATTGGCAACGGTGATATCCCTCAAGGTGCCACCGAAAGTGCCTATCGGCGTTCTTACCCCGCTGACTATAACAACTTCTTTCATTACTACCTCCTGTTTTCCATGATTTTAGTGAGCAGCGGGCTTTAACAGTGCTGCTCTGCTGGCCTTGATCAATGAAACCCGTCCACTGGTGGCCGATTGTCATCGAGGGGCCACATCAAGAGAATTGTAGAAGCAATTCGGGGAAAAATCAATGTAATCTTAGTGCATAGTATTAAGTGGTCTCAGCAATGCTGATATTAAAATTACCCCAAATGGAAGGGGAGACCGCTTTGAAGTCGGTCTATATCATCACCAAACCCTAATCGGACTACAAAAAACGCTAGCGGTAAAATGCTAACGTTCTAATTTCGTTGGTGGAGGCGGGGGAGAGTCGAACTCCCCGTCCATAGGGGGGTTGCCAGAATATTCTACAAGCTTAGCCAGCTCCATTTATCTCGCCTAACTTTCATCTGCTGACCGAAATCCAGTTAAGCCAGTCGATTTCTCTTATCCAATCCTTATCGACATCGGGATTGGAGCACCTCGACTTTTTGACACCCAGTCCCGACCTTCGAGGAGAGGTTGGGGTGGGTGTGTAGCTTTAATTAGGCTGCAATAGGTTCGGCATTTATTTTTTGCCATTTGTTTTATGAGGTTAATGGCACCTCAGCTTGCAATTCTGTAGGCCATCCCATGTCGAATCCACGCGCCCCCGCTATATTATCAAACTGCCTTTTTACCACCTCCCTTTGATTTTTAGTGCCCGGTCTATTTGTCTTTCTGTCTCGCGGCGAACAATAACTTCCCTCTTATCGTAAATCTTCTTTCCCTTGCCGACACCAATCTCAACCTTGGCAATCCCATGTTTAATATACAGCTTAAGAGGAACTAAAGTCAAACCTCGCTGCGCTACTCTCCTGGTGAGCCTATCGATTTCCTCTTTGTGGAGCAAGAGCTTGCGAGGGCGGGTTGGCTGATGGGTGTTGTAGCTGGCGGCATCATAAGAGGCGATGTGGCTGTTAAATAGCCACAGTTCTCCATTTTCTGGTTTGGCATAGGCATCCCGTAAACTTACCTTTCCCTCCCTTATTGATTTAATCTCGGAGCCCTTAAGCACAATGCCTACCTCAAGGCTTTCCTCAATATGGTAGTCGTGATAAGCTTTGCGATTAACGATTGATATCCCTGAGTCTTTTGCCATATGAAAATCTTACCATTGAAATGCGGGGTTGTCATTTTGAATAGGGCAAAGCGGAATGAAGAATCTCTAAGAATCTTCGCTGTGGCTCAGAATGACGAAAGACAAGGTCGTTAAAACAATGTCCAGGGAAGGAGTTTAACCGAAATGAATCAAGCAGATAGATTTTACATCTTTATCACAGTTTTTTTGGTCATTGTCCTGGTAGTTGGCGGGGTTATGCTGCTGAACAACCGCAGTAAAATCCAGCCTGCTGAGCTAGTGTTATCTCAAGTTGCGCTTCCGCAGCAGAGTGGTGAAGTTTACATTAGTGGCGCTGTGGTTAATCCTGGCATCTATCCCCTCAGGGAAGGCGACACGATAGATGCTATTCTCTCAAACGTTGGCATTGAATCCAGTGCTGACCTTAGCTATATCGGGATTTATATTCCTGAAGAAGGTGAAGAACAATCTCCTCAAAAGATAGACATCAACCGGGCAGAATCTTGGCTTCTTGAAGCCCTGCCGGGAATAGGTGAAACTAGAGCTCAGGCTATCGTGGATTACCGCAATGAGAATGGTAAGTTCAAACGGCTTGAAGATTTGCTTCAAGTCAAGGGTATCGGGCAGGGAACATTTGACGAGATAAAGGATTATATCACTGTATCCGATAGCAAAACTTTCTAATGTGGTTGCTTTATATTAGCTGTGCCTGGGTAGCGGGTATTTTTATAGGCTCACAAGTTAGCCTGCCGTTAATTGTTATCCTTCTCGGGCTTCTTCCATTCTTGTTCATCCCTCTTTTCCGTGACAAAAGGGGAAGCTTAATAGTGACGGGATTGTGTTTTTTTGCCTTTATCGGCGGTAGCATTTATTTTCCGACAAGCTTGCCTCAGGTAGATGAACATTCTATTTGTTTCTACAATGACCGGAATGACCCAGAAGGGGTAGAAATCCAGGGGATGGTGAAGGAGGAGCCCGATGTTAGAGACGGGTATTGTCTGTTAACGATTTCCACTAATGAGGTGACCGTAAATGGCGAAGAAAAAGAGGTTTCAGGCTCCGTCTTAATTCGAGTGTCAAGGTATCCTGAGTATCATTACGGAGATGTCATCAAGGTAACTGGAGAATTGGAGACCCCTCCTACGTTTGAAGATTTTGACTATAAAAGCTATCTGGAGCATCAGGGAATTTACTCCATCAGTTATTATCCCAGTATAGAAGTTATCGCTGAAGGTAAAGGTTTTACCCCGTTGCAGTGGCTTTATTCTTTCAGGGAAAGCCTTTCGAATTCCCTGGCTAGAGCTTTGCCTGAGCCACAGGGCTCATTAGCCCAAGGCATCCTGCTTGGCATGACAAGCAATATACCCTATTTTGTGAGGCAAGCTTTCTCAAGAACAGGGACTGCCCATATATTGGCTATTTCTGGCTTGCATATGAGTATTATTATTGGCATTCTCCTCAGCTTTTTAGTTTTAATTTTTGGGAGACAACGCTCCATATATATCTGGCTTACCCTTATTGCTATCTGGATTTATGCCTTGCTTACTGGAATGCATCCGCCGGTAATTCGTGCCACCATGATGGGGAGCTTATTTTTGCTGGCTGAATATCTCGGAAGGCAGCGAAGTGCCATTACTGCCTTAGCTTTTGCCGCTGCAGTGATGGTGGGTATTCAGCCTCAAATTTTGTGGAGCGCCTCATTCCAACTTAGCTTCATGGCAATGCTCGGCCTTGTTCTGTTCTATCCTTATTTTCAGAGTTGGGGAAGGAAAGGCATTGCTAAGGTGTTTGAATACCGGGATAAAGCTATAGCTATTGGTAATGTCTTTGTGGATGGCTTTACACTGACCCTAGCGGCTATCATCGCAGTCTGGCCACTTATAGCGTACTACTTTGGCATTGTTTCACTGGTTGGTGTTCCAGCAACATTCCTTTCTTTGCCTGCTTTGCCAGCTATCGTAGTTGCTTCTGCGTTAGTCGCCTTTGTAGGGTTATTTGCTGTATTTGCCTCTCAAATTTTAGGCTGGGTCGCCTGGCTATTCTTGAGTTACTTGCTTTTAGTGGTTCAGGGTTTTGATGCCTTGCCATTCTCCTCTTTCCAGATATCTAGTATCCCTGTGTGGTTAGTGTGGACATATTACATCATGCTTGCAATAGTTGTGGTTTGGCTTAATCATAGAAAGCAGTTAACCAATATTTCCCCCAAGTTAGCTTCTGAAGCGAAGGGAAGTGGTTAGTAATGGCTAAATTCTCCCGACATTCGCTCCTGAAATGGCTCATTCCTCCCCTTTTATTAGCAGCTATCCTGGTTTGGGCTGCAGTTCTCATCACGCCTGATGATAATCTCCATGTATGTTTCCTTGATGTGGGACAGGGGGATGCCATCTTGATACAAACGCCTAATCATCAGAATATACTCATTGATGGTGGTCCTAGTCCGCAGACAATAGATTTGGAATTAGGTGAGAAACTCCCCTTCTGGGATAGAACAATTGACCTTATGATATCCACACAGCCTCAGGCTGACCACATCACTGGATTGGTGGAAGTACTGCAAAGGTATAAAGTGAAGCAAGTGCTTGAGCCCGGTGTTTCTTATAATTCCTGCGTTTATCAAGAATGGCTCAAGCTGATTGAGGAGAAGGAAATCAAGCATTATGTGGCTAAAGCGGAGCAGGAAATTGATTTAGGTAGTGGCATTAAGATAGAAGTGCTTAATCCTCCCGAGGAGTTTTTTGAAAGGACCAGCGCTGATGTGGACAACAACGGGGTGGTATTAAGACTAAGCTGGGGTGAAGTCAGTTTTTTGTTCACTGCCGATATCAGGTGGGAAGGTGAATTTGAGCTCATTAAACAGCGAGCTAATTTGAAAAGCACAGTTTTGAAGGTAGCTCATCATGGCAGCAAGACATCTACCATGCCCCAGTTTCTAGCAGTACTTGACCCTCAAATAGCTGTAATCTCAGTGGGAGCAAACAATACCTTTGGTCATCCCAACACTGAGGTAGTAGAAAGGCTGTGGGAGAGGCTGGGGGAAGATAGCATTTATCTAACATCAGAGAATGGCACCATTGAATTTATTACCGATGGGGAGAGATTATTGGGAAAGGCAGAGCGGTGACAAGAGCCATTGACAGCGGTAGGTTCTAACCGATACAATGTAGCATTTGTAAAGCTGGTATGGATACGATATGGCTGAAGTAAAACTTGGCTCTGGTGAGGGCTTTGAGAGCTTGCTGCGTAGATTTAACCGGCAAGTGCAGCAAGGCCGTATTTTAGCTGAGGTTCGGCGTCGAAAGTTTTTTGAGAAACCAAGCGAGGCGCGGAAGAGGAAACAGGCAGCAAAGAGACGAAAAGTGTGAGAGGGGTGAGGTGACGCTGGAGGAGAAAATAAGGAAGGACCTCTATCCGGCAATTAAGCAGCAGGATAAGGTACGAATCTCCACATTACGATTGCTCTTATCTGAGATAAAGAATGCTGAAATTGCTCAAGGGAAGCCTATCGATGATAATAAAGTTATTGATATCATTGGTAAGGGAGCGAGGCAGCGGCGGGAAAGCATCGATGCGTTTAAACAGGGAAATCGCAGTGACCTTGTAGCCCAGGAAGAGTCAGAGTTAGCCATTATTTTAGAATATCTTCCCAAGCAAATGAGCCGTGAAGAAATTATAACCGCAGCGCGGCAAGCAATTGACATAGTTGGAGCAAAAGGGGAGAAAGATAAAGGTAGAGTTATGTCTCAGCTTATGCCCCAGCTTAAAGGTAAAGCTGGCGGTAAGGAAGTAGGCGAGATAGTTTCTGAGCTGCTTGCTCAAGGTTAGGTCTTTACATAATATTACATTAGGATTTTGGTAATAAACAAGCTAACCAGCTTGGATAGAACTCGGGGTGATACTTAAATGGCTCAAGTTTGCTCGTTCCGTGGTATACGTTACAGAAAGGAAAAAGTTTCTAATCTAGGGGCGGTTATTTGTCCGCCATATGATGTGATTACTCCCGAAGAACAGAGATTTTATTACCAGAAAAGCGATTACAATATAATTCGTCTGGAGCTTCCTACCCGCCAATCTGGAGGCGGTGTCGAGGCTGGGTATAGTAGTGCTGCGAGGACCTTGAAAACCTGGCTTGCAAAAGGAGTTCTTCAAGCGGATGACTCACCGGCTTTTTATCTCCATGACCATTATTTTACCTATCAGGGGAAGCGGCGGCGACGTGAGCTGATAGCTCGAGTCAAGTTAGTGCCCTGGGGCGAAGGCATATATCCTCATGAAGAGACGTCTTCTAAAGTTAAACAAGACAGACTTAAGCTGTTGCGGGCTTGCAAGGCTACCTTCAGTCCCATTCTTACCTTATACCCGGATAGGGGTGGTGAGATCGCTGGAATATTTTCCTCGGTGTCACAGTATAACCCGCCGCTGGATTTGGTTGATTCTGGTGAACGTCATCTCACTTGGGCAATAACCGAGCCCGACATAATACACCGAATCAGCGAGCTTTTATCTGATTTACCCTTTTATGTAGCTGATGGTCACCATCGCTATGAGATTGGGCTAGCATATCAACGTGAAAGAATGGGACGCCTTTCTTCTCCGACCGGGAAGGAAGCCTTTAATTACATAATGATGTCCTTGGTTGAGTTTTCCGACCCTGGACTCGTTGTTTTGCCTATCCACAGGTTGGTGCGTGGAATATCGTTTGATGACAGAGCTAAGCTGAAGCGGCAACTTCGGGATTTCTTTACTGCAGAGATAATTCCTTTGTCGAATATCTCGGGCGATTTAGCTGAAGGTGTATGTGATAGGCTGAAACGTGGTGGAAAAGAAGAAATTGTTTTAGGAGTTTTAGGGTTGGAGGGTGAATCGTTGGTGATGTTAACACCCCGCCCGGGGGTACATTTAGATAAAGTAATGCCTCAAGCTCGTTCCCAAGCTTATAAGAAACTCGGTGTCAATTTTCTTAATCATATTATACTGAAGCGAATTTTGGGAATTGCTTTTAACAAGGATGATATTGGCTATACTAGTGATATTGCTGAAGCTTGTCGAGAGATAACGGAAGGGCATTATCAATTAGCCTTTCTTGTTCAATTGCCTGAATTAGGGGTGGTCAGAGCTGTTGCTGATGCTGGTGATAGAATGCCGAGGAAATCAACTAACTTTTATCCCAAGGTTCCTGCTGGATTAGTTATTAATCCTCTTTGGTAATTATATTTTCACCACTTTAGCGGTATAAATGTCAGGCAGTGCCGTAATTTCTCTTCGTTGCTCTTCGGTGGGTAGCTGATCCAGGGCTAGAATCATAAGTGCCTTTCCCCCCGGTTTTTGTCTGCTTGAGTGCATTGCGCTGATATTGATGCCAGCTTTGCCCAGTATGGTTCCAATAGCACCAACTCGCCCAGGGGTATCAAGATGGTCGCAAAGTAAAAGATAGCCTTCGGTAGGTACTATGTCCATCCCGAACTCGTTAATTTGAACAATATGGGTCTCGCTATCTCTAGCTGTTCCTGATATGGTGGTAGTGCCTGAATTTGTGTTAACACTTATGGTGAGTAAGTTAGAGTAGTTTGGACAGATTAACTCTTTTTCCTCGCTAATTTTCAAGCCACGCTGGGCAGCAAGGAAGTTAGCATTGACCAAATTTATTTTTTCCTCGGTCACCTGTCCCAGTAAACCGCTGATAACAGACACTTTTACCGGGCTTAAATCATAATTGGCGATTCCTCCGCAGTATTTGATACGTATGTCGGTTATCTGTCCTTCCATTAATTGGCTGGCAAAGCTGCCAATTAATGAAGCAACTTTCAAGAATGGCAGTAATTCATGGCGGACATGAGGCATATTGACGGCATATTTGCTGAATTCTCCGCGAAGGACTGTCAAGACTTGTTCGGCAATATCTTTAGCAACATTTACTTGAGCTTCAACGGTTGAGGCACCAAGATGAGGAGTGACGATTATTTTGTCACTTTTAAGAAGCATGCTATCTGTCGCTGGCTCAGTGCTGAAGACATCGAAGGCGGCGCCGGCTAGCCTTCCTTCTTCAATCGCTTTGAATAATGCTTCTTCGTCGACCAAGCCACCTCGAGCGCAATTAATAACATAGGTTGTAGGTTTCATTTTTGCTATTTCTTCGGTACCAATTAATTTCTTAGTGGCTTTAGTCAATGGTGTATGAAGAGTAATAAAGTCGGCTTCTTCCAGTAATTCCTTTAAAGGAACAAGGGTGACCTTTATAGTTTTGGCATAGTGTTCCGGGACGAAAGGATCGTAAGCAATAACGCGCATTTCAAATCCTTGAGCCCGTTTGGCTACCTCGGAGCCAACGTTACCTAAACCGATAATTCCTAAAGTTTTGTTTCTGAGCTCAGTGCCCACCAGCTTGCTTCGCTGCCATATTCCCGATTTAAGTTGAGCATCGGCTTTTGGTATATTGCGTGCCAGGGCGAGCATAAGACCAACGGTATGCTCAGCAGCAGACACGGTGTTCCCTGTAGGAGCATTTACTACCACTATGCCTTCCCTGGTGGCGGCATCAACATCGATGTTGTCTATTCCTATTCCGGCTCGCCCAATTACTTTTAGTTTTTCCCCGCGTTCAATTATATCTGCGGATACCTTTGTTTCACTCCGCACAATCAGGGCATCATAATCACCGATTATCTCCTTAAGTTGCTCAGGCTTTAACTTGAGCTTGACATCAACTTGAGCGTGCTCAGCGAGAAATTTTATTCCTTCTTCAGCAACAGGGTCTGCGACTAAAACTTTCATCTAAGTTAATACCTCGCTTTCGGCAAAGCTTTTTCTATTGCTTGTAATGTTACTTTGATATCATCCTCATTGACCAAGCCCATATGACCGATGCGGAAGATTTTGCCCGATAATTTGCGCTGACCTCCAGCAATAACTACATCAGATTCCTCTTTCAGGATTTGGACGAATTTGGACACATCAAGCTTGTCTGAGGCGTTGACCGCAGTAACTGTATTGGAGGCGCAACTTTCATCAGGGAGAAGAGATAATCCCAGAGATTTTATGCCATTCCTAGTCATCTGGGCTACTCTCTTATGGCGGGCAAATACATTTTGTAGCCCTTCATTCAGCAGTAAATCAAGGCTAGCATCCAGAGCGTAGCAAATAGAAATGGCTGGGGTCCACGGGGTCTGTCCTTTCTGTAGGTAATCCTTGGCTTTAGCAAAGTCAAGGTAAAACCGTGGCATTCGTGCCTGTGAATAAGCTTTCCATGCTTTTTCGCTTACGCTAATCATTGCCAGGCCGGGGGGAACCATCCATCCTTTTTGGGAAGCAGTTACCACTATATCACAATGCCAGTCGTCTGTAGGTAAATCGATGCATCCAAGGCTGCTTACAGCATCAACGAGAAGTAGCTTGTCAAATTCGTTGACTACTGAGCTTATGCGGGCTAAGTCATTGGTTACACCGGTGGAAGTTTCGTTATGTGTGACCAACACCGCTTTGATATTGGTATTTGCCCTTAAAGCTTGGCGTATTGCTTCCGGCTTTGCCGGGGTTCCCCATTCGAAATTGAGGCGATTCACCTTGGCGCCATATTGCTCAGCAATGTCAGCGAAGCGGTCGCCAAAAACACCACAGGGACAGGCTAGTATCTCATCACCTGGAGATAGTGTATTGACGATAGCGGCTTCTAAACCACCGGTTCCAGCACAGGTAAGTACAAAAACATCTCCTTTAGTCTGAAATATCTGTTTTAACCTTACTGTTACGGATTGGAGAAGCTGGCCAAATTCCTTGCCGCGATGATTTATCATCTGACGGCTCGCTGCTTGAAGAGTTTCTGGTGGGCACGGTGTTGGTCCTGGTATACGTAGCTGCATGTTACAAACCTCCTGAAGATAATTCAATAGCTATCCTGACAAAGCTGTGTTTTCCTACTTTGAGAACGGCGCCATTGCGGACATCGATGATATTGCTGTTTATTTTGTTGCCATCCAGTTCGATTGCCCCTTGTGACAGAAGGCGTTTCAGCTCACTATTGCTTTTAACTATTCCTTCTTTAACTAAAGTGGGGGCAATGTCAATGCGGTACAGCGCATTTTCAGCATGGCTAGCAATGAAAGCGTATTCCGGGATTTCTTCTGGCAGCTTTTTTTGTTGGAATGCTGTAGAAAAATATTTTTCCGCTTCCTCGGTAGATTTAACATCGTGAAATTGAACCACAATCTCATACGCCAATCTTTTTTTGAGTATCATCGGGTTGACTGAGTGGCTATCCATCTGCTTCTTAAACTCGGCGATTTCTTCATCAGGAACATCGGTTGCTAGCTGGAAATAATCGATAATAAAGTGGTCAGGAATGGACATCACTTTGCCATACATTTCTTTGGGGGACTCATCGATACCTATATGATTACCAAAAGTTTTGCTCATCTTTAGTTTGCCATCGGTTCCGATCAAGAGAGGCACGAGGAAGACTTGTTGAGGGGGCTGTCCGGTCATTTGCTGTAGTTCTCGACCTAAGAGGCAGTTAAACTTCTGGTCAGTGCCGCCAAGTTCAACATCGGCTTGGATAGCCACTGAATCATAAGCCTGGAGTAAGGGATAGA
>Ga0209610_1000532_pt1 | contig 20070 bp, 18 predicted proteins | sample LakKivw275mmetaG_FD_184137 | JGI IMG/M metagenome (GOLD analysis project Ga0209610, IMG submission 184137) | Anoxic lake water microbial communities from Lake Kivu, Rwanda to study Microbial Dark Matter (Phase II) - Lake Kivu water 275m metaG... | ecosystem: Environmental > Aquatic > Freshwater...
ATTGTCTACTCTCCCCAGTTTCCGGAAAGAATTTTCCTTGGTGTCAGGGTGCACGATACGGTCGAGCGGATTGTTGCCCACCGGACCGATGGCATTATGCTTAAAGACCGCCTGATAGACTTCCTCAAAAAATTTGGGATTGATTATCATGCGATTGAATCGAGATGCGGATTTGAATTAAGTGGAGGCGAAGTACGGCGGCTGGCGCTGTGCTTGAGCATGTCGCTCGGGCCGGAGCTGTTGATTCTGGATGAACCAACGATTGCGCTGGGACCAATTGGGAAAGCACAGTTAATTACTGTTCTACATGAATATTTAGTAGACCGCTGTGTGATTGTGGTTTCACATGATTTTGATTTGATTCAAAAAATTTGCCGGGAATGCTGGATTTTGCATCATGGAAGTATTATTTTTAAGGGTAAATTGAGCGAGTTAAAAACTAGTACAAAAGTTAAAAAAATAGTCGGGATTCATCTATTTGATAACTATTGTATTGAGGATTAAAGAAGTATGGGAATAGTGAAGCAGAATATAGTCCGGCGCAAGTATGAGGCAATGCAGCCCGCTCGGGTCGTGACGCTTTCGAATATGATCTCAATTGTGCGGGTTTTCTTGACCCTACCGATTCTGTACTTTCTACGTGCCGGCCAGAGCAAGACCGCGTTGATTTTCATCATCATTGCGATCGCTTCTGATATGTTGGATGGTTGGCTGGCGCGGGTTAGTCATGAGATCACCGAGCTGGGCAAGGTTTTAGATCCTTTTGCGGATAAGGTCGTAATTTTTAGTGTAATGTTATTTCTCATTTTTACCGATCAGATGCCGATCTTCTATTTTGTTGTTTTGGCTGTCAGAGACTTGACAATCGCGCTGTTTGGTATTTATCTGTTGAATAACTGCAAGGTTACCCCCTATGCGAATTTTACAAGTAAGGTTTCAATCTATTTCACCACGGCGACACTGCTGGCATTTATCTATTCTAATACTCTGGGGCGCTGGATTAATCTGATCATGTGGTCTTCCGTGGCTCTGCTATTTATATCCTGGGTGCAATACATTGTTACTTTTACCAAACAGGTTATTAAAGTCAAAAGGAAAGTTGCAGTTCCCGGTAAAAAGACCAGGCTTGCTCGAGGCTTGCAGAAAACCGGGAAAAGCATTGCCACGCAGTTGCCCCTGGTCGGCAGGTATTTTCGCATTAAGCCGGAGCTGTTGACGACAATCGAGGAGACCCTCCTCGCGGCGGATATGGGGGTGGAACTGACCGAGAATATTGTTGATCGGCTGCGGCAATTGAATCGCCAAGAGGCTGGGAATCTCAACGAGATTTTGAAAGCTGAGATTAAAACGTTGGTTCGTCAAGATGCTCCAATTTCGGCAGGTTACTCCAAACCACAGATTATTTTGGTTGTTGGGGTCAATGGTACCGGCAAGACGACCAGTATCGCCAAATTGGCTCATTATTATATTGCTGTGGGAAAACGGGTTTTGATGGTCGCCGCGGACACTTTCCGGGCGGCGGCGTATGATCAGTTGAAAATCTGGGCGGAACGAACCGGGGCCGATTTTGTGGGCAATCCGCAAGGCAAGGATCCATCTTCGGTGGTATACGATGCCATTAAATCGGCGCAAGCAAAGGGACATGAGATTGTTTTGATTGATACCGCCGGTCGCCTGCACACCAAGTCGAATCTGATGGCAGAGTTAGCTAAAATCAAGCGAGTAATTGGCCAGCTGATTCCCACAGCACCGCACGAAATCTGGCTGGTGTTAGATGGCAATACCGGTCAGAATGGCATCGCCCAAGCGCAGGAGTTTATGAATTCGATTGGCTTAACCGGAATCATCTTGACCAAGCTGGATGGCACCGCCAAAGGTGGCGTGGTGCTGGCAATTCACCAAAAACTGAATATTCCCATTCGCTATCTTGGAGTCGGTGAGCAGCTCGGCGATCTGGTTGAGTTTGAACCAGCCGAGTTTATTGACGCCCTCCTCTCGGTTTCAGGATAGAGAATAATCCGCAAAAATGTTACCCAAGACTTTCTCAATCGTGACCCTGGGATGTCCCAAAAATACGGTAGATTCCGAAATTTTAAGGGGCAACTTAGAAAAGGTTGGCTATCGTTATACACCAGATCCGGCAGGCGCTGCCGTCATTATTATTAATACTTGTGGCTTTATTGATTTTGCCCGGGAAGAGTCTGTCGAGACGATTCTGGAAAATATCGAGCTCAAGAAAAAAGATCCGGTTAAAAAGATAATCATCAGCGGTTGCCTTTCGCAGCGTTATCCTGAGCAGCTGCGGTGTGAATTACCAGAAGTTGACGGGATTTATGGGGTGGATGAGGTTGACCGGATTGTAAAAGACCTGATGGGTCACCCAGTTACTTGTGGCAAAATTGAGCGGGTGCGGTCACTATTGACGCCGCCTTATTTAGCGTATCTGAAAATCGCTGAAGGGTGTGACAATCGCTGCAGTTTCTGTTCTATTCCCCTAATGCGTGGTCATCAGAGGAGCCGCTCGATCAAGAGTTTATTAAAGGAGGCAGAATACCTCCACCAGAAGGGGGTCAAGGAACTGATTCTGATAGCTCAGGATTTGACCCGCTACGGTTCGGATTTGGCGCCGCGAATAAATCTGGATGATTTATTGGATCAATTATTAGCGCTGCACCTGTTCCCCTGGGTGCGACTGCTGTATTGCAATCCGGATTTCTGGTCGAATAATTTGAACCGGCTCTTTGGGAAATATCCGGAGCTGTGTCCTTATTTAGATATTCCAATTCAGCATGCTTCTCCCCGGATTTTACGCAAAATGAAAAGATCATTTGCGGTTACCCGGATGCGGCAGAAACTGCTGCAGCTGCGCCGGGATGTTCCCGGGATTGCTTTGCGAACCTCATTAATGGTTGGATTTCCGGGTGAAACGGAAGCGGATTTTGAGCTTCTGCTGGATTTGGTTGAAAATCTCCGATTTGAACGATTGGGAATATTTACTTATTCAGTGGAAGAGGGTACCTGGGCAGCCGGCTTGAGTGATGATGTGTCACCGGCTGAGAAAGAGCGCCGTAAGGAACTGGTATTGCAGATTCAATGGCCGATTGCCGGTGAGTTTGCCACGTCGAAGATCGGTCGGGTCGTGAAAGTGATTATCGAGGAAGCCGTGGCAAATGGTTACCAGGGGCGAACGGTCTGGGACGCGCCTGAAATTGATCATAGTGTCTTAGTTCATGCCCGCCAGCAGCTTGAAATTGGAACAATTTATTCAGTTAAAATATTGAAGGCAGATGACTTTGATCTGGTTGGAGAAGTGCAGGATTGAGGAGTACCCTTGACTTTAGTCCAACCCTTCGATAATTTCAACTGTCATTCGGATAGGTAAATTAGTTCTGGATATCAAGGAAAAAATGGAAGGCAGATGATGAAAGCGCTGATTACGGCTGGCGGCCATGGAACTCGCCTGCGGCCGATTACTCACACTCAGAATAAACATTTAATTCCCATCGCTAATAAGCCGATTTTGAGCTATGCACTGGAATATGTCCGCGATGCCGGAATAAAGCAGGTTGGTATCATTACCAACAAAGCGGGCGCAGAAGTCAAAGAGGCTTATGGAAATGGGCGCAAAATGGGATTGTCCATCACTTATATTCCCCAGGAGAAACCAGCCGGGTTAGCCGATTGTGTCAAAATCGCCCAATCGTTTATCGGCGACGAGCCGTTTGTTTTTTATCTGGGGGATAATATCATTGTTGGGGGGATTAAAAGATTTATCGCGGAATTTCAAAGCTGCCAATCTAATTGTCATTTGGTACTGGCAAAGGTACCTGATCCCGAGCGTTTTGGAGTTCCGGAAATTCGGAATGGAAAAATTGTCAAAGTCGAGGAAAAGCCCAAACTACCCAAAAGCGATTATGCGGTTACCGGTATTTATCTTTATGATCGAACAATTTTTGAGGCCGTGAATAGTATCCAGCCCAGCCGCCGTGGCGAGTTGGAAATTTCCGATGCCCATCAGTATCTGATCAATAAAGGTTTGAAAGTCACCTATTCGGAGATAACCGGCTGGTGGAAGGATACAGGTAAACCCTATGACTTACTGGAAGCCAATCGTCTGGTACTGGATAATATTACTGCCGATGTCAAGGGGAAAGTGGATAGTCATAGTGTAATTTCCGGGCGGGTTGTGATTGGTGAAGGAGCTGAAATCCAGAATAGCAATATTCGTGGTCCGGCAATCATTGGAGCCGGGACGCGGATTGTCCATGCCTATATTGGACCTTATACCTCCATCGAGCGTAATTGTCTAATCCAGAACTCCGAAGTGGAATTCAGTATTATCTCCGAGGATTGTAAAATTATCAACCAGAAGATCCGCATTGAATCCAGTCTGTTAGGTAAAAATGTCGTTATCAGTGAGGCTAAATCCCAACCGTTTACTAACCGATTCATCATCGGTGATCAAAGCATTATAGAAATTCGTTAGCGTTGATCAAAACCGTCAGTTTGCGAACCCTCGGTTGTCGCTTGAATCATTCAGAGTCCGATGCGGTTCAAGACGAGCTGCAAAAATTTGGCTGGCAGATCGTCAGTCAGAATATTCCCGCCGATGTAACCGTTATCAATTCCTGTGCGGTAACCCATCAGGCTGAAGCCAAAACCCGCGGCGCCATTGCGGCTGCCCGGCGCATCTCGCCGCAGGGAAAGATAATGGTTGTTGGGTGTTATGCGCAGCTGGCTGCGCAAGAACTCTTGAACCAGGCCGGAGTTACGCTGGTATTGGGCAATAAAGAGAAATACCATATCCCGGAATATTTAAAAGAGCTGGAACAGGGCAAAAGTGGAATTTTTATGACGAATGGGGATCAAGGTTATACTTTTCCGCTGGATGGAATTATTGCCCGGGGAGATCGGCTGCGAGCGCATTTAAAAATCCAGGATGGCTGTGATTATCATTGTGCTTATTGCATTATCCCATTATTACGAGGTCGGGCCCGCAGTCGTAATTTTGTACAAATTCTGAATGAAGCCCGAATGCTCAGTGAGCTGGGTTTTCAAGAGATTGTTCTGACCGGTGTCAATATCGGGACTTATTCGACCGACGTATGTAAAGATTTAGCGACTCTGGTCGAATCACTGTTGGCCAAGACCAGCATCAAACGGATTCGCCTTAGTTCGATTGAGCCTGACCTGATAACTGATCGGCTGATTGACTTGATGGCGCATGAGTCGCGGTTCTGCCGCCATTTCCACATTCCCCTGCAGCATGGTGCCGAGCCGATTTTAAAACGGATGCAGCGCCGCTATACTACCAAAATGTATCATGAGTTAGTTGCTAGAATTGCCGATAGTGTTCCGGATGTCTGTATCGGTACGGATGTGATGGTGGGTTTTCCGGGTGAGACTGAGTCGCATTTTCAAACAATGCTCCGTTTGATTAAGCGCTTGCCGCTAACTTATTTGCATGTGTTTCGCTTTTCAGCCCGACCCGGGACGGCTGCAGCTAACCTGAGTAATCCCGTTCCCGAATATCTTAAGAAAGAGCGTGTCACCCAGCTCCGTGATCTTGGTAAATCATTAAAAAAGTGTTTTCTAAAAAGTTTTATTGGCCGGGAATTGATCGTTTTATTTGAAAAGAAAAATGAATTGGGGCTTTTCGAAGGGCTCTCGGATAATTATATTACGGTTAGAGTCAGCTCCAGCCAGTTATTGATTAATCAGATGAGACAGATTCGGATCAATGGTGTCAGCGGAGTAATCGCTCTGGGAGAGGTTGTTGATGAATAGGAAAACTTACTTTATCGGGATTGCAGGCAATGTTGGCGTCGGCAAAACCACCATGACCGATGTCATCGCCAATCGGTTTGGCTGGCGAGCTTACTATGAATCGGTGATCAACAATCCCTACCTGGAAGATTTTTATGAGGATATGAAGCGCTGGAGCTTTAACCTGCAAATTTATTTCCTATCCCACCGCTTCAAGACTCATAAACAGATGACCGAATCAGGCTTTTCCGCGGTTCAGGACCGGACAATCTATGAGGATGTAGAAATCTTCGCCCGGAATCTCTTTGAAATGGGCAATATGAGTCAGCGCGACTGGGAGAGCTATCAAGCGCTTTTCGAGGAGATGACCGCTTATCTGAAAAAACCCGATCTAATTATCTACCTGCGAGCCAGCGTGGACACCTTGCTGACCCGGATCAAGAAACGTTCGCGTTCCTTTGAAAGCACTATCTCGCCGGAATATATTTATATGTTGAACATTGCCTATGAACGCTGGATTAAGAGGGCTGCCGACCGGTATCTGGTTAAAATTGTCGAGACTGACCACTTTAATGTATTTGAAGATGCGGAGCAACTGGAAAAGCTGCTGGGTGACATCCGTAAAACATGTCCGGAGAGTGAGTAATTGTATTTATCAATTTTCCCACCAGTCTTAATTGTTTTTAGTGAAGGTTTTGAATAAATTTAGGCGTTTTTTATTAATAGCAAGGACACCTTCAGATTGAAGAAAATTGCGGTTTTTGCATCCGGACGGGGCTCGAATTTTGCAGCAATATGGGAACAGGTCAAACTGGGAAGCATTCAGGCTCAGGTGATGTGTGTTCTGAGCGATCAGGTCCATCCGCCGGTTTTTGATATTGCTCAGACACACCAGATTCCAACTCATTGGGTCAACCGCAAGCAATTTTCAGACGCTGCCGATTATGCCCAGTTTTTGATTGATCTGTTAGAGTCTTATGGCGTGGAGCTGATTATCCTGGCGGGTTATTTGAAACTTATTCCCGCACCCGTGGTGGCTCGGTTTCGCAATGCAATTGTAAATATCCACCCGGCTCTTCTACCGAATTTTGGTGGCAAAGGTTATTATGGTTTGAAAGTTCACGAAGCGGTGATTAGCTCGGGCGTGAAAATCACCGGGGTCACCGTGCACTTTGTGGATGAACATTATGATCAAGGTCAGGTAATTGTGCAGGAGCAGGTAGCCGTTTTAGCCAATGATACACCTGAGACCCTCGCCCGGCGGGTTCTTGAGGTGGAACATAGATTGTATCCCGAAGTGGTTCGGGCAATTTGTAATGAGGAAATTTTGAACAAAAATGGTAAAGTGATCTGGCAGAGATGAAGGGTATTGAAATTAAACAAGCGATTATCAGCGTCTGGGATAAGAGCAATCTGATTCCATTAGCTCAGGTCTTACAGAAAGGCGGCGTACGTTTATTTGCCACCGGCGGCACTTACCGGAAGTTGATGGAAGAGGGCATTCCGGTTGAGAAAATTGAAGACTTCACTGGTTTTCCGGAAATTTTGCATGGTCGGGTAAAAACACTTCATCCGCTGATTTTTGCCGGTCTGCTGGCGGATAATCGCCAGGCTGATCATCGGCGGGATTTAGCCAGAGTCAACGGGATCCCGTTTCAATTGATCGTCGTCAATCTGTACCCTTTTTCGCAGACCTATCGGGCGGGTGATAACAGCGATGATGAGATAATTGAGATGATTGATGTCGGCGGGCCGTCAATGCTCCGGGCAGCAGCGAAGAATTACACTAACGTTGCCGTACTCTCCGATCCCGCTCAGTATGCTGAGTTTATTCAGCGCTTTGAAAATCAAGACATGGATGAGGCTTATCTGCGCCAGCTGGCTAAAGCGGTTTTTATCAAGACAGCAATCTATGATACTGAAATCGCAGCCTACTTTTCCGGGAGCGCTGATTCCAAGTCCGAAACTCAAGTGAACCTGCCGGAATTTATCCTGACTCCCTATCAAAAAGCGGTGAATCTGCGCTATGGTGAGAATCCCGATCAGGCAGCTGCTCTTTATAGTTCCGTCATGAATTTTAATGTGCTGCCATTCGAGCAGCTCCAGGGTAAGGAAATTTCCTATAATAATTATGTAGATTGTCTGGCAGCCTACCGGCTGGCATTCGATTATCGAACCGATACGGTGATCTGTGTTAATGTCAAACACACTAATCCCTGCGGATGTGGGGTAGCTGCTTCGCCCTTGGCGGCATACCTGCGGGCGGTAAAAGCCGATCCGGTCAGCTATTTTGGTGGCATTGTCGGGATCAATCGGATTGTAGATCAAACTCTGGCAGAGGAGTTCACCAAGAGTTTTCTGGAATGTATTGTGGCACCTGGTTTTAACCCGGAAGCGTTAGAAATCCTGGCTAAGAAAAAGAACCTGCGTCTGCTAATACCTAATAGCGATTATCTTAACGGCCGATATGATCTGAAAAGTTACGGAAAAGGGCTGCTGGTGCAGACAATCCAGTCTTGCGAGGAATCCGAGTCAGACTGGCAGGTCGTGACCAGGGAGAAGCCGAACGATAAACATCACGAAGCCTTGCGTCTGGGTTGGCATTTGGTAAGACAGGTTAAGTCCAATGCGATTGTATTAACGGATGAAACCGGATCGGTCGGGATTGGTGCCGGGCAGATGGCTCGGGTTGATGCACTCAAAATTGCGCTGCGCAAAGCGCACGAGGCTGGTTTGGAAACCAGGGACTGCATCATGGCTTCGGATGCTTTTTTCCCTTTTCGGGATTCTATTGATCTGGCGGCTCAAGCCGGGATTAAGGGAGTAATTCAACCGGGTGGTAGTGTGCGTGATAATGAAGTTATTGAAGCGTGTGATGAGCAGGGCATGTTCATGTTACTGACACATAAGCGAGTTTTTAAACACTAATATTTGGAGTATCTATGGGATTTTCGTTATTTAATATTTTTGCCGGGGACATTGCAATTGATTTGGGAACCTCGAATTCTTTGATATACATGAAGGGAAAAGGAATAATTTTAAATGAACCCAGCATTGTTGCGCGCTCCGCTCATGATGGCGAGGTGATTGCTGTCGGAAATGATGCCAAGGAAATGCTGGGCAAGACCCACCACGATATTGTGACGATTCGTCCGTTGAAAGACGGCGTGATCGCGGATTTTGAGATGACCGATGCCATGATTCGGGGTTTCATCCGCAAAATTAACCTGAGCCGGATTGCCCGTCCCCGCTTTGTGATCTGTATTCCTTCGGGAATTACCGAGGTGGAGAAGCGCGCCGTACGCGATTCGGCCGATCGAGCCAGTGCGCGCGAAGTACATCTGGTCGAAGAACCGGTGGCAGCGGCAATTGGTATTGGGATTGATATTTCCAAACCGATTGGCAATATCATTGTTGATATTGGCGGCGGGACAACCGAAATCGCGGTGATTGCCCTTAACGGGATTGTTACCAAGCAAGCTATTCGGGTGGCTGGCGATGAAATGGATGAGGCTATTATTCAGTATTTTAAATCTGAGCACAATTTACTTGTTGGTGAAAGAACCGCAGAGTGGATCAAGTGTACCGTCGGCTCGGCTATGCCAATTAATGATACGACGATCTCGGTAAAAGGTCGCAGTCTGGCTGCTGGTATTCCGAAAACCATCGAGGTTTCCTCAGTGGAGATCAGGGAGTGTCTGAAAAATACGATTGATATGATTACCCAGGCGATTAAACAAGCCTTAGAAATGACCCCGCCGGAATTGTCATCGGATATTTTGGACAGAGGCATCATCCTTACCGGTGGTGGCGCATTACTAAAAGGTCTTGATCAACGCTTTCGGGTTGAGACTGACCTGCCCGTTAATGTTGCCGAAGAGCCGCTCTTATCGGTGGTCAAAGGAACGGGCATAATCATCGAGGATCTAGAGAAGTATAAAGAAGTGCTTCTGTAGCGATAATGTGGAAAAAGATCATCTTTATCCTACTTGATTTTTACGAGTATTTGCTCTTCATATTCTTAATTATAATCTCACTATTAATCTTATTTGTGAATGAAGTACCCCAGACACGGGCGCTGCAGGGCGAGATTACCGATGTGTTTACCTTTGTTCATTATCCGCGGATCTGGATTGATCAGCTATCGGGTCTGATCGAGGAAAATGAAAATTTACGTCGGGAAAATCTGCAGTTAAGACTTCAGAACGTGGAATTCAAAGAAGCTTTGATTGAAAATCAACGCTTGAAAGCCATGTTGAATATGTTAGATAGCACCAAGTATGATTTATTGCCAGCCAAGGTAATCAATAAGGGTACTACGCCAATTGTCAACTCGATCCTGCTGAATGTTGGATCACGCCAGGGAGTGAAACCCAACATGGCGGTGCTTTCGACCAGGGGTATAGTGGGGAAAACCATTGCCGTTGGGGATCGGACAACCCAGGTTCAATTATTTTTGGATGCTAATTTCAGACTGAGTGTGAAATTTCAGAATTCGCGGGTGGCAGGGATCATGAAGTGGTATCCCGATGGTCGCGCCGAGGTGAAAGAGATTCCCATCACGGTTACCATTGATCCCGGCGAACTGGTCGTTACCTCGGGTTATAGTAAAATTTATCCGCCCAACATTGTTGTTGGTGAGGTAATTGAGGTGAATCGTCCGGTGAACGAATTATTCCAATCCGTGATTGTTCACTCCCGCGTTGATACCGATACAATTGAGGAGGTTTTTATTATTTTAAATTATTGATGATGAAAAAAATCTTGATAGTTGCGGGATTCGGTCTGCTCAGTATCGTGCTCCAAGTCGTGTTTGGACCCTGGCTGACAGTCGGTGGAATCAAGCCCGACTTTGTTTTGATCCTGGTTTTATTTGTAGCTATCCTGAATGGTCGGGTGCTCGGTCAGTTATTTGGTTTTGGGATAGGATTACTAGTTGACATCATTGGGATGGGTTCTTTTTTGGGACTTTCGGCATTATCCAAGACCGTGGCGGGATTCCTGGCAGGATATTTCAAAAATCGCCGCAATCGGTTTAATCGCTTGATGTATTATGCATTGAGTCTTTTAATCATATTGATTCAGTTTACGATTGTCTATTTGATCAACTTCAAATCGGTCGAAATTAGCACTCAATATCTGTTCCTGCGTTATATCCTTCCGGAGACCATCTATACAGGGCTAATCTTTATTTTACTTGATTACATTTTTGCTTTTGAGTCTTTTTAAAAAATGTTCTATTCTCAAAATAATGTAACGAGTGGGCAACGCAACGTATTTTATATCCTGATCGCGGCGGTGTTTCTAATCTTAGCCGCTCGCCTTTATCAACTTCAGATTGTTCAATATAATCTTTTTATGGGGATGGCGGAAGCGAATCGGATCAGAGTAGTATCCCAGGAAGCACCCCGGGGGATTATCTATGATCGCAATGGCGCTATCATTGTTGATAATAAATCTCAGTACAATATCAGTGTTATTCCCTATGAATTACAAAGGAATCGTGAGATTTACGCTGAGTTGAGCAAGATTTTGCAAATTCCTGAGGAGGAACTGCGCAACCGGGTCAAGAAGAATTGGCGTGGTCAATGGTTACCGGCTCGAATTGTCGAAGACGTTGATTTTATAACGTTGACCGAATTAGAAGAAAGACGCCTGGAGCTACCCGGTGTGACTTATTCCTTGCAGCCCATCCGGGCCTTCCCCTCGGGTACCAACCTGAGTCAGGTGCTTGGGTATTTGCGAGAAGTTGACAAGAATGACCTGAAGGTGGTGAAGGATTATGGATATCGGGCGGGGGATTTAATTGGCTGGAATGGGGTCGAACGCGAGTATGAAAATATCCTGCGGGGTATCCGGGGTATCAGTTATGTTCAGGTAAATGTTTATGGACAGGAGGTAGGCAGGATTCAGGATAAACGCCGGATCCAATCCCGGATCGGGAATGACCTCTTTCTGACGATTGATCTGGAGCTGCAGCAATATGCCGAAAGCCTCTTGGATGGTCAGAAAGGTGCAATAATCGTCATGGATGCCGATAATGGTGAAATCTATGCCTTAGTCAGCAAGCCGGATTATTTACCGAACCTGTTTTCGGGCATTGTGGCAGCAGACGTTTGGGATAAATTACGGAATGATCCGGAGAAGCCGCTCTACAATCGAGCTATTCAGGGGACTTATCCTGCCGGTTCGACTTTTAAAATCGTAGCGGCTATTGCGGCATTCGAGCGCAAAATCGTTGATCCGAAAGCGACCTTTTATTGCCGCGGTGGTTTAAGGTTAGGACGGCGGGAATTCAAATGCTGGAAAGAGAGCGGTCATGGGCGCATGGATCTAAACAATGCGGTTATTAATTCCTGTAATGTCTATTTTTATAATCTGATCCAAAGAATGGATATTGATGTTTGGGCCGAGTATGCCAGAAAATTTAAATTCGGTGAGTGTACCGGCATTGATTTGTATGGTGAATCACAGGGGGTTATTCCGAATAAGGCTTTTTTGGATCATAAATATGGGCCACGCGGCTGGACTGAGGGTAATAAATTAAATCTGGTAATTGGGCAGGGGGATTTAATCGTTACTCCAATCCAGATGCTGCGTCTGATTGCAGCTGTCGGGACACGGGGTAAATTGGTTACCCCGCACCTTGGTCTGAGGTATTTTGATCGGAATAAAGTTCAATTTTTCCCGCTCAATCAATCTAAACCTGATTCGATCAGCGATATTCATGAATCTACCTGGGATATGATCCAGAGTGCTTTATACGATGTCGTAAATTCTGCTACGGGTACCGGGCGGGCGGCAAAAAGCCGAGGATTGGACATTTACGGCAAGACTGGAACCGCGCAGAATCCGCACGGTGAAGACCATTCCTGGTTCGTAGGATTTTTAAAGAGTGAGAGCCGGACAATAGCTCTGAGCGTGTTAGTTGAGCATGGTGGTGCGGGTGGTGGCGAGGCGGCTAAAATATCAGGTAACTTATTCAGATTAATCCAAAATCGGATCAACTCAGTTCAGGTCGTTATGGAGGAGCAATAGCAAAGGTGAGGAGAATAAAGCTACCTAATCCATCGGTATCTAATCTCAATGTTGCAGTGGTAGTTACGGTGGGATTACTCTGCCTGGTTGGATTCCTTGCCCTATACAGTGCCTCGCTTAACATTCCGGCTCCCTTTTTTAAAAAGGTCGTCGGCAAACAGCTCATCTGGATGATTCTTGGCGCAGCCTGCATGATTTCGGTCATGTTCCTGCAGCGGAAAACTCTATTTGATGTTGCTTATATTGGATACTGGATTGGAATTGTCTTGATCGTTGCACCTTATTTTGTTGGTGTTTCGGAGGCCGTGGCAAAACGCTGGCTGCACCTGGGACCGTTCCGATTTCAGCCTTCGGAGTTGATGAAAATTTGGATTATCTTTGCAATTGCTCGTTATTTGTCAAAAACGGAGCTGGTAATCTCAGATTTCAGGTCTTTGATTATTCCGTTATTTTTAGTGATTTTCCCCTTGGCAATTGTCCTGCGCCAACCGGATTTAGGAACCTCGATAATTTATTTGATGCTGGTTTTCCCCATGTTATTTTGGGCGGGGGCACGGGTATACCATTTATTCATAATCTGTGCACCGATTATCAGCATCGTTACCGCCTTCAGTTTTTACAGTTTTTTTATTTGGGTTGTATTGCTGTCAGTGGTTCTGTACTTCAGTAAAGAGAAACTCTGGCTGGCAATTGGATTGTTTGTTTTCAATCTCTCACTGGGTTTTGTTACGCCGGTAATCTGGAATAATCTGAAACCCTATCAGCAGAACCGAATTATGACGCTGTTTCATGTTGATGCTGATCCGCAAGGTTCCGGATATCAGGTAATCCAATCGCAGACCGCAATTGGTTCCGGAGGAATATTTGGTAAGGGCATCGGACATGGTACCCAGACGCACTTAAAGTTTTTACCCGAGCAGCACAACGATTTTATCTTCTCGGTTATTGGTGAGGAGTATGGCTTTGCCGGAGTTATTTTCGTCAGCTGTCTTTTTTTAATCTTATTTTTGATTTTAATCAATCAGGCTTATCATCAGCGTGACCGCTTTAGCTCGTTGATTATTATTGGAGTGGCGAGTATCCTCTTTTTTCATACCGCGGTCAATATTAGCATGACGATCGGCTTGTTGCCGGTTACCGGTTTACCAATACCCTTCCTGAGCTATGGGGGCTCATTTGTCATTACTTGTTTCCTTCTGATTGGACTGGTTTTAAATTTCAGCAGTGAACGTCCTCGCTAAACTGGTTGAACAATTAAAATTTAAATTGGTTTTTTAAAGGGAGTTTCGTAGCTTTTCAATTGAATAGCAGGTCCAATTTTAACATTGTTAAGGTAATGAGAAGAATTAATCCGTTTTTAAATGCAAGAGTGTTAAGCGTTGTTTTTATTGCTATTTGGGGTATTTCATTCGGGAATCAGGAACTAAGCGCAAAGGATAAAGTTCAACCCACGACTGATACTGAACTGTCTAAAAGGGTCGCGACTCTTGAGGATCAACTGAATCAGACGATTAAGTCTGTCAATGCGCTCTCGCCGAGGATTCGGGCGCTGGAATCTCAGGAGAAACCACAAGTAATTCACTATGATCGTGAACTTGCCCAGCTGGATAGCTCAATTAAAGTTCTGGAGAAGTCAACCGCCAGCCTGAGTCAGGAATTACTGAAGCTAGGTCGTCAGTTAGAGCTTTATAAAAGGCGTACTGCTTATACCGATAGTCTGAATTTTGAAATCCTTTCACAGCTCGTGATTCTGGAAAATCGCATCGTTTCGCTGTCTGCCAGTCTGAGTGAGACGAAGTCTTTAAGCGGAACGGAGACGAGTACATCGGTTAATGCCGCCGGTGGAAATTACCGCGATCGCTATCTCCAGGCACTTTCTTATCATCAGAACGGTCAGAATGAACAGGCTCTTGCCCTGTTTACGCAGCTGCTGCAAGAGGATCGGAGCCATGAACTTGCCGATAATGCGCAATACTGGATTGGGGAGTGTTATTATTCAATGAAACAATATCAGCGCGCCATTATCGAATTCGAGAAGGTTTTTGATTTTAAAAGTACCAATAAGGATGATGATGCCCAGTTTAAATTAGGGTTATGCTATGCCGCTTTAGGAGAACGCGAAAATGCCATCGCGGAGTTTCAGCGGCTAATTGATTATTATCCGCAGAGTGAATATGTTAAAAACGCCAAACAGTTTGTGAAATGAAATTATGATTAAGCGTATCTATTTTTTAACATCCGAGATTATTCCTTTTGCCGAAAGCTATCCATTGGCTGATTTTTCCAAGGAGATTCCGATTATTTTTAATGAACGAAAATTCGATTTTCGCCTAATGATGCCGAAATACTCTTTTATCAGCGAACGCCGCTATATTTTGCGGGAAGTTATTCGTCTGCGCGAAATGGATTTACAGTACCGTAACGAGAGTTTGAAAGCCAGTGTCAAATCGGCATTTATTCCAAATACCAAGGTCCAGGTCTATTTTCTGGAGCATGATGGATATTATTCCAATACTATTCCCGATTTGTATCAGGAAGAGCCCGCCGCCGATGCTAGTCGGAACGCCATCCGATTTGGTTATTTTGCCGCTGCGGCGCTAACCACCCTGAATTATTTAAGATGGCGACCGGATGTGATTATTTGCAATGACTGGCAGATGAGTATGATTCCGCTCATGATTCATGCCAATATTTTAGATCGAACCTATTTTGAGGGTGTTAAAATTCTGCAGGTTTTGCATTCCAAAAATCCGCTCGCCAAATATCTCTTGAGCGATTATCAGAGTGTTGGGATTACCGATCTTAATCGAGAGCTGGTGGAGAAGGGGAAACGAGTGGATTGTGTTGCGGCTGCCTATCAATTCAGCCATCATACCCTGTTTATTAGTAATCGTGAGGATTTACCCAAAAAATACCAGAGTGATCCGATTTTCAAGAAGTTGCTAGAAGAGAACAAAAAACGGGTTTCGACCTTTAAAATCAAGAACGACACTCCGGAAGAGTGGCAACGATTAGCAAATGAAATTGTCAGGATTGTGGAACGAATTTAGTCAACCGAAACGTCATTTGAGGCGTTTAATTTGTCAACAAAGTATCCCGGTTTTAGATTATCTTAAGCAGCTGGGGATTCTCGGCCTGATATTATGGATGATTCATTGTGAAGAAAAGGTACCCATTCTGCAATCCGATATTGCCCCGCTGGAATTTAACATAATTTCCATCTCCTCTGATTCAATCAATTTTAACCAGCAAACATTGATACCCTATCTGGGTAGCTCCAATATTCTTTTTGTTGGTAATGACGAGAATGTCCAAACTTATACTTTGCTGAAATTCGCTAATCTCGCGGTATTACCTGATACGCTGGATAGTTTGGTCGAGGTGACTCTGAATCTGCAAGCTTTTCACAAATTCTATCTGTTAGGGGATGACACACCCACGGTAGAAATTTCCGTTTTCCAATTACTTAATGGAGGAGTGGATCCCTGGACTGAAGACAGCAGTACCGTTCTTGATTTTAATCTTGATAATTATAGCCTGACATTTTTGGCAACCCTGGTTTGTGAGAATGAAGACACCTTTTCACTGGCGCTGGATACTCAATTAGTCTACAATTGGTACGACGAGACAAATAGCGATTATACGCTGGTACTTCAACCGGCATCCAGTGACCTCGCCTGCATCCAGGCTTTTTATTCCAGGGAGACCTCGTATGATCCCTGGCTGCAGGTGAGTTATATTGAGAATGGTGCCACTGCTACCGTCAAGATTTATCCCAGTGGTGATCTCTCGATTATTCAATATAAGCAAAGTTTTGAGTCGGAAACGACGTTTTTCGTCAGCTCCGGCAGGTCAGCTCATGCTTTTCTAAAATTCAATCTGCGGGACATAATTCCAGATAAGAATGCCTTGATTGCCAAGGCAAATCTCCATCTGACGATCAATTCTCAAGCAAACCAGCTCTATGGACAGCTTTATTATCTCTACATTACCGCGCTTGATTCGGCTAAGTTCGGAGACCCAGATTACGATCCCCAAAAATATTCCTACAATCTTTATCACTCAATCTCCGATACCAGTACCCATGTTATGATTGATATAAAGAGTATCATTCAAGGGATTACCAGTGATTATGTTGAGAACTACGGACTGGTTCTCTGGGCAACGACGGGTGATTTGAATATTGCCACCTTGGGTTTCTATAATGCCAGTGCACTAAATCCGGCTGAAAGCCGTCCCTATATTGAGATCCTAACCATGAAAGAACAATAGCTCTATGGGTAAGCGCTTTCTCTTGTGGATTGGATTGATCGGAATTTTGTGGGGACAGAATTCCAATTATGCTCAATATGGCTTTGGGATGCCGTCACCAAGCTTCGCGGTTCGCAGTATTGCTCTCGGCAATACTGGTTTAGCTATGCCGGATTCAATCAGTCTGAATCTGCTGAATCCAGCCCTCTGGAATGGTTTTGTCACAACCTCGATCCAGGGGCAGCTCAGCTCATCAAGCCTAACCGATGAACAAGGCACTACGAACCAATTTTTGACTCAGTTCCTCGGTTTTGCTTTTAAGGTGCCGGTGAAGAAAAACATCGGCATTGCAATGGGGATTGCCCCGTTGACCCGGATGGTTGCTCAAAAAACTTTTGTGGATTCAACTGATTTTGGAACAACACCGGTTTACTATTCGGCAGATGTGAATATTAAGGGTGGCATTTCTCAGTTTTTCATGGGTGGTGGTTACCGGATTAATCCGCAATGGTGCCTGGGACTTAAAATCATGGTTAACTTTGGCAGTTTTCTCTCTAAAATAGCCACCGACATTGATTATGATGGGAGTATCAATAGCTATACCAGTAAATACACCGATATTGAGGGAACCCAGCTTGGTCTGGGAAGTTATTGGGCCAATAAGCGCCGGGATTTAGAGTTGGCTTTGTATTTTGATTGGCCGCTGAATTTTAGCACCTATCGCATTTACGATTTTTATTACGGACCGGACAGCACGACGACGAAAAGCAAGGTCCCTTTTCCCTCTCATGTGCAATTGGGGCTGTGTAAAAAGTGGCATGATGTACTTGCTTTTTCTTTGGATATTGCCTATTCTATAGTTCCGAAAACAATGTTTGAAGATTTTGTTGTTTTCGATAAAATCAAAGCCCAAAACTCATCCTTCGTAGGAATTGGAATTGAAAGTAACCGACCACCAAAATTTGGCGAACCAATCTGGCGGAAGTTAATCTTAAGAGGGGGAGTGTACTATCAATCGGGCTCGATCTATCAAGCGGGAGGATTAACGGAAACCGGAGTCAGTCTGGGAATGGGAATACCCTTTCATCACAACTTAAGTCGGATTGACCTGGCGGTTGTTAGTTCAGTTCGCGATGGTTTTCTGAATAATATTGCTGGCAAAGAAAAGGTCCTGTCTTTTTATGTCAGTGTGACGACCGGGGAATTGTGGTTTCGTAAATATAGACGGGATTAACGTTAAGAGGAAGGATTTGCGATGAAAAAGCCAATCGTGAAGTATTGCTGGCTTCTTATATTAGGACTGGCCTTGATACTTGTTCAAGTTAATTGTATTCCACCGCAGGACATGACTGAAATCGAAAAAGTTGCTGCCCCGCCATCCGAAAAGCAACCGGTTGATCGGGATAAGTGTGATCTCTATTTAAATTTTGCCTATAGTTACTATCAGAATCAGAATTGGCGCAGCACAATTTCAAATTATCGCAAGATGTTGGAATATGGCTGTCAGGAAGAATATGCTCAGGATATTTATCCCTATTTCGGCAGAGCATATCTCCAATTAGCTAAGACGGCGGATGTCTATTATGATAGCGCTCTATATGTTTTTATCGAAGGTCAAAAGTATTTGCCCGACGATATGTTCCTGCTCGAGAACATCGCTTATATATATCGCATCCAGAAAAAATATGATCTGGAAATCCGGGAATATGAGAAGATGATCGAGGTCAAACCTGATAATATTGAGCTTTACCGGAAGTATGTTAAGCTCTGCTTTGAACAGAATCGTTTTGAGGATATGCGCTGGGGCATCGGCAAAATCCTGGAAATCAATCCCAATGATGAACAGGCGCTCAATGACCAGCGGGTCGTTTTTAATAAGCTGGGGATTGATCCCATGAAAATTATCCAGGAACAGTGGGAAAAAAATCCCACCAATATCCGTTATGGTCTCGATTATGCCAAAGTCTTAAGCGATAAGCTCCAGTATGATAAGGCAATTGAGGTTTATAAAAAAGTTGCTGCCCTGGATTTACGCAATAAGGATGCCTGGGAAAAATTAGCCGACTTATATAAGACAACAGGACGCTACCAGGAGGCGGCAGAGGCTTATGAGCATATCGCCAAAAATATTGATTCGAAGGATTTAAGTATACTGGATGATATTACTAAAATGTATATTAACCTAACTAATTTTTCAACTGCCTACTCCTGGTCGAATAAAGCAGTATCGTTGGGAAACTCCGGCTTAGCATATAAAATCCGCGCCGATGTCTTTTATATGGCTGCGGACTACTATAGCAGTTCCCGTCAACCAAAGAGCTTTGAAGACAAGCTGGTATATAAGTTAGCCTATGACGATTACCGTAAAGCCAAGGATTTGGGTGAATATGGGGTTCAGTCGCGGCTTGACCTGCTCAAAGAGTTTCTGATTCCAACCCGTGAAGATTGGTTTATGAATAGATACGATGCAAGTGGGAAGGAGCGCACCGTTTTTCGACCCCGATTGGATTGTTATAATTGGATCGATGCAAATGTGAGTACTGATTGATGAAAATAGCATTTGGTGCTGATCATGGCGGGATTTCCCTCAAAGCGGCGTTGGTAGAATATGCCAAATCCCAGGGACATCTGGTGATTGACTGTGGTGCCTTTACCGAGCAAGCCGATGATTATCCCGATTATGCCGCACTGGTTGCCGATGAGGTTATTCAGCAGCGAGCCGATGTCGGAGTGTTAATCTGTCGCAGCGGGATCGGGATGTCAATTGCAGCCAATAAAATACCTGGTATTCGGGCGGCTTTAGCCTATTCTGAGGAAGTTGCCCGGATAAGCCGCCAACATAACCATGCCAACGTTGTCTGTTTTGGTGCCGATCATCTTAGTCCCGAGCAAGCCAAGCGCTTTTTGACTGCTTGGCTGGAAACCGGTTGGGAGGGTGGTCGCCATCAGCAACGAGTCAATAAAATTCACCAACTTGAGGAAAAATATTGTGGACTTTGATTATTTAGGTAAAGT
>Ga0209610_1000533_pt1 | contig 20065 bp, 22 predicted proteins | sample LakKivw275mmetaG_FD_184137 | JGI IMG/M metagenome (GOLD analysis project Ga0209610, IMG submission 184137) | Anoxic lake water microbial communities from Lake Kivu, Rwanda to study Microbial Dark Matter (Phase II) - Lake Kivu water 275m metaG... | ecosystem: Environmental > Aquatic > Freshwater...
TGAATTTATGATTTCGCCTGGCCTTCGTAGCCAAAACTACTTCAACGGAGTAAGCAATTTGTTTCGAATTTAGGATTTCACGCTTCGGATTTCCGCTGCGAAGCAACGGTTATAATACTTCCGGGGCCAAAGAAATAATCTTTAAATATCCTTTTCCACGCAGTTCCCTGGAGACGGTACTGAAAATCCGACTACCCTTTGGTTCTTTTGTTTTTTTATCAATAATCACCGCCGCATTATCGTCAAATCTAATATAGGTCCCGTCAGAACGACGAGTCTCTTTTTTAGTTCTGACAATTACCGCCTGAACAACTTGACTTTTCCCAACTATTGCATGGGGAACAGCCTTTTTAACCGTGGCCGTAATAATATCGCCTACTCTAGCATAACGCTTCCTGTAGCCGCCCAAAACGCGGATGCACATTATTTCTTTAGCTCCGCTATTATCAATAATTTTTATTACTGATCGAGGTTGGATCATAAGCTCACTTTACTTAAAATTCGAAATTCTGATATCAAAACTCGAAATAATATCTAAATTCAAATTTTTAAAATTCCGGACATCTTATTCTTGGTTTTCTTATTTTGGTTATTTGAATTTATGATTTCGCCTGGCCTTCGTAGCCAAAACTACTTCAACGGAGTAAGCAATTTGTTTCGAATTTAGGATTTCACGCTTCGGATTTCCGCTGCGAAGCAACGGTTATCAATTTCCATTTCTTATCTTTTGACAACGGCCGACATTCTTCAAAAATAATTTTATCACCAACTTTAGCTTGGCCCTCTTCATCATGAACCTTAAACTTTCTACTCACTCGATATCTTTTTTTATATAGGGAATGCATTTTGATTCTAACCACCTTAACTACAACAGTTTTATTCATTTTGTCGCTCACAACTATACCTTGAAATCTTCTTTTTTTTGACATATGTATTATTTGAATTATTTCAACCCTTTCAAAAAAGTAAATATTTGAGCTATTAGTTTTTTAATTTCTCTTATCCCTCGAACATTTTTAGATTGTTTTAATTGAATATCAAAGCGTAATCCTCGCAGTTTTTCCTGAGATTCCTTTAATAATCTTTCCAGTTCTTGTTTAGTCTTTCTTTGGATTTCTTTTGTTTTCATAAAACTAGCAGATAAACATTACGACTTTTCTATAAATTTAGTTTTGATTGGCAACTTATGCGATGCCAGGCGCAAGGCTTGTTTAGCAATGTTTTCGCTCACGCCAGTAATTTCAAAAAGAATAGCCCCAGCTTTGATAGGAGCCACATAATGATCGACTGAGCCCTTGCCTTTACCCATTCCTACTTCAGCAGCCTTAGCTGTGACCGGCTTAGTCGGGAATATTCTAATCCACATTTTCCCTCCTTTTTTAAGAAAACGAGTAACAGCCTGCCGAGTTGCCTCAATTTGACGGGCAGTAATCCAACGAGATTCTAAAGCTTTTAAACCAAAATCTCCAAAATTAAGAATATTCCCCCGACTAGCCTGTCCCTCTGTCCTTCGTCTACCCTTCTGGGCTTTTCTATATTTTGTTTTCTTTGGCATCAACATAAATGCTATTGCTGAATTAAGGGCTAAAAATGAATGTCGCTTTTACTTTTTAAGTTTCCTTTTTACTTTCGACAAATTTTTCTCCCTTATAAATCCAAATTTTAACACCAATTGAACCATAAGTAGTCGCGGCTGCACCTCGAGCATAATCTATATCGGCCCGGATAGTCTGAAGTGGAAGACTACCCCAAATTAATTTCTCTGACCTGGCTATCTCCGCTCCGTCCAAACGTCCTTTAACAATAATTTTTACCCCTCTAGCCCGGCCAGTCTTCACTTGCCTAATAACCTTCTTGATCACTCGTCTATAGGGGATTCTCTTCTCTAAATCATTAATTACTCCCTCCAAAATCACATCAGCTGAAAGTATGGGCGATTTTTCTTCTATCACATTTATTTCTAAGGTAAGATTATCAGTTAAGAACCTGCTCTTAATTTCTTTTTTAATTTTTTCAATATCAAGTCCCCCTCGACCAATAATTAGTCCTGGTTTAGCCGTGCGAATAATAATCCGCATTATATTAGCCAATCTTTCCATATTAATACTTGAGACCCCACAATTTTTTAATTTCTCCGATAAGAACTTTCTGATCTGCAAATCCTGTTTCAAAAATTGTCTAAACTTATGCTTCGGAGCAAACCATTTTGACTCCCAATCTCTAATCAAGGGAATGCGAAAAATTTTTGGATTTACTTTATGACCCATAGACGCTTCGCTAACTGCAAAGTGTAAAATGCCTACCCGCGTAGGCAGATAAAATGTAAAATTTAGATATCTCGGTAAGTAAAATAATTTTATCTGTCAATTTTAAATTTTAATATGTCGTCTTAAATCTTTGATTTTTAAACCTTAAACTTAGATTAGATGCTTTTTCTTCTAAATATCCTTCTCAACCTCCCGCCCACTCTTTTACTTTTTACTTTATCAAGATGTTGTTTTGTCCGTCGCTTGCCTTTCCGGCGAACATCAAAAATTTCTTTACTTTTATCTCCCTCTGATTTAAACTCTTGTTTCAAAGAAGTCACTTTTCCGGAAGTAATTTCTTGCCCGCCCTCAACTGCTTGCTCGCGAAGTGAACGGGCGGGGGCTGCCTTAACAACCGATTCTTTTAATTTCGGCCTTATCGGCTTGATTTTAAGAGCCGGAACCTTCTCTTCTAAAATAATTGATAAGTGCGAACTCTTTCTGCGGATTGGCGCCGCTCGGCCAAAAGCTCGAGCTCGCCACCTTTTAAGCATTGGACCGGAATTGACTAAAATTTCCTTGATAAAAAGGTTTTCCTTTTTTAGATTATAATTATGTTCAGCATTAGCCGCAGCTGAATTTAGAACTTTTAAAATTAATCGCGACGCCTTTCTGGGGACAAATTTTAAATAATCAATCACTTGGGTCGCATCCATCCCTTTAATGAGATTGGCAACTAACCTCATTTTTTTAGGAGATATTTTAAGATATCTGGCTATCGCTTTTACTTGCATACTAATAAATTATAAATTGTTATTCTGATTCCTTAGCGGCTGCTTCTAAACCCCTCTGCATTTTGCCGCCATGCTTAACAAATTTTCTAGTCGGCGAAAACTCACCCAATTTATGACCAACCATATTCTCGATAACGAATACTGGCAAATGAACCTTCCCATTATGAACTCCAATGGTAAAGCCCACCATTTCCGGCGTAATTATAGAATCTCTCGACCAAGTTCTAATAACTGTCTTATCTCCATGTTTCAGTCTGGAAATCTTCTTTAATAATTTCGGGTCAACCCAAGGTCCTTTCTTTAATGATCTCGACATATAAATTATTTCACTAAAGTTAGATATTTTGTATTAAAGACTAACTCCGTTACCTGATTTTACTATATACTTCTATTTCCTTCCCTTCTTTATCCTGCGTTTAATAATATATTTACTGGTCCATTTTTTCCTTCTTCTCGTTCTGACTCCCAAAGCGGGTTTCCCCCAAGGTGTTTTTGGATGTTTTAGACCAATTGGAGAATTTCCTTCTCCACCGCCATGGGGATGAGAATAAGGATTCATGGCTTTACCTCGAACTGACGGTCTTATCCCTCTGTGACGAATCCGTCCGGCTTTGCCCCAACGAATAAAACGTCTTTCAGGATTACTAACCTGACCTAGGCTGGCTAAACAAGAACTGGAAATAAGTCGAATCTCGCTGGAAGGCAATTTTATTTGAACAAATTTATTATCTTCGGTAAAACCCATCAAAATAGCTGCGCTACCGGCTGAACGAACAATTTTTCCTCCTTGCCCGGGGGCTAATTCAATATTATAAATAGCCATACCTAAGGGAACATATTTCAAGGGCATGCGATTGCCCATTTTGGCTTCAATTTTATTTTTTGAATTGAGAATCCTATCGCCAACTTTTAATTCTTTAGGGGCGATAATATATCTTTTTTCACCATCAAGATAACAAATCAAAGCAATCCAACAAGAACGATTTGGGTCGTATTCTATGGTTTCTACCTTAGCTGGAATATCAAACTTATCTTGTCTAAAATCAATTTTTCTATAAAATCTTTTTTCCTGCCCCCCTTGGTGTCTGACCGTAATTTTCCCCTTACTTCGGCCAGCCTTATACCTCTTAATGCTAATCAATCTTCTCTGTGGTCTTACTTTGATTAATTCTTTGGTAGAAACCAAACTCATTTTTCTACGAGAAGGGGTTGTTGGTTTATAAATTTTAAGCATAATAGTTGCCTTGCTCCAAATCCCAATTTTCAATTCTCAATCTCCAAATAAATCCAAAAGGTCAAATATCCAAAATTCGAAATTGTTCCACTTTTTTGAATTTTATATCCCGCATTTAGATGTTATCCAGGATTTAGAGTTTAGAATTTAGGATTTAGGGTTTCTTTACAAATTCTATTTTTTCTCCTTTTTTAAGAAAAACCATAGCCTTTTTTTTATTTTTAGTCCGACCCACAGAACGGCCATATCTAACCCTTTTTCCTTTAATTCGAATTATATTAACTTTAACCGGCTCTACATTATAAAGTTCTCTAATCGCCTTTTTAACTGAAATTTTATTTACCTGAGGAAATATTTCAAAAATATAAACTCCATTCGCCTCGCTAAAAGTAGCTTTTTCAGTAATTATCGGCCTAATTAAAACATCAGAAGCAATGCCCGTTATTTTTCTAATCTCGGATCTTTTGTTTATTTTTTTTTCTTCAACTTTTTGTTTAACTTCCTTTTCTTTGGTTTCTTTAACTGCCAGTTTCTTAACTTTTTTCTTTAGAAATAACATAAATACTTCGCTTAAATCTCCAATTCCCAATTTAAACCCCTTGAAATTTGTCTCGCGGAGCTGGATCCCGCCTTGAGGGAGACTTGTTATTTAAAACTTGTTTAGGACTTTCGCCCGGAACGCGGCTTATATTGTTCTTGTATCTTTTTCACCCCATCGCGGGTGGTTAACAAATAATCGGAGATTAAAAGATCAAGGATATTTAAGCCAACAATAGGCGCTATCCTTATGTCTTTGATATTTCGGGCAGACCTTATAATATTTAGGTCCTTCTCAGGCAACCCAAGAAGGACTTTTATATTTTTCTTATTTTTACTTCTAGGAACTAACTTCAATAAAATCTGGGCAAATTTTTTAGTTTTAATCTCCGGCATAATTAGTTTATCTAAAACATACATTCTATTTTCTTTAACTTTATCCGAAAGACACATTAGCAAAACCTGTTTTTTAGCTTTTTTATTGATTTTTTTACTGTAATTCCTTGCTTTGTCCGGACCGAAAATAACTCCGCCACCGCGCCAAAGGGGTGAACGAATCGATCCGGCCCTGGCCCGTCCAGTACCCTTTTGACGCCAAGGTTTTTTACCGCCGCCGCGGATATCACCCCGAGTCTTGGTGTAAGCCCAAGAATACCGCTGGTTAGATAAAGAACAAGCCACAATCTGATGGATTAAGTTTGGCTTTGGTTTAATACCAAAAACCTCAGGATTTAATTTCTCCTGACCAACCACCTTTCCCTCTTGATTGTGGATGTCAACCTTTAAACTTGACATTTTGGAAAAAACATAAACGACAATTAAATAAGGTTTTCAAACCGGCTGCGTGCCGGCCTTTCTGTTTTTATATACTCTTAATTTCCAATAAACCGTTTCTGGCGCCGGGCACGGCACCTTGCACTAACAACAAATTTTTCCCCGGCACAACGTCTATAATTTCCAAATTTTTCACGGTTATTCTTCTGTAACCCATCCTCCCCGGCATTTTCTGTCCTTTAAAAACTTTAGCCGGACCGCCGGCGCCAATTGAACCAGGCATTCTTAATTGGTCTTTATGTCCATGTGTGGCTGGCGAACCGTGAAAATGATGCCTTTTCACCACTCCCTGGAATCCCCTCCCTTTGGAAAAACCGGCAATATTCACTCTATCTCCGGGTTGGAAAACGTCAGCCTTAATCAGATCACCCACCTTTAACTCAGGGCCAAAAGATCTAAACTCTTTCAAATATTTATAAGGTCTATTTTTTTCAGGTTTTTTTATTTTTCCTGATTTTAATTTTTCAAAACTAATTTGAACGGCTTCATAACCATCTTTACTTTTAGTTTTAATCTGGGTAATTAAACACGGTCCCGCCTGTATTTCAGTTATTGGAATAACTTTGTCATTTTTGAAAATCTGACTCATCCGTATTTTCTTCCCTAATATAAATTTAGCCATAATTGTCGAAATTCGTTACCCCAAACGAAATTTGCTCGCAAATTTCGGGTAAGTAATTAAAAACCAGTTAGAACCAGACCTGCCTAATTGCCAGTTCTAACTGGCTAAGATGTTGTCATTTATCTGGTTTTCTAATTTATTACCGGAACTTTAAACCTATTTTAGTCACAAAATTTTTATTAATACTTCCCATTATTTCAAATAAAAAGGGGTTACTAATAATAATTAAGGGGCTATTAAACAAATATTAATATGTAAACTGCCCAAAAATTGCAGGCGATAATTTGCCTAAATGTATTCGTAAGTACGTTTTTACATCCTTATTTCTACATCCACCCCGGCTGGTAAATTAAGACTTGTCAGCACCTCCATAGTTTGCTGGTTAAAATCAATAATATCAATCAATCGCTTGTGAACTCTCTTTTCAAACTGATCCTGAGCATTCTTATGGACAAAAGTAGACCGCAGAATAGTATATTTTCTCTTTTCTGTTGGCAAAAAGACCGGCCCAATAATTTTCGCCCCGGACCGCCTTAAGGATTCGATGATGTTTTTCAAAGCCTCATCAATAACCCGATGGTCATATGCCTTGACTTTAATACGAATACGGGGTTTATATTCAACCTCTTTCTTTTTTGAAATTTTCTTTTTTTCTTCTGCCATCACTAAAGAACCTACTCATTAAATCATTAAAACACGAAAACACTAAAAACAACCTGTTCTTACATCTCTATATTCTTGTGTTTTTATAATTTATTTTATAATTTTAGTTACTACTCCAGCTCCGACTGTCTTGCCGCCTTCTCTAAGGGCATATCTTTGTTGTCCTTCTAAAGCAACAGGTTTATATAATTTGACGTTCAAATTTAAAGTATCGCCCGGCATAGCCATTTCTGTCCCTTTAGGTAAAAGCGCCTCACCAGTTACATCGGTGGTTCGAATATAAAACTGGGGTTTGTAACCAGTAAAAAACGGCGTATGACGGCCGCCTTCTTCTTTAGAGAGAATGTAGACCTGACCCTCAAACTCAGTGTGCGGGGTCACCGTCCCTGGTTTAGCAATAACCTGTCCTCTCTCAACATCAGTCTTTTTGACCCCGCGCAAAAGAATGCCGGCGTTATCGCCAGCCATACCTTCATCCAAAGATTTTCTGAACATTTCAATGCCGGTAACAACCGTTTTTTGGGTCGGCCTTAAACCAATAATTTCTATTTCATCATTTAATTTGACTATACCTCTCTCAATTTTCCCGGTAACTACCGTTCCTCTTCCTTCAATTGAAAAAATATCCTCTATCGGCATTAAAAATGGCTTATCAGTATCTCTTTTTGGTTCAGGAATATAACTATCCAAAGTCTCAACGAGTCTCATTATTGGCCCACAATGAGGACAATCGTTTTTACCACAGCCGCATTCTAACGCTTTAAGGGCTGATCCTTCAATAATTGGAATTTCGTCTCCGGGAAATTCGTATTTCTTGAGCAAATCCTTAACTTCCTCTTTAACTAAACCAATCAGCTCTTTATCCTCAACCATATCGGTTTTATTTAGAAAAACAATTATAGCCGGCACACCGACTTGACGAGCTAAAAGAATGTGCTCTCTGGTCTGTGGCATTGGACCGTCAGTGGCGGTAATAACTAAAATGGAACCGTCCATTTGGGCCGCGCCCGTAATCATATTCTTAATATAATCAGCATGGCCGGGGCAATCAATGTGGGCGTAATGACGCTTGTCCGTCTCATACTCAACATGGGCCAAAGCAATGGTAATACCCCTCTCTTTTTCCTCCGGGGCATTATCAATTTGGTCAACACTTTTATCATCGGCTCTTTTACCGGCCGCTCTTAAACATTTTAATATTGCCGCGGTCAAAGTGGTTTTTCCATGATCAACATGACCAATCGTTCCAACATTAACGTGCGGCTTAGATCTAACGAATTTTTCTTTTTCTGCCATATTAGTTACCTCTTTTCTTCGCGACCTCCTCAACAAATTAATTTATAATGACAGCCGCGAATTAGTTAATAATAGACTATTTAAATACCAAATTAGTATACCATACTAATCCTGTTTGGCAAGACACTTTTCCACATCATTTTAAACACTCTTTAACAGGGCAAAATCTTGCATAATTGCTTAATCAGGGAAATTATCACTGCCGGAGCCAATAAACTATACGACTCTCGGCTTTGACCATCTTTTATCACCCAAGACTTTTCCAAAATCCTAATCTGGTTAGATGGCTTCGTCCCCGCCAGGCGGGATTTAACAGAGCTAAGTTGATCATCGGATTCTAATCTATAAGAATATTCTGGAGTGATTTCATAATCATCGACCAAATCTTTAACTTTCTTGACTGGAATCGCATTTCTTAATAAAATTTTGGGTATGCCATGCAAAGCGACCACCTTCTCTATCAACTCGCCATCCATTTTTAATCTCTCTCTAATCGGCTCTATTCCCAAGTCATCCCCCTCTTTGGGAACCATTCGCGCCTCCCGACAATCCGGATTGTCGCACCTTAGATAAAACTCTTTTTTTAATTTATCATACCCAATGTTTTGCGTCGGCAAAAAACGCAAACTTCTTGAAGTATGACATCGGGGACAAACTACCCGATATTTCATCCTCTGGTCTATTATTTCTTCCGGGATATCAATAATGATAAAAACGTCCGGGTCGTCCCGATGATTGATTAAATCGCGGAAATATAAAGAATAAGAAACCTGATCCATACCCCGAGGAAAGCCGTCGATAAAAATTGTCTTCTTTGGCATTTTGTCTATCTCCCTTTTAACTAAGGCGAGAACGAATTCTGTGGGTAAAAGAGACCTTGTCCCCCTGTTTAACAAAGATTTTATCACTTCATCAATGGAAAGATAACCACGGTAATTCTGTTTTAGATAATTAATCAGTTCTTTTCTTTTCTTCAGATCAACAATTTCCGCGTGGACGTCCCTGACGACGTCGCCCACGGAAATATGACTAATCCTATCCGAACCGAAAATTTCTACCATTAGTTTGGCATAAGTACCTTTGCCTGAATTTTTCTTCCCCAGCCAATAGGCAATAAAAGTGTTTCTTTCAAAATATTCCTTCAGCTTCTCTATCTCCCGGCCGGCCTTAGCTTTGAAATATCTTTGCCTTTCAGCCACGTTGGCTAAATTAAATTTTTTATTCAATCCCCTGACCTTTGTTTTGAGCAATTCCCAGGGAAAATCTTTTTCCAATTCTTTTGCCATAAAATAAAAAATAGTAAAGTAAAAATAAGATTATCAATTTATTTTTTAAATGTCAACCCTAATTTTTCTCCATCACTGAAAAAAATAATGTCTCCCAACTCGTCAGTCCTTAGAATTTCCGCGGCCACCTGTTTTAAATTGGTCAAAATCCTTAAACTGGGATGGCTGAAACTGTTTTCACCCACGGAAATAACGCCGTATCGCGGCTTAACCGATTGTAAAAAATCAAGACCGGAAGAATATTTTGACCCGTGATGCCCAACTTTTAAAACCTCGGCTGATAAATCATAACCACTTTCCGTCAAAATCCGTTCCACTTCCTTATCCGCGTCGCCGGTAAAAAGAAAACTGTTGTCGCCGTAGGTTAATTTAAAGACGACCGAAGCAAAATTATCATCCCCGTTCAACCCCTTAATCCGACTCTGAACCGGCCAGAAAAAATCCATCAGCACTTCTTTGTTATCCAAAGCAATTTGCTGAGGCGCGTCAACCGTCTGTTGGGGAATATTCTTTTGTTTAACTGTCTCTCCCCATTCCAAAGCGGCGGAAGTAAAATCTTTTAAACCGTTACCGACCACCTGTTTAACGGGATAACGTTTCAGAACTTCAACCAAACCGCTTAAGTGGTCAAGTCCGAAATGAGTCAAAACCATCAAATCAATTTTCCGGTTATTTATCGGAATATATTTATCCAGTTTATAAATAATATTTTTGTCGGGGCCGCCGTCAACCAAAATGTTATGTCCCCCGGGAGTCTGAATTAAAGCCGCGTCTCCTTGTCCAATATCTAAAAAAATAACCCTTAAATTATCTTCCGGCGGCGCGGCAATCAGAAAAAAATAACCCAAAACCGCCAAATTAACAAACAATAACAAACCGACGATAAAAATCAATTTTTTAACAAGACTGAAATTTTTTAATTGTCTTTTTCGTTTTTTTCTTCCGAATCCCATAAATAAACCTCCGCCGCCAATTTATCGCCCCCTTGACTTTTCAACGACGCTATTTTTAAAAAAAAGACGGCAATGAAAAAGTACAAAATAAAAACAACCGCTAAACTAACCGAACTAAATTGATAAGACAATAGAGGAATTTTGGAAAAAATCTCGGCAACGGCGATAATGTAGCTCAATAATAACCAGGCCGGCCAAATCAGAACGCCCGCCAGTCCCGACCAAATCAACCCTCCTAAAATGAAAACAAAAGTAAAAATCATCACCAGGGGCAAAATCGCCAAAACCAAAACATTAGACAAAAGAACGGCTAAAGACAAAGTGCCAAAATGATATAGAATCAAAGGAAAAACCAGAATTTGGGCGCTTAAACTCATACTTAAATAATAACGTAAAGGAAAATGGCGGTTATCAGGTACTTTCTTAAATAAACGGCTAAAATAATCTCCAAATAAAGCGATGCCCAAGACGGCCATAAATGACAATTGAAAACCGGGGTCGGATTTAAGAATTTTCGGATTAAACAAGAGCATCAAAAAACAGGTAGCGACCAATATTCGGAAAAAATCGCCCGGACGACCGATTTTTTTCCCGTAAAGCAAGATGGTTCCCATTATCGCCGCCCTGACTGCCGAAACCGGAAAACCGATTAAAACAACGAATATAAAAATAATTAAAACGGTCAGATAAAACGCCTTTTGCCGCCGCAGACCTAAAATACCGTTAAAAAATCTTGATAAAATTAAACAAATGACGCCGATATGCAAACCGGAAACGGCTAAAATATGAGCCAATCCGGCCCGACTGAATTCGTCTCTCAATTTCTGAGGAACCCCCGATTTTAAACCCAAAACCAGAGCGGAGACAATAGAACCTTGCGGCTCGCTAAAATAAACGTCAATTAAATTTTTGATTTCATTTTTAACCTCCAATACGCGGCTGTATAAAAAATTGCCCCTATTTCTGGACAACAACTTAATCTCCGGCCAATAACAAGTCGAATAAATATCATAACGAGCCAGATATTCATGATAATCAAAATCCGCAAAAACTCCGGGCTCGCTTAATTTACAATTGACCTCCACCAAATCCCCGTATTGGTAACCCGAATAAAGAGGGATATTAACCAACACCTTTCCTTGAAGCGGCAAATTTTCCGCAACTATGTCGCCAACCGTAATTTTGACTCCGTTAATTCTTTGGTCAGGCTCCTTAATTACTTTTCCCCGAAAAACGACCCGAGAACCGTTATGATAAGAAATGTGAGATTGGTCTATTTTAGGAAAACTTATTTGGTAACGAAGCGTTCCCAAGATAAAAAATAAAATTAAAAAAACCGCCGGCCAAATCTCTTTCTTCGGCCAAATTACCAACCAAATAATCAAAAACAGCAAAAACAAAGGGAGATAAATGAAAAACGGGACGGTCAAAAAAGAAGAAACACCAATGCCAAAAACAAAAAAAATTAATAACCAAGTAATGATTTTGTGGGTAGGAATATTCATTATATTAAAGTTTGGTGACCGAGCCACCAAACTTGAGCCACCAAACTTGAGCCACCAAACTTTTTTATATACTTATTCTTTTTTATTACGCAAATAGCTTTCAATGATTTGTTCCAAATCGCCGTCTAAAACCCTTTCCACCTCCCCGGTTTCATAGCCCGTCCTTAAGTCCTTAATCAAATGATACGGCTGAAGAACATAAGAACGAATTTGATTGCCCCAAGAAGCCGATTTGAATTCTCCTCGTAACCTTGCCTTTTCCTCCTCTTGTTCCGCCTGGGCGTATTGATAAAGTTTTGATTTTAATATCTTCAAAGCCCTCTCTTTATTCTGGACTTGCGACCTTTCAGCCCGACAGCTAACCGTAATTTTACTGGGTAAATGAGTGATTCTGACCGCGGTCTCGTTTTTCTGAACGTTTTGTCCTCCGTGACCGGAAGCCAAAAAAGTGTCTATTTTCAAATCGTCCGGGTCAATATCTATTTCTTCAATCTCGTCCAGTTCCGGCAAAACCTCCACTAAAGCAAAAGAAGTATGGCGCATCTGCTCGGCGTCAAAAGGAGAAATCCTGACCAAGCGATGCACTCCGGCTTCACTTTTTAGAAAACCATAGGCATACTCGCCTTCAACTTCAAAGACGACGCTTTTTACACCCGCTTCCGTCCCCCTGGAACAATCCATTATTTGCGTTTGCCAACCCTTTTTCTCGGCAAACCTCGAATACATTCTCAAAAGCATTTCCGTCCAATCCTGGGCGTCCACGCCGCCGGCGCCGGCGAAAATTGAAATTACAGCGTTCTCTCGGTCATATTTTCCGTTTAAAAAAATCAGTTTTTCAAAATTATTAAGCCGCTTTTCTATTTCGGAAAATTGCTTTTCAATCTCCTTTCTTAAATTTACTGATTGATCATCTTTATCAAGTTGGGCAACTTCTAAACAATCGCTAATGGACTTCTTAATCTTTTCCCATTGCTCATTTTCTCCTTTTAATTTATTCAATTCTCTTGATTTTTTTTCCGCCTTAATCCGGTTCTGCCAAAATTCCGGCTGAGCCATTTCCTTTTCTATCTCATCAATTTTTTTTCTTTTTTCCCCCAAGTCAAAGATAGTCTCCGACTTTGCGGAGCCTTTTCTTAAAACCTTGTAGTTGGGTAATTAATTCTTGCATACAATGTCATTTATTCCCATGTTCCCATGCTCTAATGTTTTAATGATTAGTCTTGATATTCTTCCAAAACGACTTTTATTGTTTTTTCTTCCCCTTGATGAAAAATTTTTAATTTAATTTCATCACCGGGCTGATATTTTTGAATTTCCTTGGCCAAGGGGTGCTCTTCGTCGATTTTTTGGTCGTTGACTTCCAAAATAATATCGTTTTCCACTAAACCGGCTTTATTGGCCGGCGAACCGGGGATAACCGCTAATTCGCTCAAGTCATTTCCTTTAACGATTAAAGCGCCACAATCAACGGTTAAGCCGTTAGCTTTAGCAATTTTTTGATTAATAATAATATATCTTACCCCTAAATAAGGACGAATTATTTTGCCATATTTTTTGACGCTTTCGATGACCTGCTTGGCCTGATTAATAGGAATAGCAAAACCTATTAGCTGCCCCTCTTGACTAATGGCGGTATTAATACCGATTACTTTTCCATTTAGATCAATCAAAGGACCTCCGGAGTTGCCAAAATTAATCGCCGTGTCAGTCTGAATTACGCCCTCCAGTGCTTCCGCTTGCCCGGTTGCATCTCCAGCCACTATTTTTCGGCTGATTCCGCTAATAACTCCTTGAGTTACGGTATTACGATACTCTCCTAGGGCATTGCCAATAGCAATGACTGTTTGTCCAATCCTTATTTGATCAGAATCTCCTAATTCGACCTCGGACAAATCTTCTGCCTCCACCTTTAAAATAGCAATATCATTGAAGGGGTCGCGAGCTAAAACCGCGGCTTTATATTCCTGCCCATCGTTGGTAATAACCGTATATTCCGCCTCTTCGTCGGCAACGACGTGCTTATTGGTCAAAATCAATCCATCTTTAGAAGAAATGACGAAACCGGTCCCGCCGCCGACCTGTTGTTTTTCTCTCTCCTGATTCGGTGACTCATTTTCGTTTTCTGGCAAAGAGTCCTGAGGACTAAATTCAAAGAAAGGATAATTAAAATTAAAAAAATCATCGAAAAAATCATCCTCAAATGGTGATTTCCTCCAACCATAATATTGAGAAACATATTTACTGACGACGACGCTGACCACCGAAGGACTAACTTTCTCCACCGTTTTAATTGCCCTTTCCTCTTCGTTAAAGATTTGAATCTTGTCCTCGTCTATCGTCGCCAGCTCTTCTTTTTTTACTTCTTCTTTTTTTACCTCTTCCTTTCGGTTTATTTCGGGGTGAAACACCTTTTGATATAAAAGTGAATACAAAGAAGGGTATTCATCTCCTGTCAAAAGATTGGAGGCATAAAGGCCGGAAATTGCTCCCGCCAAAGAACCAACGATCAAACTAATTAAAACGACGACAATAAGGGGAGAAGAAAAATTCTGAAAAATATTTTTTTTCATATGCTTAAATTCTTAATTCTATATTATTAATTATTTTCTTTATTTCCTCTCCAACTTCTTGAAACCACTCTTGCGGATATGGTTTTTCTTTAATTTCTCCCAAGGTATTCTCGGGCCGAAAATTTTGGAGACAATACTTTTTCACTCCTTTTAATTTTCTAGCGATTTTTAAAATGTCCTCTTTATTTAATAGCCCAGGGACGACCGTGGTTCTAAATTCAGTTTCAAGGCAAGCATTTTTTATTATTCTAACGCTTTTTTCGATCTTTTTCAAATCTACGGCAACGCCGGATAATTGATTATATTTTCTCATTTCCAAGGGCGCTTTAATATCCATAGCCACATAATCAATCAACTTATTTTTTATTAAATATTCAACTGCCTCGGGATTACTGCCGTTTGTTTCTATCCCCACTTTTAATCCGATTTTCTTTATTTTTTTTATAAACTCAACTATATCATTTTCCGCGTTTTGCTTTCTATTTTTTATCTTGAACGAAATAGTTGGCTCTCCTCCGGTGATCATTAAACCGTCCAATAAATCCCGATGTTTTTTAAGAAAATCAAAAATATCTTTTTCGTCAACATCAGGCAATTTTTGAGGAAATAAAACTAAATCCCGATTATAACAAAAAGGACACTTAAAATTACAGCCCGATAAAAAAACAACCGTGCATATTTTACCCGGCCATTCGATTAAAGATTCTTTTTGCCAACCCTTAAAAATCATAAAGAACGCTTTTCTGCCAGCGAGGCTTGCCTGCGCAGGCAGGCCGGCAAGCGGGAAAATTAAAAATTAGAAATTAGGAATTCCGTTATGAAGTAACGGTGTATGTTTTTCTCTGCCTGAATTCCTCTCTTTTACCAAGATTAAACTGCTGAACCGGACGAAGATAACCAACCACTCTTGAATAAACCTCTGCTTCGGATTGACATTGGGGACAAACAAAATGTTCCCCGCTTAAATAGCCATGATTTGGACAAATACTAAAAGTCGGCGTGAAAGTAAAATAGGGTAGACGGAATCTCTCAAATATCCTCCTTATTAACTTCTTAACCACTGCTAGATCCGAGATCTTCTCCCCTAAAAAAGCGTGAAAAACCGTGCCACCGCTATATTTTACCTGCAAATCATCCTGAAATTCTAAATCCTCAAAAAGCCCTCGGCTGGAATTAACCGGAAGTTGAGTGGAATTAGTATAGTAGGGTTCATTCTCTCCGGCCGTAATTATTTTCGGATAAAGTTTTCTATCCATCTTCGCTAAACGATAACTCGTCCCCTCAGCCGGAGTCGCCTCTAAATTATAGATATTCCCGGTTTGTCTCTGGAAATAAAGCAAACGACGACGCATAAAATCCAAAACCTTTAAAGCAAAATTTTTTCCTTTTTTACCAGTTATATCCTCGCCCATAAAATTCAGCAAAGCCTCATTCATTCCGACTAAACCAATGGTTGAAAAATGATTTGCCCAATAATGACCTCTCATTTTTTTTATGTTGCGCAGATAAAACCTGGAATAAGGATAAAGACCTTTTTCTATAAAATTCTCCAGTGCTTTTCTCTTCACTTCCAAACTTTCTTTTGCTAAGTTCATTAAATATTCTAGTTTGCCCAAAAAATCTTCTTCATTTTTGGCAAGATAACCAATCCGGGGAAGGTTTATGGTCACCACCCCCAAACTACCGGTCAAGGGGGCGCTTCCAAAAAGTCCGCCGCCGCGATGATATAATTCTTTGGTATTTAACCTCAACCGGCAACACATTGAACGAATATCGTCTGGGTTCATATCCGAATTAATGAAATTGGCAAAATAGTTAATGCCGTATTTTGCCGTCGCCTCCCACATTGGTTGATAAGATGGATCATCCCAATCAAAACCTTTAGTAATATTAATTGTCGGAATAGGAAAAGTAAAAACCCTTTGTCTGGCGTCTCCGGAAGTCATCACCTCGTAAAAGGCTCGATTAAAAATATTCATCTCTTTTTGGAAATCTCCATAAGTCTTTCTTTGGGATTTACCGCCGATGATAACCGGCATTTTAGACAAAAATTGCGGCGGTTTAAGATCAAGGGTGACGTTCTCAAACGGCGTTTGAAAACCGACTCGGGTTGGAACATTACAATTATATAAAAACTCCTGTATCGCCTGTTTCACTTGCGGATAAGTCAATTTGTCATAATAAATGAACGGAGCCAGATAAGTATCAAACGACGAAAAAGCGATCGCCCCAGCCGCTTCTCCCTGAAGGGTGTATAAAAAATTAACCACCTGTCCCAAGGCAACCCGGAGATGTTTGGCCGGAAACGACTGGATTTTACCGGTAACCCCGGTAAAACCTTGGATTAATAAATCATAAAGATCCCAACCAACGCAATAAGGAGATAAACTCCCCAGGTCATGGACGTGAAAATCGCCCGATTCAGCTGCCCGTCTGACCTCTGGCGGATAAACTTTATTCAACCAATAATTTTTAGTAATCAAATTGTCAACATAATTGTTCAGTCCCTGCAAAGAATAAGTCATATTGGCGTTTTCCTTGATTTCCCAATCAGCTTCTTGTAAATATCGATCAACCATATCAACACTCTCTTTGGTGGCTTCAACCGCCTCTCTAATTTTGCGGTGTTGTTCTCGGTAAATAATATAAGCCTTGGCCACCTCAACTAAATCAACCCGAATTAAAACCTCCTCAACAATGTCTTGAATATCTTCTACTCCCGGCACTTCACCCTTAAAGCGACGGTTAAGAATTTTAACTGCCTGGTCGGACAATTTTTTGGCCACTTTGCCGTCCTTACCAGAGACGGCCGTAATAGCTTTAAAAATCGCCTGAGTAATCTTATCCTGATTAAATTCAACTATCCGGTTATCTCTTTTTCTAATTTTGGTTATTTTCATAAAAAATAAATAAAATAATAAACTATTAACGAATTAATTCATTTTAATTCATTGAAAATCCGTCGTCAATTTATGAAAACCAGTCGTCAAATCAGTAACTTGATTTGTTTCACTGCTTCAGGAATTAAGGGAAACAAAATTTTTCCAAAACCGATTAAAACCGAGGCAATCTTTGATGTGTTCAAAAGCTCTTCCCAATTGCTTCCCAAAGGAAATTTGGTGGAGAAGTATAAAATCAAACCTAGAAGTAGCGCTCCTTCGATAAGACCAAAAACGGCGCCAGCCAAACCGTTCAGCGTTTTTAAAATCGGAAAACTAAAAATCTTATTGACGACTTTCAGCAAAGAAATGATAATAAATTGAGCGGCGATAAAAATAATAACAAAAGCCAATATCCGAGCTAAACTTAAATTGTCCCCCAAAAAAGACAAAAGTTTCAAGGCTAAATCCTCATACCAACGGCTGGCGATAAAAACGGCTAAAACAAGACCAATAATCCCGCCTAAAGTCCGGATTAAACCATTCCAAAGGCCAAACCAGATAAAACCGAATAAAATCAGCAATAAAGCAAGATCAAATAAAGACATATTTATTATCAGTTTATTGGTTAATTATTAATTAGTTAACTTTATCCTATCTTATAATTTTGGGAACAAAATCTTTCCTTGTTTAACATTTATAAATTTCGTCTTTCCCCACTCCTTTCCCTTAGCAAGGGATTTTTTTTTCTCTGACGACAAAACGCCTAAACACTCAAAAATAGAGTCGCTTTTTAACGACATAAATGGATTGATCAGCCAAGCCAGATGCCGCAAACTTTCTAATAAATTATAAATCACCATCTGATATTGAACCGCGTCTTGCTTAAACAATTTCCAGGGTTTTTTTGTATCAACATACTTATCACAAAAACCAATCAACCCAGAGATATTATTTAAAGCAACTTCAAACTTAAAATTGTCAAGAGCTTCTTCATAATTCCGCCAAACCTCGGCAGTTTTATTTTTAAAATTAATATCTGAAATCTTAGAGGGCAGAAACCTATTCAAACCCCGCTTATCCCCTTTACTTTTGACAGCCAGAGCTAAGACCCGTCTGAATAAGTTCCCCAATCCATTACATAATTCATTATTATATTTATCATAAAACCTAGATTGAGAGATATCTCCGTCAGAGCCAAAAGGAAAAGAAGAAAAAACGAGCCAACGTAGAGCGTCAACCCCAAAAATCATAGCCAACTCTTCCGGGTCGATGGCATTGCCCAACGACTTGCCCATTTTTTGTCCGTTAACAGTAAAATAACCATGAGCGTATAACTCCTTGGGTAAAGACACCCCTAAAGATAAAAGCATGGCCGGCCAAAGAATAGCATGAAACCTTAGGATATCCTTACCGATTAATTGCGCCTCGGGCGGCCAATACTCGGGACGCTTTTGACCAGGGCCTTTCCAATTAATCCCCGACAAATAATTAAGAAGCGCCTCCACCCAAACATAAACACTTTGAGTTTTATTCCAAGGGATGGGTATACCCCATTCCACCTTTTCCCGGGAAATAGCCAAATCTTCCAATTTTTCCGAGGTTAAAAACCCTAAAATCTCTTTTCTCCTCTGCTCAGGTTTAATAACCCATTCTTTTGTTTTGATGAGTTGCAATAATGGTTTTTGAAAAGCCGATAATTTAAAAAAATAACAATTCTCCGCTAAAGTAACCGGCTCTTGTTGGTGAATTGGACATTTATTATCGACTAGCTCCTTGCTGGTATAATACCTTTCGCAACCAACACAGTAAAGACCCTTATAAACTCCGGAATAAATCAACTTTTTTTTATTTAATTCTTCTAGAACTTTGGTTGTAAGTTTTTCGTGACCCTTCTCGGTCGTTCTGATAAACCGGTCGTAAGAAATGTCCAAAACATCAAAAACTTTCTGAAATCGAGCCGAATTCCGGTCGCACATCTCCTGGGGTGTAACCTTTTGCTCCACGGCCGATTTAGCCACTTTTTCTCCGTGCTCATCCGTCCCGGTCAAGAAAAAAACTTTTTCTCCCTTCATCCGATGCCAACGAGCTAAAATATCAGCCGCAATTGTCGTATAAGCATGACCGAGATGCGGCTTATCATTAACATAATAAATTGGTGTAGTGATGTAAAATTTTTTCATACTAATTTATTCGTCTTACTTTTTGAAACCCTATTATATTAACTTAATATTAATATTTGTCAAAACCCGACTATTGAAAATTTTTAAAAATAAAAATCTATCTATCATCATGTCTTTTCTAATTCATTTTCTTTAAATAATAATTCTCTCCTTTTGTTTGCCGGCGAATAAAAAGATTTTCTTAAATTAGACAGAGTAAACTATACAAAGGTCGGACCTCTGTAGATTAAACCACTTCTGCCTGGTAGCATTTTTCACAATAGACGATTTCCGAGCGGTCCGGAGAATAAGTGGTTTCAAACTCATTGGGACAGGGTTGATCGCCGTGAAAGTGTTTGACAGTATTGGCATAGACCCCGTTGCTTGATTTGGCGCCATGACACATACATTGACGAGGCCAGAGTTTCAAAGGATTCCTTTGTTTTAATCTCTGGTAATGGCGGCAATTGGGACAAAGACGGGG
>Ga0209610_1000534_pt1 | contig 20060 bp, 22 predicted proteins | sample LakKivw275mmetaG_FD_184137 | JGI IMG/M metagenome (GOLD analysis project Ga0209610, IMG submission 184137) | Anoxic lake water microbial communities from Lake Kivu, Rwanda to study Microbial Dark Matter (Phase II) - Lake Kivu water 275m metaG... | ecosystem: Environmental > Aquatic > Freshwater...
TCAATAGCATCACTTAATAAATTGAATAAATCAATAACTTATAGTAATATTTCTTTTAATATTATTCTGTGGATTTCCAGGCAGTAATTTACGGTTTTTTAAAGGATTTATATCTTTTTGATTTTTTTAGAGTTTCTGAACTAAAATAATTATTATGTATTATGGGTATTGATTTATTTTATAAGATTATATTTGTAATTGCAGCCTACCTTTTTGGCGCTTTTCCTACTGCGTATGTAATTCATAGAATAAAGAAGGGTGATGATATAAGAGAATATGGAAGCGGAAATGTGGGGGGGACTAACATTACACGTACCCTTGGTGCAGGTTATGGTATTTTAACAATAGTTGTTGATGTCATAAAAGGGTTCATACCGATACTGGTACTGTACTTCATTTATCCTCAGGATCTAATACTTCTTTCCATTGTATCCGTTGCTGTTATATTGGGCCATGATTTTCCTGCCTATATTAAATTTAAAGGTGGAAAGGGAATCGCAGCTTCTTTAGGGGTGGTAATCGGAGTCTCAACCCTGCCATTTATGGATAATCCCATATGGTTGAAGATACTTCCATTTCTTATTATTCTTGGCACCTGGGCTGTTATTTTTGCGGTTTTTAGAATTGTATCTCTGGCATCTTTAAGTGCGGCTATTACTGCCCCCATTGCATTTTATTTTACCGTTACCGGACATACATGGGATACATGGGCAATAGTAATTGCAGCATTTTTCTGGAGTGCGCTTACTTTTATTACTCATAGAGAAAATATTAAAAGATTAATAAATAAAGAAGAGAAAAAACTTAAAGATAAGGGGAATAAATGGAAATAGAAATTGGCAAGGGGAAAACTGGCAGGAGATCTTATGGTTTTGATGAAGTATCAATAGTTCCAAGTAGAAGAACCAGGGATCCGGAGGATATTGATATTTCGGTAAATATTGGAGAATATAAGCTTGAACTGCCCGTACTGGCTTCAGCAATGGATGGAGTTGTAGACGTAAAATTTGCTATAGAAATGAGAAAAATAGGAGGACTTGCTGTGCTGAATTTAGAGGGTCTGCAGTGCAGATATGATAATGCGGATGAAATTCTGGAAAGAATTTCAAAATTTTCTGCAGGAGAAGCTACCAGTAAAATGCAGAAAATTTATAGTGAGCCCATTAAAGAGGAATTAATTGCTAAAAGAGTAAAACAGATAAAGAAAGAAAGTGATATAGCCTGCGCCTCCTTAACTCCTAAAAATGTTGAAAAGTATTATAATATAGCTATAGATGCTGGTCTTGATATTCTGGTGATCCAGGGTACAGTAGTTAGCGCTGAGCATGTGAGTAAGACAAAAATGCCGTTAGATTTGAAAAAATTTATTCCCGAATGTCCTATTTCTGTAATAGTTGGCGGCTGTGCATCATATTCCACTTCCCTGCACCTGATGCGAACAGGAGCGGTTGGTGTTCTAGTAGGTGTCGGTCCCGGAGCAGCATGTACCACAAGGCAGGTGCTGGGGATTGGTGTGCCTCAGGCTACTGCGATTGCGGATGCTTCAGCTGCAAGGGTTAGATATCTGGAGGAAACAGGACAGTACTCATTAGTGATTGCTGATGGCGGTATGCGTACAGGCGGAGACATTGCGAAAGCTATTGCCTGCGGCGCAGATCTGGTTATGATAGGTTCCCCGCTTTCAAGGGCTAAAGAAGCTCCAGGCAGGGGTTATCACTGGGGTATGGCAACCTTCCACCCCGATCTTCCAAGGGGTACCAGAATTAAGACAGATGCAGCTGCCAGCTTAAGAGAAATACTGGTGGGACCTGCATTTGAAAATGATGGAACCTTAAATCTATTTGGAGCGCTGAGAACTTCAATGGCTACATGCGGTTATGAGAACATCAAGGATTTCCAGAAAGCTGAAGTAATGGTGGCTCCATCAATTAAAACAGAAGGTAAACTCCACCAGCAGCAACAGAGAGTAGGTATGGGGGCGTAATATGGATAGTGTACTGGTAATTGATTTTGGCGGGCAATACAGTCAATTAATTACAAGGAGAGTCAGGGAACTCAGGGTTTATTCTGAACTTATTCCCTATGATACTGATATTGAAAAAATAAAGGAAAAGAAACCCAGCGGCCTGATACTCTCTGGTTCGCCCTATAGTATTCTATCAAAGGACAGAAAAGCTCCTGTAGTCGATAAAGAGATTTTTTCTCTGGGCATACCTATACTTGGAATTTGTTATGGAATGCAGTTGATAAGCCGGTTATTTGATGGTGAGATTATCACCAGTGGACACAACGAGTATGGAAAAACAAAAATAAAACTGAACTTAAAATCACTACTTTTTAAAGATTTAAAACCCGTAGAAACCTGCTGGATGAGCCATAAGGATAGTGTGGTTAAGATTCCTCCAGCCTTTAATGTAATAGCTTCCACTCCCAATCTTCCTATTGCGGGTATAGAAGAACCTAAAAATAAAATATATGGGATACAGTTTCATCCTGAGGTAATGCATACTCCATCCGGGATGGATATACTTAAGAATTTCCTGTTTGATATCTGTGGATGTTCACCTACCTGGACTATGGTTTCTATTATTGAAAAACAGATAAAAAAAATAAAAGATAAAGTAAAAGATGGAAAAGTTATATGTGGTCTGAGTGGAGGAGTAGATTCTTCTGTAGCGGCAGTTTTAGTAAACAAAGCTGTTGGTAATAAACTTACCTGCATATTTGTTGATCATGGACTTCTCCGGAAAGGTGAGGCAAATAAGGTTGTGGAAATGTTCAGGGAAAATTTTAAAATTAACCTGACCCATGTAAATGCCAGAGATAGGTTCCTGAGCAAACTGGTGGGAGTTATAGACCCTGAAAAGAAAAGAAAGATAATTGGAAATGAATTTATAAAAATATTTGAAGAAGAGGCATCAAAGATAAAAAATGCAAATTATCTGGTGCAGGGGACACTATACCCTGATGTGATAGAAAGCGGTACCAGAGATGCCGCTAGAATAAAGACACATCATAATGTAGGCGGCCTTCCGGTTGATATGAAGCTTGGATTAATTGAGCCTTTAAGGTTATTATTTAAAGATGAAATAAGGAAGATAGGAATAGAATTAGGTCTTCCGGATGAGATAGTCTGGAGACAGCCATTTCCCGGTCCTGGCCTGGCAATCAGAATAATTGGCGAGGTTACGGAAGAAAAGATAAAAATACTTCAGAATGCAGATGAGATAGTAGTTGAGGAAATAAAGAGAGCAGGGTTATATAAAAGTATCTGGCAGTCTTTTGCTGTGCTTGCCAGCATTAAAAGTGTAGGGGTAATGGGTGATGAAAGAACTTACTTCTATCCGATAATAATAAGAGCAGTAAGCAGCGCTGATGCAATGACTGCGGATTGGGTAAAGCTCCCACATAAGGTACTTGAAAGAATGAGCACGAGAATTATAAATGAGGTTGATGGAGTAAACAGAGTGGTATATGACATAAGCTCGAAGCCGCCAAGTACTATAGAATGGGAGTAAATTAAAATAAAAAAAGAATCAAAGGAGTATAGATGGAAAACGACTTTAAAGAAAAGTTAAAAAAATATAGAGAAGAGATCAATGAAATTGATAAAAATATTGTAGATTTTCTAAATAAAAGGGCAGTAGCAGTAATAAAAATAAAAAGGTTGAAAGAAGATAGAGATGTACCTTTATACGATGCAAAAAGGGAGGAAGAATTAATTAATAATATTATTAAATATAATAAGGGCCCCTTATATAATGATAATATTGTAGATATTTTTGAAAGCATCCTGAGAAATGTTCAGGTTTTGGAAAAAGATGAGAGTCTATAAATATCAATATCCGAATATCCGGTTGCTGTATTTTAAAAGTATCCAATAATAATTATTTTATATATTAGAAAGAAATATCTTTAAATGGAAAATAAAAAAGAAAAACTTGAAGGAATTGAAATCAAAGATGATGCAAAGCTGATTGAAGAAGGCTATATTACTATAATTGCAGGGCCTTGCGCAATCGAAAGCTGGGAGCAATTAGACGCTATTGCAAAGGTGGTAAAAAATCTGGGGCTTTCATTTATGCGGGGTGGGGCTTATAAGCCCAGAACGTCTCCATACAGTTTTCAGGGGCTTGGGGAAAAAGGTCTAAAGTATCTAAAAGAAATTAATATTAAATATGGTCTTAAGACAGTAACTGAGGTTACCGATACTGAGAATGTGGAGATAATAGCTGACAACGTGGATGTGCTTCAGATCGGCACCAGGAATATGTCTAATTTTGCGCTGCTCAAAAAAGTTGGCAGGGTTGCAAATGAAAGAAATAAAAAGGTTCTTCTTAAAAGAGGATGGGCATCATCAATAAAGGAATGGCTGCTTGCAGTTGAATATATAACTTTACAAGGAAATACAGAAGTAGTGCTGTGTGAAAGAGGTATAAGGACATTTGAAACTGATACCAGGTTTACTCTGGATCTGTCAGCGGTTCCGGTTATTAAAAAATTGAGTAAACTTCCTATAATTGTTGATCCTTCCCATGCTGTTGGATGGAGCGATCTGGTTATTCCTATGAGCAGGGCAGCGATTGCAGTGGGTGCAGACGGCCTTATTGTTGAGGCTCATCCTAATCCTTCACAGGCACTCAGTGATGGACAACAGTCCTTAAATGCAAAAGAGCTGGCGGAGTTAGTACGCCAGGTAAAAAATATTGCGAGTGTTATTGGAAAGAAAATTAGATAGCTTAGTGAAACTTGGAATTAGAAAAATATTTAAACCCCCAGCAAATTAAAGCAGTAAAAAGCACTGAAAAGCCACTCCTGGTCATTGCAGGCGCAGGAAGTGGAAAAACAAGGGTGCTAACTTACAGGATTGCATACCTGATTAAGAGCAGGGGAGTAGACCCCTTTAATATTCTTGCTATTACTTTTACCAATAAAGCAGCCAGGGAGATGAAAAGAAGAGTCATAGAACTGGTTGGCAGAATTGGGGAATATATGTGGGTCAGTACCTTTCATTCATTCTGCGCAAGAATCCTCAGGTACGAGATTAATCACCTGGGCATGTCCAGAAATTATGTAATTTATGATGCTGACGACGCATTAAGTCTGGTATCCAATGTTGAAAAAGAACTGGATATAGATATCAAAAGATTTCCTCCCAAAGCAGTGATGTCAGTCATTAGCGATGCCAAAAATAAGCTTATTGACCATGAAGCCTTCTCAAAAAAGGCGATAGATTATTTCGAGAAAACAGCGGCTAAAATTTACGGGTTATATCAGGAAAAGCTGTTTAAAGCCAACGCACTTGACTTTGATGACCTTTTGATGTTTGTGGTTGACATTTTAAATTTATTTCCGGAAGTAAGAAAGAAATACCAGGAAAAATTTAAATATATTCTGGTAGATGAGTTTCAGGATACAAATATTGCTCAAAATGAAATTGTCTTACTTTTATCGGAAAAGCATAAAAGAATCTGTGTGGTTGGAGATGATGACCAGAACATTTATAGCTGGCGTGGTGCGGAGATTAAAAATATTATTAATTTTGATAAGCAGTTTGATGATGCTGTGGTCATAAAACTGGAACAAAATTACAGATCTACTCAGAATATACTGGATGCCGCAAATTTTATCATAAGAAATAATGAAAACAGGAAACATAAAAATTTATGGACTGAAAATCCTGAAGGAGAAATGGTTTCAAAATATATAGCTCCGGATGAAAAAATGGAAGTAAGTTTTGTGGTTCAAAATATAGAAAGATTTATGAGGGAAAAAAATAAGAAATATAAAGATTTTGCTGTTTTTTACCGGACTAATGCACAGTCCAGAGCTGTGGAAGAATACCTGGTAAGGCAAAATATACCCTATAAAATTTACGGGGGTTTAAGATTTTACGATAGAAGAGAAATAAAAGATATGCTTGCTTATATGAAGTTGATTGCGAATCCTAAGGATGTAGTGAGTCTCGTAAGAATTGTGAATGTTCCCAGGCGAAAGATTGGTAAATTAACAATTGCTGTTATAGAAAAATATGCCCGTAAGAATAATATGACTTTTTGTGAGGCTTTTTACAGGAGTGATGAAATTCCTCTGCTGGGCAGGAGCGCAAAGGAAAGAATCGATAAATTTATATCACTTATTGCAGATTTTAGAAGCTTTGCCTTAGAGCGTGGGGTTAGTGAGGTATTGCAGAGAATATGGGGAAAAACCGGCTATATGAAAGAGCTTGAGCGGGAAAACACCATCGAAGCTTTAAATAGAATAGAGAACTTAAGGGAACTTTTAACTGTTACCAGAGAGTATGAAGAAAAAGCTGTAGTAAATAACATCCCTGCTGATTCCCTTAGAGACTCTCAGGGTTCTGATACTGAAAAGGACTCCAGAAAAGGCTCCAGGGATATTGGTAGCCTATATAATCTGGATGGATTTCTGGAAGAAGTCTCACTCCTTACCGATATTGACAACTACGATGAAAGTACGGATGGACTGGTGCTGATGACTCTTCATAATGCGAAGGGGCTTGAGTTTCCGGTAGTATTCATAATAGGAATGGAGGAAGGAATTTTTCCACATTCCAGAAGTATGAATAGTATTGAGGAGCTGGAAGAAGAAAGAAGGCTGTGCTATGTTGGTATTACCCGGGCAAAAGAAAAGGTATTTTTATCTTCTTCGGTGTCACATAGTATCTATGGTGATACCAGCTTTAGAACTGTTTCGAGGTTTATAAATGAAATTCCCCCGGATCTTGTAATTGATGAAAACAGGATTGAGTCTGAAAGTATGAAGCAGGGCGCAGCAGCAGAAAAAAATGGGTATGGTGGTAATTACAGTTATAAAAAAGGCGATTTAATAGAGCATAAATATTTTGGGCAGGGTAAAATTTTAAAGGTGAAGAAGCTGGTGGATGACTGTGAACTGGATGTGATTTTTGACAAGGCTGGTATAAAACATCTGCTGGTAAGTTTTGCTCCTATAAAAAAGATAAAGTAATTTATGTTATTTTAAGTTTTCGGGATTTAAGTCTTCCAGTTCTTCAGTTACGAACCTCCCATCCTTTCTTATCAGGATATCATCAAAATAAATTTCTCCGCCTCCATATTCGAGTGTTTGTATACATACCAGGTCCCAGTGTATTGCAGAATCATTACCATTTGACGCTTCCTTGTAGCACTTTCCAGGTGTGAAGTGAAAGCTTCCCATTATTTTTTCATCGAACAGCGCATCTTTCATAGGCCTTGTTATATATGGGTTGACACCTATGGAAAATTCTCCTATATATCTGGCTCCTTCGTCTGTATCAAAAACCTTATTGATTCTTTCTGTATCACTGGCAGTTGCTTCAATAATCTTACCATTTTTGAAGTGCAGGCTGATATTTTCATATGTAACACCCTGATAGACAGCCGGACAGTTATAGACCAGCCTGCCATTTACAGAATTTCTTACCGGAGCTGTAAAAACTTCACCATCCGGAATATTAAATTCACCATCACATTTTCTAGCGGGGATATCTTTGATGGAGAAGGTCAAATCAGTATCTTTACCGGTTATATGAATCTTATCTGTTTTATTCATCAGCTTTACCAGATTATCCATAGCTTTTGACATCTTGCTATAGTCCAGATTGCACACATTAAAATAAAAATCTTCAAAAGCTTCCATACTGGTATTTGCAAGTTGTGCCATTGAGCTGTTGGGATATCTTATGACCACCCATTTAGTGTTGTCTATTCTTTCCTTATTTACCGCTTTAACAAAATATTTCATATAAGCAGCCATTTTTTCTGGTGCGATATCACTCATTTCACTAACGTTGTCAGCTGCTCTTATTCCTATGAATGCATCCATTTCCTTCATACGGACAAGTTCGTATTTAGCCAGGGATTCAAGCTGTTCCGCAGTGTTTTCTTTAAGCAGCTCCCTTATAATGCTGTTATCTTTTAAATCTGCATACGGCACTCCTCCGGTTTTATATATTTCTTTTATGAGAGCCCTGGTAAGTGGAATTCCGGAGCTGCCAAGACACTCTATTAGAACTTTTTCTCCTTTTTGTACCCTGCAGGAATAATTTACAAGGTTTTTTGCCAGTTTTTCTATTCTTGGATCCATCGTATCACCCCTTTTTTTATTTCCAATTGTACTGCCTGTTTATATATAGAAGGTAATTATACAGTAAAAATTTTTAATTTAAATAAAGTATAACAATTATACTATAAAATTGTCTTTCAACTAATTATTATCGGTAGTTATACCTTGACAATAAGCATAAAATGATCTGCTGCCCATTACCATATCTTTTTTTGATTATTAGCTATCCCCCAAGTAGCTTTCTCATCTTTAAGGCATCTGTACCATCATTATAATAATTAGAAATGGTTCTTAAAGGGGAAAAACCTAAATTTTCCCAAAAACGAATGCTTTCTATGTTAGTTGATCGAACCTCTAATTCTACTATCTTCACACCGGACGTTTTCAAGTGGTTAAAAGTAAAGTACACAAGAGTTTTTCCAACACTTTTATGTCTATAAGCCGGATCAACAGCGATAGAGGCAACATAGCCTTTTTTATGGGTAATGCAAGTTATCATATATCCAACAACTACTCCTGATATCTCTGCAACAATAAAAAGATAGGGACACTTATGATACCAACTCATAAATATATCTTCCGAGAATGAATCAATTGCAAATGAGGCGTGCTCAATTTCCATAATCCGATTAAGGTCTGTGAGAGAGAAGCACCTTAAATTGATTTTATTTATTGTCATCATTTTCTCTATGTTTTTCTTCCATTATATATTGAATAATTTAGATTTTTAATCATTAAACATATTTTTACTTTAAAAAACCCTGGGGAAATCAATTTTTAGAAATACTTTTAATATTAAATTCTTTGGCAATACTGAAGATAAGTTCTAGAAGTTGTTCCAAGATTTACCTCCTATCAAGTGCCGGGCCACACAAGTGCCAAAAGCTATGCTAGGTTGTGTATGCCCCATATTCCTGAAGCGTCTCCCACATCGCCATGATATTCTCAGGCGGCACATTGCCCTGGATATTGTGAACCGCAGCATATACGAATCCGCCTCCAGGCATGAGGTCAGTGATACGGCGTTTAACATCTTCGCGCACCTCTTCAGGAGTATGGTTCTCGTCAAAGACCCGCTGTGTATCTATACCACCGCCCCAGAAAGTGAGATCTTTGCCGAACTCGCGTTTCAGCTCGGCCGAATCCATGCATGCTGCACTGACCTGCACCGGGTTAATAATATCCAGTCCGATCTCGATGAGGTCGGGAATAACCTTTCGGATAGAGCCGCAAGAGTGCAAGAAGATCTTGGCGCTGCTGCGTGAACGGATAAAATCAAACAACTCCTTGTGAAGCGGTTTGAGATACCTGCGATATGAGCTGGGAGATATGAGCATATTGTTTTGCCCGGCGAAATCGTCAGCCAGTTGAACCACATCAATCATGTTGCCCAGGACGTCAAACATCTTTTCCCAGTACGCTAACTGCATATCCATGAAACGGTGCATTATCTTCTGTGAGAGTGCAGGCCTGCCGATGAAATCAGCATAGCCATCTGTGAAACCGCGTGTCCATAGATACATCTCGAAGATGCCAGCAGAGAGATTTCCCACAACCAGGGCTCGTTGTTCCTCTTTAATCACTCTCTCTGCAGCCTCTCTGAGACCGGCGAAACGAGCCGGGTCTTTTGGGTCAGGCAATACGTAGCAGTCAACATTAGATTCGTCAATATCACCTCTCAGGGGGTGATCGAACATGTCATAATACAAACCACCAGCCCTGGACATTCGCCACCCGATTCCATATTCGTCATAGAAGTAGGTATAGTTGCCATCCTCCGTCTCCTTGATCTTTATCTTGTAGCTGGCTGAGGAACGCGGCGCAACGTTCTTAACATCTACCCCCAGGCGATCCAACACGTCGTCATTGACTTGAGCCAACTGTTGCACGACATCAACTATAGTGGGCTCAATATGCGGCAATCCCAGGTAGTCTCGCAACGCTGTATAGGCTTTCACATTGATGCCAGTAAGCACCGTACCGCCCATGTCAAAAGGGACCCGATCCGGCTCTCTATGGTTTAAAGTAGTGAGTACGCGTTCTCGTGAGTTCATTCTGCAGCCTCCTGCCTCCTCTACGATCTACACCGGGCAAGGTCATCTGCGCAATATCAGATCAGTCATTCGCTTGTGCCAGCCGACATCAGCCCACATTCCTTCGAAGTGAGGCTGACAGAAGTTACTAGTGCAGATTCCTTGCCATCCCCTTTCAGATGCCATGCGAACTCCGTGCTCGGCGATATCTTTAACCCAATCCCACTCTCCGCCAGTGCCACCTGGTGTGACTTCATCATAGTTAATCGGCCCCCAGGCTTCAGTTGTAAAGAGAGCGATGTTGTTCTTCTTGCCCCATTCTGCCCAGAAGTCAATGCGAGCTTCAAGCATACTGGCATATTTGTCGCGATATTTGGGGTACAGATTGGCCATGCGCTTTGCATGAATCCTTAGACTCCTCGGATAGGGGAATCCGATGTGTAGCAGAACCTGGCCGGTTCTAAACATCCATTTCATGTAGTCAGACACCCATATATGCACCTCGGCCAAATCAAATGTGCTTACATCGATTGCTTGCATCTGACGCGAACCCATAAACTGGAATGAAAAAGTGTACTTCAGATCAGGATATTTCTCGCGCAACGGTGTAATAGCACCATCGAAGTAGTTCTTGATGCGCTGCTTCACTCCTTCATCCCACTTACTTGATAATTTGAGCATCATCCACAGATCTCCAGCTCGCTTGGATTTGAATATGTCAGTGTAGGGACCTGGCGCCCACCTTCTTACCGGAAACTCATTGCAGATATCTACCCATACGATGCGGTCGTGCAGTCCTGCCTCGCTGAGTAGATCGAGAGTTTCCAGCCATATACGGGCATAGTCTTTCGGCGATTGAATCATTTGTACCCGGTTACGTGTATCAAGGTTGTACCACGACGATAGTCCCACATAAATACCTCGATCAGCAGCTTTGCTGATGAACTCGACCAGAGCCGAGCGCGGCTCGACCTGTACAGGTTTGTGACTTCCCCACATGAAACTATCAGGCTGGGGCAGTATCGTGAATTGCTCAATTATCTGGCCGTCCGGCCCTTTCGCAACCAGATGCGGGAAGGCATCCAGGCGGATACAGTTGTAGCCGCGTTCCGCCAATTCGTCAAGTACTTTGTCCCAATCTGCATATTCTGCTTCGTCGCCTGTCCGTCGGACAAGCCACGAAAACTCCCACATCGCAACAGCATACTTCGCTTCAGGATTAAACCCACTTGCACTAGACACTTCTAGCCTCCATTTCAGGTGTTTGGCTATTAAAGCAAATGATAATGTAGGTTTGCCTCAAAGTCAAAAATAATTCCATAGTCCCCATTCTTCAAAACTTTTATTAGTGGTAAATTCGTAAGAATTTGCTTTTTACTAAAGTAAGTATAAAAAAGGTTTAAGCGCAATAACCCTCCTTTTCACCTTAAGGTAATAGGTATCCTTCTTAATGGGGATTTATAAATTATTTTGTTAGAGTTCCTGGTAGTAAATGGAAAGATAAAACTGCCTGTGTCTAAAATTTTAAAAGTCTTATTTTTAACCTTACTTTTGTTTGCCATTTTAGTTTTATATAATTCAGTAGACGTCCTTACAAACCTGGAATCAGAGAAGTCTATTAGAGAATCAGCTTTACCGAATTCCTTTACAACAAGTTTATCTGTTTTTATATCCAGTATAGGTACGGGTTTTTTATTTAGGTCACTACTAATCGGTATTTCAGCAACCCTCATAAGAAGTAATATTTCGCTATTGAATCTTGTGACACCACAGTTAAAAACACTAATTACCTTAAAACCAGGCCTTGATGGCTTTATATCCTCTGGTGTTATTATTGGATTTTCCTCTGATCTAAATATGTTCATATTTATTGTCCTGTCACATGATTTTCTGATTAAGCTTTTCTATAAAATTACATCTTTCCTTAATATACAAGACTAAGAAAAATTAAACTGCTAAATATAAATCTGTCCTCTTGTTTTTCAATCATTTAATAATTCCCAATCTTTTAGCAGCAAGAAATGCCATCAGGAAGCATATATTTGATTCAGCCCCCTGATTTAAATTCACACCTTCTGGATTTAATGCATCATAACAGGCAAAGTTTTCATCTATAAGAGAAATATTGTTTAAATTATTGCCAAAAAACCATCTGTACCATTTCTCGGCCCAGGTCAGATAGAAACTATCTTCTGTTGCACGGTATGCTTTTTCAAGACAACAAACCATATAGCTTGAATCAATTGGTTGTTGGTCAAATAAGGCTTTATTTCCACCCTTAAAATACCAGCCTTTATTTCCAATGGGTGAAGGAATATTATTTTCCTGACAATTATTTATTAAAAAATCGGTTGTTTTCTTAGCAATTTCAAAGCTGGTTTTACATTTTCTTTTTAAATAGGTTTCCCAAAGTGCCCATGGGATAAGAGCATTTGCATATACAAGATAATTTTCAAACCACACCCAATCATCAGAATATGTATCAAAATAAAAATTATGCAGCTTCGCCTTCAATTCGTTTTCCAAACTGTGCTGGTAGTCAAGACTTAATAAACCTAATAAAGCCGGTGATATTGCTCTTATTGAAGTCCATCTGGAGACATCTTCAATTAAATATCCAATAATTTTTTTATTATAACCGTCTTTATTGCTTTTTGTTGATAGAAGAGACCATAGAGTTAAACCATAAGCTTCTTTTATATTAGATTTTGAATCATGTTCTTCATTTTTAAATAGACCCTTACCATTATTTTCATAATAAAAATGATAAAGTAAACCATCTTCTCTTTGTGCTTTAAAAATGAAATTTAAATAAGTATCCTTTAAATTTTTATCCTCAAACTCATCAGCAACAATAAGAGCCCGCGCCTGATCTTCCAGAGCATATCCAAATTCAGGATCAGGCTTATCTAGTTTTCCGTGCTGGTAAATTCCAATATCTGAAGTCATTGACCTTATTTTTTTTAGCAAATCCATAAGATTTTTTTATTTGATTTTAAAATAATTTTTAAATATTCCTTTATAAAGGTTTAACTAAACTGCCTCGACAGACCTCATATTCTCATGTTTATCTAAAACCTCATTAAACAATTGAAGGTGTTGCATAGCTACATTGTACCAGGTCATCAATCTTCCGAATTTATATGTCTTCATTTCAATCTTTAATTTTTTTTGAGGATTTTCACATATATCTATCACAGCATCTGCAATGGCCTGGGAATTTCGGAAAGGTACAATTATTCCTCTTCCCTCTGCCAAAACCTCTTTCGCGTACAAATAGGGAGTTGAAATACATATTTTACCTGCTCCAATTGCGTATGCCAGAGCGCCCGAAGCAGGTTGTTGTGGGTCTAGATATGGAGTTATATATATGTCGATAATTTTTAACCATACAACTAGTTCTTTCAAAGACATATATCTATTTATAAATCTAACATTTTCCTGTAAATTATACTGTATTATTTTTTCTCTTAAAAAATGTCTGTATTTTTCACCTTCCGTTTGTAATACAACAGGATGCGTCTGGCCAATTATCAAATATAAAACATTATAGAAGTGCTCCTTAATCTCTTTTAAAGCTTCTATTATATATTCAAGTCCTTTAACTGATGATAAAAGATTTATATTCCCCAGGATTATTCTGCTCTCTAATCCTTTTTTCTTTTTATATTTAGCGTTAGGTTCCAAAGGTATATCAGGAACACCGTGTGGAATAATTTCTATATTTTCTTTAGGATAATTATATTTTTTTAACAGCTTCTGCAAACTTTCGGGCATCATAACTATTACTTTATCCGCAAATTTTATAACATCTTTTAAAACCAGGCCATATCTCTCATTTGAATTATCGGGAATTGTATGAGCGGTTATAATTAAAGGTTTCTTTATCAACTCTATTAATTTAATAATATATTCTCCAAATTCACCACCGTATAATCCGAATTCATGCTCCAGAACAACTATATCTGCTTTGGATTTATTAATATAATCAGCAGCTTTAATATAGGAATCAATCTTGTATTGGTTAATTTTAAATTTAACTTCCGGAGGATAATCAATTTTATCTTCCGGTCTAATTAATGCTATAATCTTTGATTCGCAGTATGGATTTATAAGGTCAATAGCTCTAGTTAAATCACTTGTATAGGTAGCAATTCCACATTTTCTTGGGACATATGATGATATATATATATAATTAATGCCTTTACATTTTTCTCTTAAAACTTTCTTGAGCTTACCCAAAATAACACCTCCTGGAGTTTTTTTAGAAAGCCACTTAAGTGCTCTTTAAAAATCCTTTCAGAATCAATAATTTATGGTTATCTTTATTTTTATAAAATCATTATATTAGATACAAACAAAGTATGCTAATTACAAATCTAAAAAATCATCCTGCGGTGTTTTATTATGAGGAGAATTCAATACCCTGATATCAAAATTTATAAACTTCCAGTAAAAATTAAAAATCAGGTGGGAAATCTATTTCCTTCCCTGCTATTTTTTTAAGTCTTGCAAATCTATATGCCTTTTTATATTTTTTAGTAATTATTTCCCAGGATACAACTTCTTTTAAATATTTTTTAAGATTCTCAGAGAGCTCCTTTCTTAAATCTTTATCGCATGCCAATTTAATGACATTTTCCTTTAGCATCTGTTTATTTGTAAACAGAAGTCCACCTTCACTTTCAAGAGTCTGAGCTGTTAATCCTTCCAGGGGAGCTGTGGTTATATAAGGTTTGTTTAAAGCAATAATCCTTGCAAGTGTTCCCGACTGTGTTTCATCTACTGTTGGCAATACTATAAATTTACAAACTGCCATCATTTTATAGTAAATTTCTCCTCTTGGAATAAATTCATAATAATGTGCAATACCTTTCTTTTCTAAAATTTCTAAGCTCTTCTTATAATTATTATAATCTCCTGTATGGGCTTTATCTCTCATAGTACCCGCAGCAAGTAAATCCCAATTCTCACCTGTTCTTTTTTTTATTTCCTCAAGTATTTCTTCCCATATAGAGGTCAATATATCCCATCTTTTATTGGATTGTATCCAACCCACCAGTCCGACTAAATTATTACTTAAATATTTAATTTTATTCAAGCCAAGATCATCTTTTAATTTTGGAATCTCGCTTTCACTCCAATTTTTATCTACTCTCGCTCCATGAGGGACAATCATAATATTTTTAGGCATCTTCCACCCTCTCTGGGTAAAAGTCCAGGTCAGCCTCCACTTCTGGTAATCGCTTTTAAATAAAACCACATCAGCGTCTTCACACAACTGATAAATAAAATTTTCTTCAAATTCCTTTAACCTGCCATGCACTGTATGTGGTTCTACTACAATAGGAAATTCATTAATAGAGCCCAAAAATTCTATAAATCCCTGGTTCCTATCCCCAATACCTCTATTGTCCACATGCTCATATAAGCTGTATTCATGTTGTATATGTACTACATAAGGTGACAACCTTTTAATCTTTTTTGCTATTGGTCTCCACCAAAAACGATGCGCGGTATCTATTATAGGGAAAACCCCTTCACCTGATCCATCTGTATGGCTTATTACTAAAACTTCTCTTTCTGGATATTCCTTCTGAATGAATTCCCTGGCTTCTTCACAAAATGTAGCAATACCACATAAACGTGGATAATAACTCGAAATTAGAACTATAGGCTTACCTCTTGCCATAAAACTATCATCTCTTTTCTGATTTTTTTAATAATTATTTTGACAATTATTTAATTTTATTTATTTTAAGGCAATTATTTTACCTGTTGCACCATAATAAATACAAAGTTTATTCTTGTCAATTACTGCTCCTGTAGGAAATACAACATTATCAACATTTCCAATTCTTTCCCAATTCTCTGCCAAAACTATCCTGGGATCCTTTACACCCTTTCTTTCGTAATCATGTTCCAGAAATAAGACTGGTCTATTTAATCTTTTTACAACCTTGTTATTTATAAGCTGGCAATACCCTATTGAAGAGACATCATCTATACTTATTACTCTGTAAAACATATGGGTAGTTTTTCCAACTTTAATACAGACAGGATTTAAGACTCCTTTAGCTTATTCGTAAGAATTTGCTTTTTTCAGCTTCTTTTTCTGGTTTATTTTATTTTGATTTAGTGCCCTTTGCGAAAAAGTAAATAGAGGGCGAGAAAACGGCTAGTGGTTTTTATTAAGTCAATTCTGTTAAAAAATGATCATATCCATGCTTTGTAAGGAGCTCCTCTTTGCCTTCTTTATAGATTCTAACACCCTTTTCTTTGGTTATCTCCTGGTGAAACTAAAGAAACTAAAAAATATTTGGGCTTTGCACTCATAGCTCCTATATCGGACACATTGATTTCTACTGCTTTTTTACCAACCTGTTCAGGAGAAAAGTATCTTAGTGAAAAATGATCGCTAATAAAAACTTCTTGACAAATTTAATTTTTTCATTTATAAAATGACTAAAACGGTAAAAATTGTAATATATTGAGGTGAATGATGAGATTGTCAACGAAAGGACGTTATGGTGCAAGAGCGATTTTGGAATTAGCACTCAATTATGAGAGAGGTATAATATCACTCCATGACATTGCCCAAAAACAGGGGATCTCAGAGAGCTATCTTGAACGTATGATGACTGCTTTGGTCGCTGCGGGTTTGGTAACGAGTTCCCGAGGTAAACACGGGGGATTTCGTTTAACAAAACCGCCAGGAGAAATTCGATTAAGTCAAGTGATTCAAATTGTGGAGGGAGGAGTCACCCCTGTGCCATGTGTGGATGATCCAGAACTATGTGATCGAGTTGATATCTGTATTACCCGTGATATCTGGGAGAGACTGAAAAAGGCAATGTTAGAAATCCTTGATTCAATAACTTTGCAGGATATGGTCGAAATGCAAAAGAGAAAGTTATCTAAACTAAAAACTCAAATGTATTACATTTGATTAAAGTGAAAGTAGGAAACAAAATGGCTAAAATTGCTAATGATATAACTGATCTAATTGGAAACACCCCGTTAGTAAGATTAAACAAAATAGCCAAAGAGGTGGAAGCAAAGATTGTCGGAAAACTCGAGTTCTTTAATCCTTGTGGAAGTGTGAAAGATCGCATAGGAGCGAGTATGATTACAGAAGCAGAGAAAAAAGGTTTTCTAAAAAAAGATTCTATAGTTGTTGAACCCACAAGTGGAAATACTGGTATTGCTCTGGCATTTGTATGTGCAGTTAAAGAATATAAGTTAATTCTTACAATGCCAGATACAATGAGTATTGAACGGAGGAAGATGCTTGAGGCGTTTGGTGCTGAAATAGTTTTAACCCCTGGCAGCGAGGGGATGAGCGGGGCTGTTAAGAAGGCTGAGGAAATTGTAAAGAAAAATCGCAATGCATTTATGCCCCAGCAATTCAAAAATCCTGGTAATCCTGAGATTCATCGGAAAACTACTGCAGAAGAGATTTGGAGAGATACTGATGGTAAGGTTGATATTGTTGTTTCTGGTGTTGGAACGGGGGGAACAATCACAGGTGTTGCAGAAGTTATTAAAAGGAAAAAGTCGCAATTCAAAGCAGTTGCAGTTGAACCTGAGGATTCACCAGTTCTTTCTGGTGGCAAGCCAGGGGCGCACAAGATTCAAGGAATTGGCGCTGGTTTTGTACCAGAAGTTTTAAATAGAAATATTATTGATGAAGTAATTAAAGTGACTAATGAAGATGCTATGACTTGTGCCAGACGACTAGCCAAAGAAGAAGGGATATTTGCTGGTATTTCTTCAGGTGCAGCTGTGCATGCAGCGATAGAGGTAGCCAAGCGGAAGGAAAATAAAGGAAAACTTATTGTAGTTATCTTTCCTGATTTGGGGGATCGTTATCTTTCAACCGAACTTTTTCAACGCAAGATATGAAAGATTTTAGGATGGGAAATTGAAAGAGTAGGTGGTGAATATGTTATGGATCATGGGTAGCCCCATGCGGGGCAGAAAAAATAAAATGAAAAATCTATTATTAGGGGGTGATGAATCATGGGAATGGTGATATCAAAATATGTTCAAATTGTGGAGAAGCTGTATATGTATTCAAGGATGATATTAAAATATGTCCAAAGTGTAGAGATGTTGTTCTCTACTTTGACGGAGGAGACTGAAAGGAGGTTATCCATTGGCTAAAACTATTACTGAAATTAACGAAAATATTAAAAAAGGTAAAGCAGTTGTAGTAACTGCTGAAGAGATAGTCGATATTGTAGAGGAGAAAGGAGTAAAAAGGGCTGCTCAAGAGGTGGATGTAGTAACTACCGGCACATTCGGACCAATGTGCTCAAGTGGGATATATATAAATCTTGGCCATTCGAAACCAAGGATAAAATTAGGTGGTGGTAAATGTTATTTGAATGAGGTACCAGCCTATTGTGGTTTTGCTGCTGTAGACATCTACCTTGGATGTACTCACTTGTCTGATGATGACCCCAGAAACAAAGTTTATCCTGGTGAGTTCAAATATGGAGGTGGTCATGTAATTGAAGAGTTTGTTGCCGGTAAAGACGTTAGACTTACTGCCACTGCTTATGGTACAGACTGTTATCCAAGAAGAAAGTTAGAAACCTGGATAAACATTAAAGATGTGAATGAGGCAGTACTCTTTAATCCAAGAAATGTTTATCAGAACTACAATGTGGCAGTTAATCTCTCTAATAAACTTATTTATACTTATATGGGAGTTCTAAAGCCCAACTTAGGCAATGCTAATTACTGTAGTGCTGGTCAACTCTCTCCTCTTTTAAATGACCCATTGTACAAAACTATTGGTATTGGTACAAAGATATTTCTTGGTGGTGGAGTCGGCTATGTAGCCTGGCAAGGAACACAGCATAATCCAACAGCTAAGAGAAAGAATAATGGTGTTCCTTGCGTTCCAGCAGGTACCCTGGCAGTAATCGGGGATCTAAAGCAGATGAGACCTGAGTGGTTAGTGGGAACGAGTTTCCAGGGTTATGGAGCGACACTCACTGTAGGCGTAGGAATTCCTATCCCTGTTTTAAATGAAGAGATTGTTCAGTACACTGCGGTGAAGGATGAGGAAATATTTGCACCTATCGTCGATTACGGCAAACAATATCCTTATAGTGAAAAACCACTGGTTGAATTAGGTGAAGTATCCTATGCTCAACTTAAGGCTGGCAAGATCAAACTACACGGTAGAGAGATTCCCACTGCTCCACTTTCAAGTTATCCAAAGGCGATAGAAATCGCTGAGACGCTGAAAGATTGGATTAAAAGCGGCAGGTTTCTTTTGACTGAGGCGGTAGCTTCGCTCCCAGGACCAGAGTCAGGTTTAACCTTTAAATTCTTAAAGGAAAGACCAATAGAATGAGAAGTGAAGAGAATGTAGGGTTGAGAGCTAAGGATTTCTCTTTCTCCAGCCTTACATTCCTTAAAGGAGAAGTCTATGATTTCCAAACGAATTGTCTTAAGATTTCCTAATCGTCTGATTGATCAACCAATTATTTGTAAACTGGTCAAAGACTATAATTTGGAATTTAATATCCTTAAGGCCTATGTAACTCCACGAGAAGAAGGACTTTTGGTGTTAGAACTTAAAGGGCAGGATGACGAGTACAATAAAGGAATAGAGTATTTAACCCGAATAGGAGTAAGAATTCAACCACTTAGTCAGGATATAATTCGCAATAATGCCAAGTGTACTCATTGTGGTATTTGTATTTCAGTATGCCCCACTGGTGCATTAGTTATAGATTCCATTACTCGAAAAGTTCATTTTTATGACAATAAATGCATTGCCTGTGAACTATGTATCCCTGCTTGTCCACCAAGAGCAATGGAGGTGCATTTTTAATGCAAGAAGTAAGATTTTACCGTGATTGGTGTGAGCAGAGGGATTTAGTTTGTTTTAATGTAGTAGTTAAAGAAAGCGATTTATAT
>Ga0209610_1000535_pt1 | contig 20047 bp, 24 predicted proteins | sample LakKivw275mmetaG_FD_184137 | JGI IMG/M metagenome (GOLD analysis project Ga0209610, IMG submission 184137) | Anoxic lake water microbial communities from Lake Kivu, Rwanda to study Microbial Dark Matter (Phase II) - Lake Kivu water 275m metaG... | ecosystem: Environmental > Aquatic > Freshwater...
GTCCAGCCCCTATACTAATAGTTTCATTCTCGTTTGCAAAAACGATTGCGTTCGATTTTACATGCGTCACGACTTTCCATGCGAACAGCATCGCTTCTATCTGTTTTTCTGTCGGTGCTTTTTTCGTGACGACCTTCAGTTGCGATTTTTCCAGTTCCTGCGGCATGTACGTTTGTATCAACAACCCGCCGCGTATGCTTCTGATGTCGAGTTTCGAGTGCGCGGTTTCACCCATCTGCGGAATTTCAAGGAGACGGATGTTCTTTTTTTGTTTCAGGATTTCCAAAGCCGTGTCTTCGTATGCCGGAGCAAGTATGGCCTCTATGAAATGCGTTGACATACTCCTTGCGGTTTCCGCATCGAGAATTCTGTTGACAGCTATGACACAGCCAAATGCCGCTATTGGATCCGTTGCAAGCGCTTTTTTATACGCTTCGTTCAATGAGTCCGCGCGCGCAACGCCGCATGGATTCGTATGTTTCGAAATTACAACTGCCGACTCCCTAAACTCCTCGACCATCTCAAGAACCGCATCCATGTCCAGAATGTTGTTGAATGACAGCGTTTTCCCGTGCAGCTGTTTTGCCTTTGGAATGGAAACCGCATCGGGTTCAAACTCGCGGTAGAACGCTGCACTTTGATGCGGGTTTTCGCCGTATCTCAAATCCTGGGCTTTTATGTACGTGAGGTTTAAAATTTCCGGAAATTCCTCTGTTTTGTAATCGAATTTTTTTCTCAAATAATTGTAAATAAAAGAATCATATTCCGAAGAATAGCGGAAGGCCTCTGCAGCCAGCATCATCGATGTTTCCCTGCTCATTTTTCCTTTATTTCTTTGCAATTCGTTCAAGATGTCGTTGTATCGGTTCGGATTCACGATTACTGCGACCCCCGCGTAATTCTTTGCAGCCGCGCGTATCAGGCTTGGTCCGCCGATATCGATATTCTCAATGGCTTCCTCAAGCGTATGTTCATTCTCAATCGTTTTTATGAAGGGATATAAGTTAACAACAACCAGGTCTATGGCCCCGATGCCGTGTTTTTTCAGTTGTTCCGTATGCTCTTTCTTATCCCTTATCGCGAGTATGCCGCCGTGAATTTTAGGATGAAGTGTTTTTACCCTGCCGTCAAGCATTTCCGGCAATCCGGTGACGTCCTCGACGTATCTTGCAGGAATTCCGGCATCTTTTATTGCCTTCAATGTTCCGCCGGTAGAAATAATCTCGATACCAAGTTTGTGAAGCCCCCTAGAGAAATCAACCAAACCGCTTTTATCTGAGACACTTATAAGCGCCCTTTTAACATTGAACATGCAAACCGACCTCTGACTCCGGTGGAGCATCAGAAACAAAAAACCAAACAGTAAAGAATATATGACAAGAGGTAATAAAAATCACTTCTTTTTGCCCAGAACCTTGTAAACGAACGCAAAAGCAAGTTTCTCGAGATTTTCGTTGTCCCCGAGTATGTATCCTGCGACGTCGCTTTCGTCAAAACTTCTCGTGCCCTCTTCTTTGCCTGCGGAAATTCTTGCGTTGATTTCCTCCTGCAAATACTCCTTCCAGAATTCCGCGGCCTTGTCAAGGAGACGCTCACGCTTCAGTCCGGTGTTTTTTTCAAGAAGCGCGTCCTCGAGGGCATCTACCAGCGCTTCCGCAACGCCCTCCTCGGATTCGTCCATGTTTTTTGCGTTTGCGACAAGCGCCTCCGCAGTAAGCTCCTTAATTCCGGCCATGTTTACCCATAGTAAAACCAAAATAAAAATACAGGTTTTTATCTGCGGACTACATAATAAAATCAGGATGGTGACAAGGATAAGTGGGTTGATGGATGCCCAAATCGGTAGGAGACTTCCGGAAGTATTGCCCAATGAGGCAAGGCATCGTACGGACCTTGAATTATACAAAGGTATGCTTGAGAGCGGGAACATTCATACAAGGGAACACGCGCTCATAAGCATAGGCCTGCTGACAGACCATTCGCATGATAAGGAACTTGTCAAGGAATGTGTTGATACTATCGGCGGAGTATTGGTGGCGGACAAGCAGTATCACACAACCCGGGTTATGGCTGCTTATGCACTGGGCCTGACGCACAGTCCATTCGCTTTGGATTACCTTGAGACGGTGCTGACCGCGAATCCCGATGATAAACAAAACAAGTACCGTCTTGGCGTGAGGTTAAATGCGGTTCAGTCGCTTGACATGGTGCTAACGTCGCAACTCGGAAGCTCGGATGCGGAGGCGAAGCATGCCAGAGAAGAAATCCATAAAATCCTGCAGTACGTTGTAGAACATGACACGCAAAAAATCGTAGGACGTGCGGATGCGGTATTAAAAAAAATAAACTGGGGTAGGTAAGAAAAATGGACGAAAAAACCGGAATAAAAGCCGATGAAAAACGCTGGACAGATTTCGAAAAGAACAAGAAGACCTTTGAGTCGAGCATGAACATCAGTGCCAGGGAAACCGCGGTTCTGAACATCGGCGCGATGGCGGGAAACACGAACGACCCTGAACTCGCTAAGGAATGCATTGACGCGCTTGGCGCGATACTCACATCTGAAAAAGAGCACCACACGACCAGGGTGGCAGCAGCACGTGCGCTTGGTAACACTCGAAGTCCCTTGGCGCTGGACTACCTGGAAAAGGTCCTGATGGCGAGCGACTACGACAAGGAAAACAAATACATGACCAACGTGAGGGCAGAGGCGGTCAGGGCTCTGGACCTGATTGTGTTGCCGCTGATAAATCTGACGGATAGGGAATCAGCAGAAGCCGTAAAACGTATAAGGGCAATCCTGCAGTACGTTGAGGAGACCGATGTTTACAACCCGCAGAGAATCGCAAGGGAAATACTCCGGAAGGCGAAGTGGAGTTATTAAAACCAGAAATTCCTAGCCCAGTTTCGCAGCCGCGCCGCGCACGAATTTCCTTGCTTTTTTGTGTGCTTCGATTATTTTTTCCTGTTTTTCTTCTGAAACTCCGAGCAGCCAGTTGAACTGCGGCTGAACGAAGTTTTGATTGTTCTTGTTTATCATTAATAATTTCTTTACCTCATGAATGGCAATATCCGCGGCATTTACGTTCTTTTCAAGTTTCTTTACAACATCACCAACTTCCTTCATCCCTTTTTCAAATTCTTTTAAAACAATAAGGATTGGTCGCATGTCCGAACACGTCAAACCGACGTTCGCGTACGGAACCGCATATTCATTTCCGTTGAAAACAATTGCCAGCCCGTTGTTGTCCCTCACTAAACCCAGCATCTTGAAATCCGTTATGCTGTCGCCCACCGCGACCATACCCTCCAGTTTTGTTTTTGTTTTTTCTGCGACTTTTTTCAGCGCGTTTACCTTACGCTCCCCGCCGACAACGCTTACCCTCTTGAATACCTGACCCAATTTTGTTTTTAATAATTCGTCATAATAAAATCTGTCCAATCTGGATTTCAACAAATTGTCGTCACTCATGTTCGGATACAATTTTTCCAGAATGTCGGATTCAAGTTCCTCAACCAATGAAAAATCCGCATCCTTCAATTCGCTGTAAAATTCGTTCAGCGGCAGTTTCGTGCAGTAGATGTTTTCCGTTTCGACGCCTACATGCTTCCCAATACTATAAGCATGCTGCTGGTAACTCGTTGAAATGATGTTCACGTTCCATCCCCATTCCCTGAGTTTCGCGATTGTTTCGCGTGCGCCTGGAACAATACCTGCTGTTTCTGAAACTTTTTTTACATCGCCCTCGTTTATTTTATGATAGAGAAGGAATGGGATTATCAATGATAAAGTGTCTCCAGGCTCATAGTTTTTTCTTCTTTCTAATGCAAGTATGTCATCATAGCGGCTCAGAACCTCGAATATCTTGTGCCCGTTTTCCACGAGACCCATGACCTCATAGGCGTTGTCCTGCGGCGACAACGGACCTTCAAGATCAAAGCAGATTACGCTCATTTTTTACCACGCAAGTAATTCTTAACCATTCACTATAATTACATTTGGTTATTAAAATGATTTTGATTGTTATAGGGCTGACGCTGGTGTTCCTCGTTGTTGCAAGCATCTATGATTTGAAAAAAGGTGAAATCCCGGATTCCGTGAGTGTCGGTCTGAATGTCGCTGTTCTCGGGCTCGCATTTCTTTATTCCGTATCCACCAGGGATTCTTCATTCATCCTGACATCCGTGGCTATCGGGATTTTTTACTTCATTCTTGCGTACGTTCCTTTTTACCTCGGCCAGTGGGGCGGCGGCGATGTCAAGGTAATATCGGGAATCGGATGTTCGCTCGGTTTTTTGGACGCGTTAAGTTACCAATGGCCGAACACCCCCCTTTTGCCGTATTTTGGCTCATACCTCGTGAACATGGCTTTTGTTGCAACTCCTTACGCGCTTTTTTACTCCATGGTGCTCGGGATTCTGAACCCCGCGGTTTTCGCAAGGTTCTTCAAAGAGTTCAGAAATTACGTAACGCCGATTCTGATTTTTTTGGCGTTTATCCCCTCATTCGTCACGTATCACCTGCAGATGTACAAACTCACGTTGCTTTACGTTTTTCTCCCGATACTTGTCATCGTTTCCATCTACCTCAAGGTCGTTGAACTCGTTGCACTGCGAAAAATGATAAGCGTAAGTGAACTCAAGGAGGGCGACGCGGTTGCCGATGACCTTCTGGTTGACAACAAAAAAATCGCATCAAAACGGGATATCGAAGGTTTAACCAATGGGCAGATAGAAAAAATCCGGAAGCTCGCGAAATCCGGGAAAATCCCGAAAACCATTACGATAAGGTGGGGCATACGCTTTGTACCAATTTTACTGATAGCATTTGCCCTAACGCTCTGGACCGGGAATTTGTTGGAAATGGTTATGGCGTATCTGGTTTAGTTTTTTTATATCCACACATAATACATACTGACCAAAATGCAAAAAGAGGAAATCGAACTTCGGGGGCACATTATAGATTCCATGATTCTGCCGAAGGTGCTCGACACAATAATGGACATGCGCGGCGATTTCGAGATTCTCCAGTTGAAGGTGGGCAAAACCAAGGTCGATGAAAGTTACTGCAAAATTCTCGTGAGGGGGCCACCGGAACTGTTCGCTGAGCTTGAAAGATTTGGAGCGATACTCCCCCGGAAGGAGGTAAAAACAGCTCCTACACCCGCGGATAAAATACTGCCCGACAACTTTTACGGAACTACGCATCACCCGACGAAGGTGTTCCTGAACGGAAAGTGGCAGGACGTCAAGGACATAGAGATGGACTGCATCATCGTGATTGAAAAAAACCGCGCTGTATGTAAACGACAGGGCCTGGTCAGGAAGGGCGACAGGGTTGTTGTCGGGCTGGACGGTGTGAAGGTCGAAGCGCCGCAGCGCCCCAGAACTCCGGTGGACATATTCGGCTTCATGGGCAGCGAGATTTCACCTGAAAAGCCCGTAAATTCCTTTATAAGAAATCTTGCAAAGGAGATGAAAAAGATTCATGACAAAAAAGGTTTCATAATACACGTGGTCGGAACAGCAATCGCACACACCGGCGCAGATGAAGCGCTTGCGGAACTCGTGAGGATGGGTTACGTTCAGGCGATATTCACAGGAAACGGCTTTGCTGTGATGGACGTCGAGAAGCAGCTTTTCGGCACCACCTTGGGGATGGACAAGAACACGGGCAGGGTCATGAAGCGCGGTTACAAGAGCCATCTCGTGGCAATAAACGAAATCAACAAAGCAGGGGGCATAAAAAAAGCGGTGAAGAAGGGAGTTCTAAAGGGTGGCGTTCTGTGCGAATGCGTCAAACGCAATGTGCCATTCGTGATAGGCGGCTCGCTCAGGGACGATGGTCCTCTGGTTGACACAATCACGGATGTTATGCGGGCGCAGGACGAGATGCGGAAGCACGTGCAGAAAGCCGATTTGTGCATGATATACGCGTCAATGCTGCATGGCATTGCCACCGGAAACATCCTTCCGTCGAGGGTAAAAACCGTCGCCATAGACATAAATCCGTACGTCGTTACGAGGCTTCAGGACCGCGGTACAGCGCACGCGCTCGGAATGGTAACCGACCCAGCGGTTGTGTTACCCACTCTCGTGCAGGAGATAAAGAAGCTGGGGCGGTGATCTTATGAGAAGGCTTGCATTTCTGTTGTTATCCCTTTTTATTCTCACCTCCGGCTGTGTAAAACAACCGGAAGACCTAAAGGTTTTTCTGGTGAACGTATCAACGGACAAAACAATTTACCATTCCTCTGAACTCGTGAATCTCAGCGTCGTGTTGGATTCGAATACCGGCTTAAAGAATGTAACCGTCATGGTGAGCGGTATAAACGGCAGGCTGACCGAGCAAAAAACCCTCGATCTTGATAAGGGTTCAAACAACGTGCAATTCACCTACACGCTTCCAAGGTGCAACGTCTGCGGCGGCATCTCGGCAGGAATGTACGATTTGACATGCGTCGTGTCTTACGGAAATAAAACCCTGAATGGTTCCGTCAGTATAGACATCCAGCAGTAGTCATTTGTTCAGAACTATCTTTCCTTCAAGCGAGGCAATGTCCGCTTTCGGTATCCGTCTCCTGCCGACCCTTATTTCGCTCAGCTCATAGCCGATGATGGAAACGTCCGTTACCTTGCCGATTTTTTTGCCGTCCTTGTCGTAAACCTCTGCCCCGTGCAGTTTTTTGTACAAATCCTCCCTCGCCTTTATCTCGCCGATGAATATATACTCCGTAATCTTTATCACAAAACCGAAGAATATGACACCAACAACCACGGTCTTCACAAAGCTCACGAGCGTTATGCCGCCAAACCAGAGGTTCGAACCCGCAACAGCGGTCTGTTCAACAAGAAAGACGAACGCGAGTATTATCAAATAACGCCTTATGTTCAGGTACCTCTTTCCCACGTAATCCTCTATGCTCTTGCCCAAAACAGCTATGCCCACAGCCAGAAGCACGATTTCTGCTGAACCCAGAATGAACGATGCTAAGGTGTCGCTGAATACCGTGACCTTCGTGTTCACTGCCCTGTCGTAGCCATATCCCAGCCCGATTATGAAGGTTATGAAGGCTATTATGTACGTAAGGGTACCAAGACGCTCGACTGACTGCGAGCCGACAAACGCATGAAACCTTGCAAAGAGCGCGTCCTCCTTGCCGCTTGCCTTGATGCCAAGGTAAATACCCGTGATGCCGAGAATAATGGCGCTCGCCTGCAGCAGCGCATTGAAAGCAGCGCCAAGCGCAAGTATTATCAGCGCAATTCCGGGAATCCCAAACATCAGTCTCGCGAGTGCCGGCTCCTTGGACGTTTCCCTGATGAAGTTCGTTATCGTGAAATACGCCTTCTCGAGTTCCTTGCTCTGGCGGATTATTATCGTCCTTATGGAATCGATTTTTACGCGGGACTGTATCAGCGGGAGTATCTGCTCGTCCGCAGCACCATCCGTCACAATCACTACCGATTTGATCTTTAAGTCCTTGATTAATGAATCCAGCTGCTCGCAAAGTTTTTTATCAGACACGACACCTGCATTCACATCTCCGGTTATGGTTGCAACCTCCGTTTTCAGCTCGGTCGCTATCTTCACCGCCCCAAAAATCGCATTCACGTCGCTGTCCTCGGGGTCTGAAAGCGCGAGTTTTTTTGCAGCCTCAAGGTTGTTCTCCACTCCGATAATCGGCCCTTTTATACCGGTTTTCCTCCCGATGTCGTCGTCCCTGTCTATGCAAAGAACTAACGTATCCATTCTGTTATTTTTATTTTTTAGTAGCCACCTACTTATAAATTCGTACCATGAAAGTTATATTAACAATTGGGGGATCTGATTCATCGGGCGGGGCGGGAATCCAGCAGGACCTGAAAACATTTTCTTCTCTGGGAGCTTATGGGGTTTCCGTTATTACAGCAGTAACAGCACAGAATACACGGGGCGCTCAGAACGTTTATGCCTTACCATCAAGTTTCGTTGCAAGTCAGCTTGAGTCCGTTTTTGATGACTTCGGCCTTGATGCAGTGAAAACCGGAATGCTCGCAAACAGAGAAATCGTAAAAATAGTTTACAAAAAACTGAAAAATTTTTCTGCAGGAAACATCGTTGTTGACCCGGTCATGAGGTCAACGTCCGGATACGGATTGTTGGATGAGAACGCGATTGACGAACTGAAAAAACTCATCTCAATCGCAAAAATAACAACCCCTAACATAAGTGAAGCGGAAATTCTTTCCGGAATCCGGATAAAAAACAAATCGGACGTTGAAACCGCGGCAAGAAAAATCGGGAATTGCGTGATAACCGGAAGCGAAACCGCTGTTGATACTCTTTATTATAATAAAAAAATTTATGAGTTCCGGGACAAACCGGTAAATTCGGAAGTACACGGAACCGGATGCGCGTTCTCGTCCGCACTTGCCGCTTTCCTCGCAAATGGGTGTGAGGTTCCGGAAGCTGTGAAAAGGGCAAAGGAATACGTAAGCGAGATGATAAAAAACAGCGAAAAAATTGGTGAGGGAATGCGGCTCATGGTCCACAAAAAGGCGCATGAAATCCAGGTGGTGGAAGGCGCGGTAAAAAAATTCGTTGCTGACAAAAATTCATACAAACTTGCACCCGAAGTCGGGATAAACATCGTGCTTGCAAAACAGGGGGCAAAAAACATTTCAGATGTCGCGGGCATAAGTGGAAGGATTGTACGGGATGGAAAGAAAATGGTTCCGGTAGGTTCGATAATCTTCGGCGGCTCGCACCACGTCGCCCGGGTGGCTCTCACAGTGATGAAATCCGATCCGGAAAAACGCGCGGCGATGAACATACGTTATTCCCCAGAAATTCTGAACGCATGCAAAAAGTTAAAACTGAGAATTTCGGGTTTTGAGCGCGACCGTCAGCCAAAGGACACATCAACAATGGAGTGGGGCACAAAACACGCGATAGAAAGTTATGGCAGTGTTCCAGACATAATCTACGATAAAGGGGGAACAGGAAAAGAAGCAATGATACGGATTCTGGACAACAATGCAACGAGGGTCGTGGAAATAGCCTTAAAAATTGCAGGGAACTTAGATTAGTCCTTCACAACCACGACCTTGCTCACTGCGTTTACTGCGTCGTACGGGATTATGAAATTCCCGTCCTTGTCCTTCGGGTAGGAAATGCGCACTGGCAACTCGGAAACCGGCTCCACAATTATGGATATGAACTGGCCGTTCTCCTCGTCCACAATGACATCATCCAATCTGCCGAGTTCCTCACCGCTTATGGTGATGACCGGCTTCCCGCCCAACTGCCTTGCAATGATGTAGGTAACCATTTATAACCACCATGTTCGTAAATACTACAATATTTACCATTACTCCCTTAAAAATACACGAGAGGGGGTCAACACTAAATACTTGTAAATACTGCCTTAAAAATGATTGGTCCTAAGCTGAGAAACACGCTCGAGCGCCAGCATTATAAAATCGCCGGAAACCACAGCGCTGTGAAGCTTTGCCTCTGGACAAAGAAGAGCCTGCGGGGCGAGGGTTTTTGTTATAAACAGCAGTTCTACGGCATCCGGAGCCACAGGTGCCTGCAGTTTACGCCCGCGGTTGCGTGGTGCACCCACCGCTGCGTGCACTGCTGGCGGAACATCGAGCATGCTCCCGGAACCAAACTAAAAAAATTCGACGAACCGGAGGAAATCGTAGAAATGGCCGTGGAGAAGCAACGGGAACTTCTCACCGGCTTTGGCGGAATCCCCGAAATCGTTGAAAGAAAAAAACTCGGGGAGGCCCGGAACCCGAACCAGGTCGCGATAAGTTTAACCGGTGAGCCGATGATATATCCGCATATGGGTTCCCTGCTGGAGGAATTCCACAGGCGGAAATTCAACACCTTTCTGGTGACAAACGGCACTTTTCCGGAAAGGATAAAAAATTTGGAGGAGCTGCCAAAGCAGCTTTACGTTTCCCTGAACGCACCGGATGAAAAACTGTACAAAAAAGTGTGCAACCCCATGATTCCGGACGGGTGGAAAAGGATGAATGAAACTATTAATTTTTTCCCTTCAATAAAGACAAGAAAAGTGGTCAGATTGACGTTGGTAAAGAACCTCAACATGCTGAATCCCGAAGGTTACGCAAAACTCATCCGGAGGGCGGAGCCCGATTTCGTGGAGTGCAAGGCATTCATGTTTCTGGGGGGTTCGAGGAAAAGATTGGCGATAGACAACATGCCGAACTTTCCGGAGATAATGAATTTTTCAAGAGAATTGGCTGGTGAATTGGGATATAAAATTAAAGATTCGAAGGAGGATAGTAGGGTGGTTTTATTGAGTAAAAAGTAATAATTATTCTTTCATCAACCCCTCAATGTAATCATCCAACACCTTCATCCGTCTTATCGCAGAATGCTGTTTGCCCAGCCGCTTGCCCATTTTTTCCATGGTTTTTTCTATGTCAACGACCTCGCTCCCGTCTATAAGGTTGTCTGCATGCGCGATGATTTTTTCTTCTAGAGTTTCTGGTAGGAAATCCCTTGGTGGAAGTCCCAAAACAGTTGCCTCTTTTTTCTTGATTCCCGCACCGATGTGAACCTCGCAAACTCGAGCAATTTTCGGATGTTCTCTCAGAATTTTCGCACCCTCGATTCCGTGCATGATTCCGTGGTTTTTTGTTCTGCCGATATCGTGAAGAAGTGAGGCAATCTCGATGAACTTGATATCTACATCATGCCCCCTTTTATTTATCCCCTTGGCTATCTCTACCGCAAGTTTCGAAACGGCGGTGCAGTGCGCAATCAGTTTTCCATCACAACCGTGTTTTTTCAGAAGAGAAATAGCGTTTTTTCTTGTCAGCAATTTTACACCTAAGTAAGCTCGAGAAGTTCCTTGACCTCTGCCATCTCGCTCACAAGCCTGTCAATCTCGTCAGAATTGTCAAACTCCTCATACCTGTCGTTGCATTTTGGGCACACGAATTCGGACTCCATTGCGATGTCAAACGGGACCTTCCGGCATGAGCACGAAAACATCGTTCCGGATTTCTCGTAGTTCAGGTTTTCGGTGAGTTTCGACAATTTCTGTTCTAAGTACTCCTTCACGTACTCGAGGACCTTTTCCTCCTCCCTCCGCTTCCACTTGTAGGTGTACCAGCCCGTTTTCTTGTTCTTGCTCCTATCGTATTCCACGAGGCTGTTTTTGTGGAGGTCGTTGAGAATCGTTCTGACAATGGTTGCCTTCACGTTAAGTTCAGAAGCAATGTCCTCATCGTGTTTGGGAGCATCTAACATTTCGTAAACAGCAAGATGGTCTTTACTCATGTCCTCAGCTATAACATTTTTGATGAGTGTTTTTTTCCGGATTCGTCCCATGTTTCTATATAGGTAATTCAAATATAAAAAGTAAGCCCCCTGTATTAAAGAATGGCAAAAATAAAACTTATCGCATTTGATTTGGACGGCGTTCTGGTTGACGGGCACGGAAGCTGGAACGAGGTTCATCTCGGTCTGGGAACAATCAAGCATTCCGAGAAAAACAAAGCAGAATACAACCTCGGAAGGATTAACTTCGACGAGTGGGCTCGGCGCGATGCGGAGCTGTGGCGCGGAGTTGAGATTTCAAGGATTGAGGAGATACTGAACCGGGTGCCGCTGATGAACGGCGCCTCCAAGACCATGGATGCCCTGCGGGACAAATGCAGACTGGTGATAATAAGCGGTGGTTTGCAGACCCTTGCCGACAGGATTCGCGGTGAGCTGGGCATGAACCACGCGGTTGCAAACGAGCTTGTGGTGAATAAGGGGAAGGTGTGCGGAATAACAACAAAGGTCGGCTTTGACGACAAGCCCTGGGTACTAAAGAAAATTGCGTCACGATACAGGGTGCCATTAAAACAGTGCGCGGCTGTCGGCGATTACCTCAACGACATCCCGATGTTCAGGGTCGCGGGCCTGAGCATAGCATTCAACCCCTACACAGACGAGGTGGCGGAGAATGCGGATGAAGCGGTATACGAAAAAAATCTTGCCCGAATCCTGGAATTTTTCTGACTACTGGGCAACCTTGCACTTTTGCTCAACGCTTTCGATTTTCAGCTGGAGATAGGTTTCACCGCTGTGAATCTTGCCATCGACATCTATCCATGTGTCCCCGGTGCGTTTTTCCACAGATAAACCCACCTTGAACGACTTCTGGACGTATCTCACAATCTTTCCGTTATCGTCAACTTCGGGAATAGCGTATGTCCCCACGCAGTAGTACCTATCCAAAACTTCACCCGGTCTCACACCCCACCAGCAATTCAGCTGGTAGGTGTTCCACGAGTCCTTTCTCGATTCGGATATTATGTCGTCAAGAAACAGATCCGCCAATGGTCGGACGAGCATATCCTTATTGATGACCTGCCCGGCAATCTTGATTTCTGACCCAGGCGTGAGGATATTGCACGGTTCAATGTACACAACCTGCGGCTCTTCTGTTCCTCGAATACAGCCCGTCGCCATCACCAGAAGGATTATCAAAAGAATTGTCGCGGCTTTCATCTTATTTAAGTATTAGAAAATCTTATTAAAATAGTCATTCAAGCAAAAATGAAAAATCCAAACTCCAAGCGTGTTGATAAAATTCCGCCCTATCTTTTCGCGGGAATCGACAACGCGATAGCAGAGAAAAAATCGAAAGGTGTTGATGTCATAAGTCTGGGTATCGGAGATCCCGATCTTCCGACGCCTGCAAATATCATAAATGCACTTTCCGATGCTGCCAAAAAACCCGAGAATCACCGGTATCCTTCGTATGCGGGAATGCCGTCGTTCAGGAAGGCCGCCGCGGAGTGGTACAAAAGAAGATTCGGGGTTTCAATGAATCCGGAGGATGAGGTTTTAGCGCTCATCGGCTCAAAGGAGGGAATCGCGCATACACCGCTTGCGTTTGTGAATCCGGGCGAAACCGTGCTTTACACGAATCCGGGATATCCGGTTTACAGAATATCGACGATACTTGCAGGCGGGAATCCTGTCCCACTGCCGCTTCTTGAGGAGAACGATTTCAAACCCGATTTTAGCAGAGTAAAAAACCCGAAGGAAGCGAAATTGTTATTCTTCGGGTATCCAAACAACCCCACAGCAGCGACCGTGGATAAGGATTTTTTCAGGGAGGTTGTGGATTTTGCCTTGGATAACAACGTAATCGTCTGCCATGACAACGCATACTCGGAAGTAACGTTTGATGGATACAAATCGCCGTCATTTTTTGAAGTGAAGAACGCAAAGGAGGTTGGAATCGAGTTTCATTCACTTTCGAAAACGTACAACATGACCGGCTGGCGCATCGGCTTTGCGCTTGGTAATGCCGACCTCATACGGAGCCTTGGGAAGATAAAGGAAAACGTGGATTCCGGGGTGTTCCAAGCGATACAACACGCCGGCATAGAGGCATTCAAAACGCCAAAAACAGTTTTAGAAAAAAATCTAAAGATACTGAAAGGAAGAAGGGACCTGATGGTTGACGGTTTAAACACCTTGGGCTTTGACGTGAAAAAACCGAAGGCAACGTTCTACCTCTGGTTCAGGATTCCGAAGAAATTCAAGAGTTCCGTGGAATTCTCAAAGCACGTTCTCAACAAAGCAGGGGTCGTGCTGACGCCGGGTGTCGGGTTTGGGGAATATGGAGAAGGATATGTGAGGTGCGCGCTGACGCAGTCGAAAGAAAGGCTTGAGGAAGCACTTGAAAGACTAAAGAAATTATAATTCAGAATCAAATCCTCTTTCTCGATTGATAATCATCCTTTAAATTAAAAAAGAAGAAATGAAAAACTTAACCGAATAACGAAGCAAGACCAGACGCTGCTTCTTCTTCCTTCTTTTTCTCGTCTTCTTCGCTTGCCTTCTTCTCTTCCTTCTTAGCTCCTGCTGCTGGTGCTGCTGCCGGCGCTGCCGCGGCCGCGACAGGCACTGCGGTCTTTATCGCCTCGTCGATATTCACGCCTTCGAGTGAAGCAACAACGGACTTGACCTTTGCGTCGTCAGCCTTGACTCCCGCGGCGGTCATGACTTTTTTCAGCGATTCCTCGCTTATCTTCTGACCGGCAGAGTGCAAGAGCATCGCCCCATAAACGTATTCCATTTTTCTTACCTCACAAAAGTATCATATAACTTCCTTCAGAAGTTATAACACGCACAGGGCCTGTGCGTTCATATAACTTTGACATCAGTATTTAAAAATCAAATTTTGGCTACTGCTTTGCACCAAACCTATTTAATACCCCGTCTCATTATTAACCATGAGCGACCTTCACCCTCACGAGATTAAAATCCTCAAGGTTCTGATTAAGAAGTCAACGCCCGAAGAAATCTCAAAATCCGCGAATCTTCCGGTTGATGCCGTCATGCGTGCTTCCTCATGGCTGGCAACCAAGAACCTCGTAAAGGTTGATGAAACGGTTTACGAGGAGGTGACGCTCGGGGACGAAGGCAGGGAATACGCAACAAAAGGTCTTCCGGAGCGCCGGATTATAGACGCAATCAGGAATGAAGCTGCTCTTGGTCAGCTGAAACTGGACAAGAAGATCGTCAGCATCGGGCTCGGATGGTTAAGGCAGAAAAAACTCGCCTCGTTCGAGGGTGGAAAAATAAAAGTAATACGGCGCGAAAAAACTCCGGACGAACTTGTTCTTGAATTGCTGAGTAGGAAGGGCAATGTAAAATCGGGTGAGCTTTCAGGTAATCTAAAGGACGGTCTTGAACTCCTGAAAAAAAGGCAAAACATTGTGAAAATTTCGGTAAAGAAATCCATCGTGCTGGTCCCGACGGATGCCGGAGCAAAACTCGGAAAAACCGTCGAGGATTCCGGCGTCTCGCAGCTTACGTCCAGAATGCTCACGACGGGCGAGTGGAAGAGCAAGAAGTTCAGGCCGTACGACATCAACATCTACGTAAAACCGCAGAAACCCGCAAAGAAGCATCCACTGCGGCAGGCGATTGATAGGGTGAGGGATATCTTTGTCAGGCTTGGTTTCAGGGAAGTTAAGGGTAACCTTGTTGAGTCGGCATTCTGGAATTTTGACGTGCTGTTCCAGCCGCAGGACCATCCCGCGCGGGACATGCACGACACGTTCTACCTTAAAACGCCGGGGAGCATAGAAATACCAAGGTTCAAGGAACTCAGGGATAAGGTGAAGGCCGTGCACGAGAACGGATGGACCACCGGTTCAACCGGTTGGGAATACGATTGGGACGAGAAAATCGCGCAGAAAACCCTGCTCAGAACGCATACGACTGCAGTCACCGCCTATGCGCTCGCAAACATAAGGAAGGACGAGCTTCCTGCCAAGGTGTTCTCCATAGGGAAAACCTTCAGGAACGAAAAGATGGATTACAAGCATCTGGTGGAGTTCAATCAGGTTGAAGGCATCGTTGTTGACGAGAACGCCACGTTCCGAGACCTTTTAGGAATACTGAAAAGGTTTTACGACGAGATGGGCTTCGAAAGGGTGAGGTTCAGGCCCGGTTATTTTCCGTACACCGAGATGAGCGTTGAACCCGAAGTTTACTTCGAGGACAAGGACGAGTGGATCGAACTCGGTGGGGCAGGAATATTCCGTCCGGAAGTTGTTAAACCATTACTCGGTTTCGACTGCCATGTGCTTGCGTGGGGTCTCGGCCTTGACAGGGTCGTTGCGTTGAGGATGGGTTTGAAGGATATACGCGATTTATACATGAGCGATTTGGATTGGTTAAGAAATTCGAAGGTGACATAATGTCAAGCATAATGCCGGGCATAGGGTTGATAAGGGACTGCAAGTCCCTTATTTCGGAGGTGACCTAATGCCTGTAAAAGAAATCATGACCACGATTGCGAGGCACATACTCAACACGGCAGAGGAAATAAGCGATTCAGAGATAAACGCCATGGTAAAATCCATAGAAAAGGCGCAAAGAATTTTCGTGATTGGTGCCGGAAGGTCTGGGCTTGCTGCGCGCGCGTTTGCAACTCGTCTCGTTCAACTCGGCATGGAGGTTTACGTTGTCGGCGAAACAATCGCCCCGGGCATGACGCGGAGGGATTTGCTCCTTGCGGTTTCGGGTTCCGGTGAAACGAAACTTGTCGTCGAGGCGGCAAAAATCGCAAAGTCGCTGAAGATACCGATAATCGCGGTAACCTCCTATCCCAAATCATCGCTCGGAAATCTCTCAAACCGCATAGTGAAGATCAGGGGAAAGACAAAAGTGGACATAGAAAAAGACCACTTCAAGCACCAGATTGAGGGCAAACATTCTCCACTCACCCCACTTGGAACCCTGTTTGAAGACACTGTGATGGTTTTCTTTGACGGCATTATAGCAAAGCTTATGGAGCGGCGTGGCACAAGGGAGAGCGACATGCAGAGGCGGCACTCGAAGATTGAATGATGTCAATGCTTTAACTTCTCAATAAGTTTTTTCGCGTTTTCCACAGCAAAGCACTCGAAGTCGTTGTTGAAGTAGGCGAAGATTTTTTCTGCAGAATCTTCAAGTTCCTTTATCCTCTCACCCCACCACCGCAAATCCTCATCGGTGTAATTGTAGTCATACCAACCATGTATCCCGTGAAACCGGATGTACGCAATGTCTGAGGTTGTTTTCAAAACGGTCGGAAGTTTTGGTGCGGAGGTTATGCAGTAGGCCACGTTGTATTTTTCAAGCATAGCATAAACATCATCCGAGTTCCAGCTTTCGTTTCTGAATTCGAAGGCAGCATCAATCTCTGGCAGGATCGAAAGAAAGCCCTCAAGTTTTTCCGTATTCCTTTTCATTGATGGCGGGACCTGAAATAAAACCGGGCCAAGCTTTTCCTTCAAAAAATCTGCCCGTTCGAGAAACCAACCTAGGGGTTGTTCAGCATTTGTTAGTTTCTTCACGTGAGTTATCAATCTCGGCGCTTTCAACGCGAATACAAAATCCTTTGGGGTTTTTTTATACCATCCCTTAACCATGTTCTCGTAGGGAATCCTATAAAAAGTGGAGTTGACTTCGACGGTGTCAAATGTTTCAGAGTAAAACTTGAGCGTGTCCCTGCTCGGAATATCTTCCGGATAGAACCTTCCATACCAGTGACCGTAACTCCAGCCCGAAGTGCCGATAAGAATCTTGGTCATTGCGTTAATCCTTTTTTATGAATGCTGTTAATAAAATCGTCGCGGTCAATCCGAGAATCGCGCCGTAAGCAAACGTGAGTTCTGAACCGCAATTCCACAGGAATCCTGCTATCAAACTTGCGGGGAGCGTTGCCAATGCGATCGCGGTGTTGAAGGCACCTATGCTTGTTCCGCGAATCTCTAAAGGTGACAAATCCGAAACAAACGCGCGCTGCGTTCCGTCCGTCAAAGCGTAAAAAACCCCATACAACGTGAACAGCAGCACGAGCTGAAGCTTATTCGTTGCGAACAAAAATCCAAATGATGTGAGTGAGAACAGTGCGTATCCTGAAAGTATGACGTTCCTCCTGCCGATTCTGTCTGACAGCATTCCTGCGGGTGTTGAGAACAGGGTGTAGGTCACGTTGAACAGTGCGTAGAGCAACACCGGCATCACAAGCTTCATCTCCGGCGTGAAAAAATCCTGCGCTCGGAGAACGAAAAACATGTACGTGAAATTTCCAAGCGCGAATACGGTTGCGATTAGTATGAACACCCTGAGGTCTTTTGGAAGTTTTTTTAAGCCGATCTCCAATGCATGCTCCCCGGGCTTCGCTTCCTTTTCCTTCACGAATTTTAAAGGAATCAACGATAAAAATCCGATTAATCCTGCAATGAGAAATATCTTGTGGAACGATAGCCCGAAAAACCACATGAACACGAACGCGAGCAGCGAGCCGAGTATCGCTCCCGCGGAGTCCATCGCCCTGTGAATCCCGAAGGATTTTCCGCGTTTTTCCTTTTCTGCGGAGTCCGCGATTATCGCATCCCTCGGTGAGGTTCGCAGGCCCTTACCCACCCGCTCAATTATCCTCAAAATGAAGATATGGTACCACAAGGTTGAAAATGCATAAAAAATTTTGGATACTGCAGACAGCCCATAACCCGAAAAAACGAACGGTTTTCTCTTCCCTTTCTTGTCGGAAAAATATCCTGAAATCATGTTCATTATGCTTGCAACGCTGTCCCCTAAACCGCCAATCAGCCCGACCGCAAGTCCTGTCCCGCCAATCGACATAACGAACAGGGGCAGGATGGGCATTATCATGTCGCTGCTCACGTCCGTGAAGAAACTCACTATGCCGAGAAGTATTATGTTCCTGCTGAAATTACGTGTTTTTTCCATGCTATTTGTTTATTGTTTACCAATTAATATAATATGGAAGCACCAAACTTCGCGATTCTGGTGTTTGTGTTGATAGTAATCTGGTTCTGGCTCAATCCCGGAAAGGAATTTGGTTTTTGCATTTTCGGGTTTACGATTTACGACAGAATTCCCGTGCCGTACTTCGACCTTACTGTGCATGCGAATGGCGGATTATCGCTGAGGGAAGGCAAATCTCACAACATATCGCTGGATGAGGCGAACGCACTGCTCAACGAGGGCCCGGAAATCCTAATCATCGGAACAGGCTACAACGAATTCGTAAAAGTTGATGAAAGAATCTCAAGGTTGGGAAATGTTGAAGTCATCCCGACACCCCGGGCGATTCGGCGCTTTAACGAACTGAAAAAAGAAAACAAAAAAATAGCAGCAATAATACACACGACATGCTGAGCGCAAAAACGAAAGCCACAAGGGCAGGAAGCAGCGTTTCGACGCTCCTGAACAGCTCGCTGAGGTTAGGGGTCCGAAAGGAGCCGCTGGAAAAAAAGGGGCTGTGGTCCATGCGCAGCGGGCTTGAACCAAAGGGGGGCGAGAAACAAAATCAGGAAAGCGGTAAATTTTATGACCGCTTTTCGGAGCTGAGAAAAAAATACGAGGAACAGGATGCTATCAAAAAAGAGGAACCGAAGGGGAAATACTGGAGGTTGTCCGCAGATAAAAACCGTCTGGGTAGCAGGTTGAAAAAGGGATAGAATGGACTTTACAGCTGCAAGAAAACGCCTTGTCCGGGATTTAATGGCATCCGGTTATCTTAAAACTTCCATTGTGATAAATGCAATGTCCAAAGTCAGGCGGGAGGAATTTGTTACGGAAGAGCAGAAAGATTATGCGTATCACGACTGCCCGTTACCCATCGGTCATGGACAAACCATTTCAGCCCCGCACATGGTTGCAATCATGACCGAAGCACTGGATGTGCGCGAGGAACAAAAAATTCTCGAGATTGGTGCCGGAAGCGGCTATCAGGCCGCGGTTCTTGCGGAAATCGTAAAAAAAGGCGAGATAATAACCGTGGAAAGAATTCCTGAAGTTGCGGAATTCGCGCGCGAAAACCTGAAAAAAGCAGGCTACAAAAACGTGGACGTGATTGTCGGTGACGGAACGCTCGGTTACACGGAGGAAGCGCCGTACGACAGAATCATCGTGACTGCGGGAGCACCGAAAATTCCCGACGCTCTGGCGGAACAGCTCGCGGACAACGGAAGGTTGCTGATTCCAGTCGGGGGAAGCTGGTGTCAGGAGCTCGTTTCATTGGACAAAAAATCCGGGAATCTGGAAAGAAAAAATCTCGGTGGATGCATGTTCGTCCCGCTCATCGGGAAGGATGGATGGAATTAGGGCACATACCCCCAACTCGAGTTCCTCAAAACGTAAAACCAGTACCCATTGTACGACGAAAACTCGTGCAGGGTGTTGAAGTTCTCGTTGGCGTCGTAGTAGCCGATGAAATTGCTTGAGGATGCGTTGTAAAGTTCGATTGCGCTGAAATCCGCGTCAAGGTTCAAGCCGGAAACCGACGACGCGATGCTTTTCGTGCTGAGCGAGCTCCAACCAGCGAGGTTCCACTTGTTGTTTCCTGTGAGGTTTATGCTCTGCTGTGATGTTATCGGTGTTCCTGTTATGGTGAGGTTTTTCGCTCTCAACATGTATATGTAATACCCCTTTCCAAGCTCAAGTTCTGTGAACTGGTTCAGCCAGGAGATGTTCCGGAAAACCTCGAAC